>Ga0209125_1003541_pt1 | contig 10638 bp, 11 predicted proteins | sample BarGraIncub1131A_FD_184503 | JGI IMG/M metagenome (GOLD analysis project Ga0209125, IMG submission 184503) | Arctic peat soil microbial communities from Barrow, Alaska - Barrow Graham LP Incubations 11-31A (SPAdes) (version 2) | ecosystem: Environmental > Terrestrial > Soil > Wetlands > Peat... | reverse complement strand
CATCTGCAATGATAGTGTTAACCTCATGCTGCAGCATGTACTTGACAATTTAGTATTTTCTCCTGCAACGATTATGGATGCCCATTGGAATGTTATTGCGTGGAATAGAGCCACTACAAAAATTATGTTTGATTACGGTAAGATAAGTGCCAGTAAACGTAACTTTATCCGAATCATGTTCACAAATGAAGAATTCAAAAAAACAATTTCTGATTGGGAGTCCACGGCGAAAGGGATGGTTGCTACATTTCGCGCGGCTTATGGCAAGTTCATTGAAGATCCTTGGATTGAGGATTTTGTAAATGAACTTAGGAGCGAAAGCGCGGAATTCAATTCGTGGTGGACGATGCATAACGTCAAAACAGAGGAGAAAAAAGTTAAGAACATTAATCACCCCATTCTAGGACAATTAAAATTTGAGTATACCAGTTATCTAGTTTTATCAGATACCAATTTAAAACTGACTGTTCTCACCTCTTTGCCGGGGTCGGATTCAGAAGAGAAGATAAAACAATTTCTAATGAGCTAAACAACATTAAGTACACTTACTTATACCTATTTATTATATAAAACATCTTACCTTCAAAAGTTATTAGTATAATTCCAGAGTTTATTTTCCATAGTGATATCCCCACCAGGATATGCAGGAATAATAGACTTACCAGTTCCAACATTGAAATACCCACCAGTCACACTATGATATTTGGGATCTATAGCTAAACTAAAAATAATATCAGCACCTTTACGTGGACCTCCAATATGGAGAAATTTTAATATACATTTTAGTGCGGAAGCAAACCAGAGCTCACGTCCGATAGGGTTATCCTACGCAGTGCAAGCAAAAATTAAGACTTTTTTAATCTGTTTTTAATCTTATTAATATAAAATATTAAATGTGGGAAAATATATGGAGATAATGTTAATTATCATATTGGTAAAAAGATACAAGGGAAAGAAGAAGTGAAATTTGTGGGGGTTACTTCTTTGATAATCTAAATTTTATAAAAAATCATTTTTCTAAAGCTATTATAATTATTTCATTAATACCAGTAGTTATAGTGTTTATAAAGGAAAAGAGAAAAAAAGGTGAAAATGATGAAAATGATATCCATAATACAGAGATTTGATAGTTCCATATTATTGTATATAAAAGACAATATGCATGGAATTATTATGGATAAAGTAATGGTTACATTAACGTACTTAGGGAACGGAGGAATTATATGGATTATAATAGCATCAATACTTATAATTAACGAAAAATATAGAAAGATAGGCTTTATGGTTTTAGGAGCTTTAATACTAAGTGCAATTTTAGGAGAAGAAATATTAAAACATATATTTAAGCGCATAAGGCCATCAGCAGATATACCAGCTGTTAACCTTTTAATTACAAAACCTTTATCATATTCATTCCCGTCAGGTCATACTAGTTCTTCGTTTGCAGCTGCTGGAGTATTAGCAAAATATTTTAAAGAATATGCACTTGAATTTTTCAGTTTAGCGTCATTAATAGCTTTTTCAAGGTTATATTTATATGTACATTATCCTACGGATGTTCTAATAGGTATAGTTTTGGGACTTACATGTAGTGGAATAATAATTTATTTATTTGATAAAGCAAATCATAATAATAAAACTGGCATATAAGAGTGAGAGAGGTGGTAAGGTGTATTCTAATGTTTTAAAAAGAATAAATAAATTTGATAATTACATTCTATTTGTTATTGAAAAGTATGTACACAATAGATATTTAGATATTATAATGCCTATAGTAACATTAACTATAAGTATTAGTATATTGCAAGAAAGATACATTCAAAGGTTAGTTGCTTATAAAATTTCAAGTTAATTAAGTTTGAGTTATTAAAATGATTATATAATAAATTAAAGTAGAGGTGAAATTGTATGAATATTATACAAGCTATTGTTTACGGAATAGTACAGGGTATTGGGGAGTTTCTCCCAATATCAAGCACCGCTCATTTAGTATTAATTCCATGGCTTTTTGGATGGAATGATCCTGGCGTTGCTTTTGATGTAGCATTGCATTTAGGAACTGCAATGGCGGTAATTATATTTTTCTTAAAAGATTGGGTTAAATTAATTAAAGCGGGAATTCGGGAGCCTAAATCGAAGGATGGAATATTATTCTGGCTACTTGTCTTAGCTACAATTCCAGGTGGTTTATTCGGAGTTTTATTAGATAAGTATATGGAAGGCTTTAGAAATCCGGTTCTTATTGGAGCTATGCTTATTATTATGGGTATAATATTATATTATGCTGATAAAACTAGTGATGAAGAAGTTAAAATTGAAGATATTGGATTGAAAAGAAGTCTTGTAGTTGGTATTTCTCAGATATTTGCAATAATACCAGGGGTATCGCGATCAGGGATTACAATGTCTGCAGGCCGTTTTCTGGGAATAGAGAGAGAATCTATAGCTAAATTTACATTTTTACTATCAACTCCTATAATAATAGGAGACGCACTATATCATGCTACAAAAATCGGAACTGTTGCAATAGATAAAACTTCATTTATTGTAGCTGTTTTAACAGCAGCAATTGTGGGATTTTTAAGTATTAAGTTTCTATTGAATTATTTAAAGACTAAGGGATTTGGAATATTTGCAATATATCGATTTGTTTTGGGTGCTGTAGTTATAGCTACATATTATTATAGAATGAAATAATGGTAATAAAGGAAATTCGAATGTAATAATGAGAAAAATAAAAAAATGTGGAAAGAACAAAAGAATTACGATTTTACTTTTTAAAAATATTTTCAAATTAAACAAAATAAATTATATCTTCGATTTTAAATTTTTTATTTGTTATTCCAAGTCATGTCCAATACCAGTTGGGATTTTAATGGAGATTTATAAAATATATTACTTAGTAAGTTTGACTTTACCTTGATGGAGGCTACTTAATTCATTACTTCCAGCAATTATTTTCAGACTACTGCCATTGATGTTTACCGTGTTTCCTATTATTCTTCCATTAACAGTTTGGCTTGAACCATTCATAATAATACTGCCGTTAGGAGCATAAAGAATTCCATCAAAAGTTGCACTAGATCCATTTACTGTTATATTGCCATTTTTTGAATAAAAGCAAACAGCATCCTCTGAAGTCTGGTTTAAATTACTACCATTAAAGGTTATATTTCCTGTTGCCAAAATGCATCCTTTTCCAGTAAATTTACTCCCATTAACTGATATATCACCATTAACATATATGGATTCATTTATATTTATGGAGCTTCCATTATAAGTTTTGTTGCCTGTATAATACTTACCAGCACTTTGAGCTTGTTGCTTGATAGCGTCAGAAAAATCAGGCATTTCAATATAGGCTGAGTTAGGGAACCTGTTGATAATGATCTGACTTCCATTTACTGTAACAGTGTTCATAGCTTCGCAGGTACCGGTTATTGTTATCTTAGATCCATTAGCCACAAATGTATCATTTGTGTGGGAGCTACCACCCACATATTGGTTGCTACCATTAAGATTAAGTGTTGTGGTTGTGCTTCCTGAAAAAAGTGAATAATCAAAGGCACCACCGATACTTTGAATTGAAGCGGCACAAATTGGTCGTATAGTTGTGCTCTGAAGGCCTATAACTTTTGCAAATATATAATCAACTTTTTTACTTGCTATTATATTTATTGTATTGTTTGAATTGGTAAAATTTATTGAAATATCTGAGGGACTGAAGCCATTTAATTGTATATATTGATTTGCTGTAGCAGTGGCCTTTGAGGTATCGGGTAAATCATGTGCACTAGCCAGTGCAGTGGCATCGATAGCATTTTGTAATTTGTCCTTTTCCACAACTACAATTCCATAATCGATAACAAATGCAGCCATGACACATAAAATAACAAAAACAAATGCACAAAGTATGGCAACTGAACCTTTATCATTATTTATAGGGTTTATTAACCTCATATTTTAGTTCATCTCCTTCGCTTCACAATATTAAAAATATATAATTTTATCATTATAATTATATTATAATTCTATATAGTATTTAGAAGAAGATTATAATGGTCACTTTATATAGGTACTTAGGTCACTTTATATAGGGACTTAGGGCTCTATTGCAACTTGTTTTTAGATATTATTTGCTTAGCAAGCTCAGCCAAGGCGTTGCAAAGATCCCTGGAAGGCCGTGCAAAAACCTAAATCGCATGCAAGTTCTAATGATGAGGCTTCAATTTTTGATACATGAAAAATTCTATCTATTCAACCTAGAACAAGAGTTTGGAGATATCTTACATATCAATTTGAAACCTTTTGTTATGGACCAAAATCATGCAAATTTACAAAATGGGTAACAAGGAATGTAGAAATAACTTGTTTAAAATGTGGTAATAAATTTAAGGCAGGTAAATAAAAATTAAGTATGTTAATGGATATGATGTGCATTGTGTAGATTTAACAGTTAAAGGGTGCCCGAAATATACTTTATATTTATCAAGTACATCTAAGTTCATAAAGATAAAATGGGATGATAAAAAATTTATAGCAGTGTAGTTTAAATTACATATAAATTATGTAGATTAATAATACAAGAAGGGAGTGTGTGTAAATGCTTGGTGCAATAGCTGGAGATATTATTGGTTCTGTTTATGAGAGGAACAATATAAAAACAAAGAGCTTTGAATTATTTACATTCAAATCAAAATTTACCGATGATTCGGTGCTTACATTTGCGACAATGGATTCTATTGTTAACGGTAAGTCTTTTAATCAAAGTTATAAACAGTGGTTTAGGAGTTATCCACATGCAGGCTTTGGTGAAAGTTTCAAAAAGTGGGGAATGTCTGATAAAACGAAGCCATATAACAGCTATGGAAATGGATCTGCCATGAGAGTTAGCCCTATTGGGTTTTATTATAATTCGCTTGATGAAGTTCTAATGAAAGCAGAGGAAAGCGCTATTGTAACTCACAATCATCCAGAAGGTATAAAGGGAGCAAAAGCAACTGCTGCAGCAATATTTCTCGCAAGCAGTGGGAGAGGAAAGGTAGATATAAAAAATTATATTGAAGAAACTTTTGGATATAATCTCAGTGAAAACATAGATAGTATTAGAACTTGGTATAGCTTTGATGTTTCCTGCAAGGGAAGCGTTCCACAAGCCATAAAAAGTTTTCTAGAGTCAGACAGTTATGAAGATGCAATAAGAAATGCAATATCCATAGGAGGTGACAGTGACACTATTGCTTGCATCACTGGTGGAATTGCTGAAGCATTTTATAAAAAAATTCCTGAATATATCACCCGGGTAGCTAAGGAATTGTTAACGAAAGAAATGAAAGAAATTTTAGAAATCTTTTATACTCAAAGGGGGAGGAATGTATAAATGAGATCAAATTTAACAGAGATAGTTTTCATCCTTGATAGAAGTGGTTCAATGTATGGCCTTGGAATGTAATTTGTTTTTAAGTTATGTCGGAGTGATTTGAAGACTTCGACCGCACTCTCGTGGCTTCAGCCATGAGTTAGGTCGTCTTACATATGTTAATATTTATTTAGAGGTGAAATGCACATCAAAAATACCGTAAAACTCATTTCTGAATAATACGGCATCTTTCTCAATTATTACAGCAGTACCATAGGCTAATACTTCGCTCATGTTCTGTCCAATTTCACTTGAATCAAATCTCATCATTACAATTGCATTGGCACCCATAGTAGTCGCATTTACGACCAGACGGTCGATTGCTTGTTTACGAGCATCTTCAAGCAAAGATGTATATTCGTGAATTTCTCCGCCAATTAGGCTTCTTAAACCAGCCATCAAGGTACCGCCAAGACCCCTGCTTCTTACGACTAATCCAAAAACTTGACCTTTTACTTCTTTAACTTTATAACCAGTAATGTTTTCAGTGGTAACAATTATCATTGAACCTACCTCCCTTAATAAAAATCTCTTATTTTATATTACATTAATTTAACGAATGATAATATAAAAAGTTCATTATTATATTATCATTTTTGTTTTTATTAAATATTACAAGATTTGTGTGGAAAGCCCGCTCATTAAGGTGTGGGATGGATAGCATATTGTTTTAAAATTTGTTTAATAGTACGTGTACAAAATAATTGACTAATAGAATGTGATAAAGACCATACACATATGTTTTTAAATTGTCTTAAGCATTAAGTCCTTCTGAGTATTAAGCAAAAATAAAGTGAATAATAAGTAGAGTATTAAGAGATGAATTTTCACAGCTAAATAAAATGCCTAGTTTATGGACTAGAAGTTATTTTTATCAACCGCTGGAAACGTAAGTAGTGACACGATAAAAAAATATGTAGAAAATTAAAGAACAAGATATTAAAGGAAAGTGAGATGAATATCATATCGAATTATATTTTAAAATTAAAATTATATACGGAAATATATCAACAGGATATATTAGGTAAAAGATTAGGAATAAGTAGAAATATTTTTAATAGTTGCCTTGGTGAATTATATAAACGATATAAACGATATAATCATATGAAATCGTATAATTTCTTTAGGTAATAGAATATTAGTTGAAACTATGAATTATAAAGAACTTCAATCAAGAGCAAAAGAAACTACTAAGAATAAAAATGGTAAAAATAATAAGAAAAAGAGATTTGGTAAAAGTTTATCGAATAAAGCATGCTACCCCCCCACTTTATAGTTGAAATTTTCCCCCTCACTAATTTTGAACCTAAAAGTATAAATAATATTAATATATACAACCTAAATAAACAAGTAAAGTTTAAGGGTTACGGTTACTATATTGGGAAAATCGAAAATATGAGCCAAAAAGACTGCATTACCACAATGGAAGTTTCACCTACTACCACTTGAGGAGAATTAAATATAAAATAAGATTTTGTCTGGTTAATAATAAATATGGTAAAATAGAAAGTAAGTCATAAAATAATTGATATGATTTTGAAATTAATGATATCAATTATTAAAAGTACAATTAGCAATTGGTCAGAAATTGAAATGAGAAGTGAGTGTGAAAACATGTACAAATATTTATTTAAACTAAACAAGGAACTTTTAGATTTATCCGCAATAAAAGTAGATGATGTATGTATGAGTATATTTAATGAAATAAAAGAAAGTGAAACTATAGAATTTATTAACGAAGATGGCGAAAGTAAAGGGTTTAAATTAAATAGGGATGAAAAAATTATAGAAGGAAGAGGAATAAAAGGATTCTTTGGTAAGTATGAAGCTGAGTATATTTTCATAGAATTTTTAGAAAGAAATAAAATAAAAATATATAATTGCGAGAAACCTTCTAACACTGAATTAAATAAATTTGAAGTACCCATTGAAAATAGAGAGAAAATGGAACAAGTTATAAAAAGCTTATGTAACATGACTAAAGGAGAAGAAAAGTGGTTTCACCTTTACGATAGAGCTCAAGAATTTACATTTAGAGCAAATGATGATGAATTATTATGCCTTCCTTATATAAGAGACCTTGAATTATTTCAATATCAAATAAAAACTGTAAAAGCAGCTATTAATAGATTTAAAGGTAGAGTGCTGTTTTGCGATGAAGTTGGTCTTGGTAAGACTGTTGAAGCAGGAATGACTATGATGGAGTACATTACTCGAGGACTTGCAAAAAAGATACTAATAATCGTACCACCTTCTCTAGTTGAGCAATGGTACACTGAGATGAAAAGAAAGTTCAATCAAGATTTTATAAAGTCAGATGATCCAGAATTTAAAAAAATGGGAGATGCGGCATGGGATCATTATGATAAAGTAATTGCATCTATAGCTACTGCAAAAAGGCAAAAACATAGTAGTGTAATCGCTAACATTCATTATGATCTTGTAATTGTAGATGAAGCACACCATTTAAAAAACCGTACTACTACTGCTTGGAAATTTGTAAATAGCCTTCAAAAGAAATACATATTCCTTTTAACAGCAACACCAGTTCAAAACAAACTTGAAGAATTATACAATCTTATAACCTTATTAAAGCCAGGTCAGCTTAAAACCTATACTTATTTCAAAAATAATTTTGTAGGAGATAAGGAAGGTTTAGAAGCGAAAAATGTGGATAGATTAAGAAGTTTATTATCAGGAGTTATGATAAGAAATAAAAGAAGTGATGTAGATATAAAATTCACTAAAAGATCTGCAATTACATGTAGTGTGAATTTGATAAAGGAAGAGGTAAAACTTTATGATGATATAAGTATGTATATTCGTGAAAAATACCTAAGTGAAAATAATAATGTACTTTCACGTTTTATGTTAAAAAATCTTCAAGAACAAATGGGGAGTAGTATATATGCTGCTATTCCTACTCTGAAAAAGTATGCCGAATCTGAAAAACTTACAATTGAGGATAAAAGCATTATTAGTGAATTTAGTAACAGGGCGGAGAATCTAATAATCAATGAATCTTATTCAAATGCAAAAATAAAACAAATTCACAATATCATAGATGAAGTAAATGATAAAGTGCTTATATTTACAAAATACAAGGCTACTCAGAAATTTATAGTAGAATATCTTAAAGGTCAAGGATATTTTGTAGCAGAGTTTCATGGCAGTCTTAAAAGGAAAGAGAAGGAGGAACAAGTCGCTTACTTTAAAGATAAGGCTCAAATTTTTGTGTGCACTGAGGCAGGTGGAGAAGGAAGAAATCTGCAATTTTGTAATGCTATGATTAATTATGATTTACCATGGAATCCAATGGCTATAGAACAGAGAATAGGAAGGATACATCGCGTAGGGCAAACTAGAGATATCTTTGTATATAATTTAGTAGCTCAAAACACTGTTGAACATTATATACTTGAACTTTTGGATAAGAAAATAAATATGTTTGAACTGGTTATTGGTGAAGTAGACATGATTTTAGGAGATATCGAAGAGGAAATAGAATTCTCAGAAATTATTATGGAAACTTGGGTTAATGCAGATACAATGAAAGATATGGACGAGAAAATAGAAAAATTAGGGGAGAAACTTCTTGATAATAAGAAAAAATACATTAAAAGGAAAGAGCTTGATGAGGATTTATTCGGAAATTCTTTCAAGTCAGATAATATAGAGGAGAATTAATTATGGAACTTCAGAATTTTGTTATAGAAGTAATAGAAACAATAGGTGGAGTGGTAGAGCTTTTAGAATACGGTTTGTGTTATGCAATGATACCTGAAGAATATAGTTACACATTTAATGGGAAGACTGAAATTTTATTAGCTTTTGACTTTGAAGTAGCACAGGAAAATCCCGAATCTGAGTTTGTCACCTTTGGAAGCTTTATACTTGACCAAATAATGAACATAGCTAGCAAAAAAGCAATAAGTACAGTACGTTATGTTATTGCAGATAACATTTCATTATCTAATGCTGAAGAAAAAATAAAAAAGCATTTGAATATAGAAAGAGGTGTTATGAAAATACTAAATGAGCAAGAAGTGATGGGAAGATGGATATGCTTTAATTATAGAGTAGGATATACTGCGGATGAGAGAGTGGAAGAACTAAGGGATGTTTGGATAAATCTCCAAAATGGTGAAGTTGACAATGAAATTAGAGATAATAAAAGCAGTTTATTTATTGAAAATGATCTACAATATATTTATAAACTTCCCTCTCAGATTAAGACAATTACGGCTTTTGAAAAAGCATCTAAAGAGATAAAAATAGTAGCTAAAGAAAGCAGTAGTAAAATTATTAATAGGTTAGAATTTAATGGAGAAATAATTAGGATTGAAGAATATTATGATGAAATAGAGAAAGAAAATTTAAAACTAATGGAGCGAAAAGGAATAACCCAAAAAAGGAAAACTGAACTATTAGAAAAATGTGAATCATACAAACTTGAAAGAGAAAAGCAAAAGAGCGAGATGAAAAATAAATACACAGTTGATATTGATATTTCCTTGGATTATGCTATTGTTTATATTATTCCATTAATTGAATATGAGGTTCAGGTCATATTAAGGGGGATTGAGGATATAAAAAAACTGTACTATAATCCTGTATTGAAATGCTTTTGAAATTGTTAACTACGTTACCAATTCTGTTTCAGGGTTTATTGTATTTGAAAGATAAGGTCTTAAGTAATTTTATTCAATAAGAATGTAATTTTATAACTGAAAGAAAGTGAACTATGTCTTATGACACACTAAGATTAAACAGTAAAAGCAGAGCTAATTGGCTCTGTTTTTTGTGTTATCAAATTAATTATATTATTAAGAATTAATTAAAATTAGTCATCCTCATACTTATTCTTTTATTTAGATTTTGTAAGCTGGTTTCTGTCTTCCATTTGAGGGGGCTCTTCCAGCCATTTATGGTTAATCGCTATTTTCCCACCTTTTTTCGAATAATTATATGTATCCTTTACAATAAGTGAAAGTTTTAATTGTAAATCGCTTCTCAAACTAAAAGATGAACCTAAAGAATTTAAACTTAGCGCTGAGTTGGTTAATAAATCTGTCATAAACACCATAAGGTGATCCGAAAAAGGTGTCACAGTTGAATCTGTAGCTCTACCTGCCCATGTACTCGGTGGCTGAATATCACTTTGTAATAACACATTACTCAATTTAGAAATAATCTTTTTTGATAATTCCTTACCTTCT
>Ga0209125_1003540_pt1 | contig 10642 bp, 8 predicted proteins | sample BarGraIncub1131A_FD_184503 | JGI IMG/M metagenome (GOLD analysis project Ga0209125, IMG submission 184503) | Arctic peat soil microbial communities from Barrow, Alaska - Barrow Graham LP Incubations 11-31A (SPAdes) (version 2) | ecosystem: Environmental > Terrestrial > Soil > Wetlands > Peat... | reverse complement strand
TGACGCCATGGACGCCGTACTCGTCGTTCCGCCCAAGCACTACACCCCGACCGACACCAAGCAGCCCTACTGGCGCGCCCGTTCCGAGAACGACTACTCCCGCCCGTGGTGGGGCAGACGCAAGGACGGCGAGCCCGATGTCGGCATGGTGCCGATGAACAAGGACGACGGCACACCGGCCGATGTGGCGCCGGTCTATGAGTTGAAGTACGAGTGAGGCCATGTTCGAAGGAGTGGATTGTCCGAGGTTGCCCAAGGGTGGTGGGTGCGCTTCATGGTGGCTTAGGGCCGTCAGCCCTGCCCTCCATCCAAGGACATCTGCCCAACGTCCATAGAGCTGACTCCAGGGGAAAAGACCGCTTCGCTTGACAGGTGGGACCAGAGTCTGAAACGCTAGTTGAGCAGAACGGGAGGCCAACCGGTTGCTCATTCTGCTCCATTCCTGCTCAATTAACCGTTGAGCAAGAGGTGAAAAGGGCAGCAACAGGCAACGATAGTTCAGATGTGAAAAACCCCCGAAAACCCTGTATTTGCAAGGCTTTCGAGGGTCTCATTACTGGGGCGATGTACGGGGATCGAACCCGTGACATCTGGAATCACAATCCAGTGCTCTACCAACTGAGCTAACACCGCCATTGTTCTGGTGCGCCCGGCGAGACTCGAACTCACAACCCCCGGCTTAGAAGGCCGGTGCTCTATCCGGTTGAGCTACGGGCGCGAGTTGCGAAACGTTTAGGGAATTTCTTCCCGCCGGTGCCGCTTCTTGTTGCAACTACTAAAATAAAATCTGGTCGGGGCGGTGGGATTCGAACTCACGACCCTCTGCTCCCAAAGCAGATGCGCTACCAGGCTGCGCTACGCCCCGAAGAAGGGCGCATTCTACAGAGACGCCATACCAAGGTCAATATAGAATCGGATATTTTCAGGGTATTTCGTAGTTCGTGATTCAGCGCTTGCGACACGCCAATATTTCTGATATTAAATCGACTTTTTGCAAAAACGAACGGATGGATTCCGAACATGGCTGAAGAATTGCTCCCTAAACAGTTCGCCCCGTACACCCCGAAAAAGGGCGAAGAATACATGAACAGCAAACAGCTGGCCCACTTCCTCGCGATTCTCAACAACATCAAGAAGGAGTTGATCAAGGATATCGAGCGTACGGTTCACACCATGCAGGACGAGGCAACCGTTTTCGCGGACCCGAACGACCGCGCAAGCCAAGAAACCGATATCGCACTCGAACTGCGCAATCGCGACCGTGAGCGTAAGTTGATCAAGAAGATCGACGAGACCATTGCCCGCATTGACGGCGGTGACTACGGCTTCTGTGAGGCTTGCGGTATCGAGATTGGCTTGAAGCGCCTCGAAGCGCGCCCGACGGCAACGCTGTGCATCGACTGCAAGACACTCGAGGAAGTCCGCGAAAAACAAGTCGCAAAGTAAGCACCAATCACTGGCAGGAAACGGCGCGGCAAGCACCTCGCCGCTTCCTCCCGAAGCAACAAAAAAAGGACGCCGTAGCGTCCTTTTTCTTTGCCTTGCGACGACCTTACTGCGGCAACTGCACCGGAGCCGCCACAGCAACGCCGCCCTCTTCCACAGTCAGCGCCTTCATCGACAGGCGGACACGCCCCTTCTCGTCGGCTTCGAGCACCTTGACGCGCACTTTCTGGCCTTCCTTGAGATAATCGGCAACGGCATTGACGCGTTCGTTGGCAATCTGTGAAATATGCAACAAACCGTCGCGACCCGGCAGGATGCTGACGATCGCCCCGAAGTCCAGTAACTTCAGGACGGTGCCTTCATAGACCTTGCCCACTTCGACGTCCGCGGTGATCGCCTCGATGCGTGCCTTGGCTGCATCGGCGGCTTCGCCACTAACCGAAGCGATGGTAATCGTGCCATCGTCCTTGATATCGATCGTCGTGCCGGTTTCCTCGGTAATGGCGCGAATGACGGCGCCGCCCTTACCGATCACGTCGCGGATCTTTTCCGGATTGATCTTCATGGTGTAGAGGCGCGGCGCATAGGTCGAGACCTCTTCGCGATGGCCGGACATCGAGTTGTGCATTTGGCCAAGAATATGCAAACGGGCCTCTTTGGCCTGAGCCAGCGCGACCTGCATGATTTCCTTGGTGATGCCTTGGATCTTGATGTCCATTTGCAGCGCGGTAACGCCGCCGTCGGTACCGGCTACCTTGAAGTCCATGTCGCCGAGGTGATCTTCGTCGCCCAGAATATCGGTCAGCACGGCAAAACGATTGCCTTCCTTGATCAGCCCCATGGCGATACCGGCGACGTGCGACTTGAGCGGCACACCAGCATCCATCAGGGCGAGCGAGGCACCGCAAACTGAAGCCATCGAACTCGAGCCGTTCGACTCGGTGATCTCGGAGACCACGCGCATGGTGTAGGAAAAGTCTTCCGCCTTCGGCAGTACGGCGATCAGCGCGCGCTTGGCGAGGCGACCATGGCCGATTTCGCGACGCTTTGGCGTGCCAACACGGCCGCATTCACCGGTAGCGTAGGGCGGAAAGTTGTAGTGAAGCATGAAGCGCTCACGGTATTCGCCGGCCAGCGCGTCGATGATTTGCTCGTCGCGACCGGTGCCCAATGTGGCGACCACGATGGCCTGTGTCTCGCCACGCGTAAACAGCGCCGAACCGTGCGTGCGCGGCAGAACGCCCGAACGGATGGCGATCGGACGCACGGTGCGCGTGTCGCGACCGTCGATGCGCGGCTCACCGCCCAGAATACGGCTACGCACGATCTTGGCTTCCACGTCGAAGAACATGTTCTTGACGGTATTGGCATCCGGTGCATTGTCGCCGGCGGTCAGCACGTCGACGGCCTTGGTGGCGATTTCCTTGATGCGCTGGCTGCGCTGCTGTTTGCTGGTGATGCGGTAGGCTTCCTGCACGTCCGTTTCGACGAGCGCGTTCAGCTTGGCGATCAGCGCCTCGTCTTTCGCCGCGGGCGCCCAGTCCCATTCCGGCTTGCCGGCTTCTTCAACCAGTTCGTTGATGGCGTTGATGGCCGCCTGCATTTGCTCGTGACCAAAAACCACGGCGCCGAGCATAACTTCTTCAGACAGTTCCTGCGCTTCCGATTCAACCATCAGCACGGCGGACTGCGTACCGGCCACGACCAGGTTAAGCTGGCTCGTCTGCAGTTGGGTCAACGTCGGGTTGAGGACGTACTGGCCGTCCAGGTAGCCGACACGCGCTGCCCCGATCGGGCCGTCAAAAGGAATGCCGGAGATAGCCATGGCGGCGGAAGCGCCGATCAGGGCCGGAATGTCCGGATCGATTTCCGGGTTGAGCGATATCACCATCGCCACAACCTGCACTTCGTTATAGAAACCTTCGGGAAAGAGGGGACGGAGCGGACGGTCGATCAGGCGCGAGGTCAGCGTTTCCTTTTCCGACGGACGTCCTTCACGCTTAAAGAAGCCACCCGGGATCTTGCCGGCAGCGTAGGTCTTCTCAATGTAGTCGACGGTCAGCGGAAAGAAATCCTGACCGGGCTTTGCCACCTTGTTGCCAACAACGGATACCAGGACGACCGTGTCATCTACCGACACGATGACGGCACCACCCGCTTGACGAGCAATCTCGCCAGTTTCCAGCGTGACCTGATGAGCACCGTAGGTAAATGATTTTTTAGCGACGTTAAACATAATTCCCTTTCTCAATGGTTTGGCGCGCGCGTACCCACGACTCCGGTACGCAATTTAACGACGCGCCAATGGCAAAAGCGACGACAGCGGCGCAGCCCGCAAAGGACTGGCCGCTGTCGTCGATTCGTGTCGTCTGCATTCCCGTCCGCGTAGCGGATCGGTGGGCAGGCTTACTTGCGCAGGCCGAGACGTTCGATCAACGCGCGATAGCCATCGACGTTCGTGCGCTTGAGGTAGTCCAGCAGCTTGCGGCGACGGCTCACCATGCGCAGCAGACCGCGGCGGGAGTGGTGATCCTTCACGTGCTCTTTGAAGTGACCGGTCAGGTCGTTGATGCGCGCGGTCAGCAGGGCCACCTGAACTTCTGAGGAACCCGTGTCGCCTGCGGCACGCTGAAAATCGGTCATGATCTGCGCTTTTTGCGCAACGTTGATCGCCATGTCAAACTCTCTTTCATAAAGAACGACGCAGCCCCAGTTTGATAGAGCCAACGCCAGATTGATAAACTCGTTATTCGCTCGGCGAAGCGAGGCGCGGATTATAACTTGTTGAATCGTTAGGCAGCAAGGGAAATATCAGGGGATCCCGTCGCCGCCAGCGTACGTAAACTCAGCTACAAACCAGCCGGCGCGGCTGCACATTTCCCGCCATGTCGGCCTCGCCAAGGCCAAGCAAACGATCATCCGCATAGACCCTGCAGCGACCTTCGGGCACCGATGCCGTGACGGGATTACCGTGCGAGAAGCGCTCTGCCGCCGCCTGATCGAGATGAACGGCAGGCAGGGTTTGGAGCAAGGCATCCGGCGCTTGCAAACAGCGTTCGCGGGCTTCCTCCGAGAGCGATATCAGATGATCCAAGGTCACCGCGTCGGCGATCTGCAATGTGCGGACAGCCGTTCGGCGTAACGCCGTCAAATGCGCACCGCAACCGAGCGCTGCGCCAATATCCTCGGCCAGCGTGCGAATGTAGGTTCCCTTGCTGCACGTGACGCGCAGCCGGCAGCGATCACCTTCGGCTTCGAGGAGCTGCAACTCGTGGATAGTGACCTGGCGGGCCGCCCGCGCCACTTCGATGCCCTGCCGCGCCAGTTCGTAAAGCGGCTTGCCGTCGCGTTTGAGCGCCGAATACATCGGCGGAATCTGGCTGATCGCCCCGCGAAAACGGGACAGCACCGTCTCAAGTTCGCGCAAGCCGAACAACACCGGGCGACGTTCGAGAACCACGCCTTCCGCATCGCCGGTATCGGTCGTAACGCCAAACAGGAGATCGGCCTCGTACGTCTTGTCGGCTTCGAGCAGATCCGCCGAGAACTTGGTCGCATCGCCGAAACAGACCGGCAACAGGCCGGTCGCCAAGGGGTCAAGCGTGCCCGTATGGCCCGCCTTCGCGGCAGAAAACAAGCGCCGCGCCAACTGCAGGGCGGAATTTGAGGTCATGCCGGCGGGCTTGTCGAGCAGCAATACGCCGTCAACGCGCCGCCAACTGCGTTTGGTCGCCAAATCAGTTATCGGGCGTGTGGTCGGAAATGGCCGAAGCTTCGTCAATCAGCTTGGAGAGGTCGGCGCCGCGTTCCAGCGATTGATCGAACACAAAATGCAGCTGTGGCGTCATGTGGATGCTGATGCGCTTGCCCAACTCCCGGCGCAGAAAGCCCGACGCCTTCTGCAGTCCGGTCATCACGGCCGGCAAATTTTCGCTCCCCGCCAAGGTGCTGAAATACACCTTGGCGTGAGCGTAGTCGGCCGTTACTTCGACATCGGTCAAACTGATCATGCCGACACGCGGATCCTTAAGCTCCGTGCGCAGCAACTCGGCAAGTTCGCGCCGAATCTGTTCGGAGACCCGGTCCTTGCGCGAAAATCCTTTGGTAATAGCCACTTAGAGGGTCCGCGCAATTTCCGTAATTTCGTACACTTCGAGCTGATCACCTTCCTCGTAGTCGTTGAAGTTCTTCAGCGACAGACCACACTCGAAGCCGGCACGAACTTCTTTGACGTCGTCCTTGAAGCGCTTGAGCGACTCGAATTCGCCGTCCCACACGACCACATGCTTGCGCAACAAGCGTGCGCGCGAATTGCGTTTGACGACGCCTTCGAGCACATAAGAACCTGCAATGGTGCCGATCTTGGTGGCGCGGAAAACCTGACGAATCTCGACCAGCCCGGTAATTTCTTCCCGCTTTTCCGGGGAAAGCATGCCGGAGAGCGCCGCTTTGACTTCGTCGACCGCATCGTAAATGATGTTGTAGTAACGAATGTCGACCCCGAAGCTTTCGGCTGCCTTGCGTGCGCCAGAATCGGCTCGCGTATTGAAGCCGATGATGACCGCTTTCGAAGCATGCGCCAGATGCACGTCGGATTCGCTGATCGCGCCGACCGCGCCGTGGATGACATTGACTTTGACTTCGGAGGTCGAAAGTTTCTGCAGCGACTGAACCAGCGCTTCTTGGGAACCTTGCACGTCCGCTTTGATAATCAACGGCAGCGTCTTGACTTCGGCTTCCGTCATCTGATCGAGAATGGTCTCGAGATTGGCCGCCTGCTTCTTCGCCAGCTTCACATCACGGTACTTGCCTTGCCGGAAAAGCGCGATTTCGCGAGCTTTACGCTCATCACCGAGCACCACCGCATCCTGCCCGGCAGCCGGCACATCCGACAGACCGAGAATTTCCACAGGAATCGATGGTCCGGCTTGCTTGATCGACTTGCCGTTTTCGTCGAGCATGGCACGAACCCGGCCGAACACCTGACCGACCAGCAGCACGTCGCCCTGACGCAGGGTCCCGGACTGAACCAGCATGGTCGCCACGGGACCACGTCCCTTGTCCAAACGCGCCTCGATGATCAGGCCCTTGGCCGGCGACTCTTTCGGCGCCTTCAGTTCAAGCATTTCAGCCTGCAGCAGCACGTTTTCCAAAAGCTCGTCAATGCCCACACCGGTCTTCGCCGAAACCAAGACAAACGGCGCGTCGCCACCGTATTCTTCCGGGACCACCTGCTCGGCAACCAATTCCTGCTTGACGCGTTCGGCATTGGCATCGGGTTTGTCGATCTTGTTTACCGCGACGATGATCGGCACACCAGCTGCTTTCGCGTGGTGAATTGCCTCCTGCGTTTGCGGCATCACGCCATCGTCGGCAGCGACCACCAGAATGACCAAGTCGGTCGCCTTGGCGCCACGCGCACGCATCGCCGTAAAGGCCTCGTGGCCCGGCGTATCAAGAAAAGTCACCATGCCGCGGTCGGTCTGCACATGGTAGGCACCAATATGCTGGGTGATGCCGCCGGCTTCGCCGCTGGCCACACGGGTGCGACGAATATGGTCGAGCAACGAGGTCTTGCCGTGATCGACGTGGCCCATGACGGTAACAACCGGGGCGCGCGGTTCGAGCGGCACGTCTTTGTGCTCGATCGTCTCGTCGAGAAAGGCATCCGGATCGTCGAGCTTGGCAGCGAACGCCTTATGCCCCATTTCCTCGACGATGATCATCGCCGTTTCCTGGTCCAGCACCTGATTGATCGTGACCATCGAACCCATCTTCATCAGGGTCTTGATGACCTCGGTAGCCTTCACCGCCATCTTGTGAGCCAGCTCGGAAACCGAGATGGTTTCCGGGACATGGACGTCATGCACGACCGGATCGGTCGGGGCCTGGAAGGAATGTTCCTCTTCGCCGCCGCCATTGCGCCCTTGGCGTTTGCCATGCTTGTTATCGCGCCAACCCGCCGTACCCGTCGCACCGCGCGTCTTCAGTCCCGGCCGCTTGGCCCCTTCACTCTTCCAGGGGCCTTTCTTTTCGGCCGCTTTCTTGTCCGGGGCGCCGGGCTTGGCAACTGGCTTGTGCAACGTCTTGTCTTCGGCCGGTTTGTCGGTCGCTGTCTGCGCGGCTACCTGCTTGGCGACTTCCGCCACCTTGGCCGCCACGGCTTTTTCTTCGGCCTCACGTTTCAGGCGCACGAGATCGGCACTGCGCTCCTGCTTCTGCTTGAATTCCGCCTCTTGACGGGAGCGCAACTCCGAATGACGGCGTTCCTCTTCCGCGCGCAGGCGCTGTTGCTCTTCACTGATGATCGACGCTCGCGTCACCACTTTCTTGGTGCTGACCGGTTTCTCAACCTTCTCAACCTTCTCAACCTTCTCAGCCTTCTCAACCTTCTCAGCCTTCTCAACCTTCTCAACCTTCTCCGGCTTGGCCTTCGCCTCGACGACCGGTTCTGGAACGACCTCGACAACCGGCTCGGCCTGCACCTCAACGACTGGTTCTGGCACGACCTCGGCTACCGGCTCGGCCTGCACCTCGACGACAGGTTCTGGCACGATCTCGGCGACCGGCTCGACCTTCACCTCAACGACGGGTTCCGGCGCGATCTCGGCAACCGGCTCAACCTTAAGCTCAACGAGCGGCTCGGAAGCGATTGGGAGAGAAACTTCAGCCGGCGTTTCGGGCGTATCGCGCTTGACGAGAACGCGCTTCTTGCGAACCTCGACTTGAACCGTGCGCGACTTCCCGTGCGAGTCCTGCGACTTGATTTCGCTAGTTTCCTTGCGAGTCAGCGTAATCTTTGTCTTGGCATCGCCGACCCCGTGCGAACGACGCAGATATTCCAGTAATCTGGATTTATCCACTTCGCTAAGTAGGTCATCGGCCCGACTCTTCTCAACACCGGCTTTTTGCAACTGCTCGAGCAGCGCACCAGCCGCCATTTTTAGGTCGGTGGCAAATTGGGCAACACTTGTTTGCGCCATGAAATTTCCTCTTTTCTGCTTACTCGAACCAGTGCGCGCGCGCCGTGGTAATCAATTGTTTGGCCCGCTCAGCTTCTATGCCGGTCATTTCGGTGAGTTCGTCGACCGCCAGATCAGCGAGATCATCACGCGTCTTGACTCCGTTGCTAGCCAGTTTGGCCGCCAACGACTTGTCCATCCCCTCGAGGCCAAGCATATCTTCGGCCACGTTTCCGAGTTGCTCTTCCGTGGCAATCGCTTCGGTGAGCAGGACGTTACGGGCTCGCTCGCGAAGTTCCTGAACCGTCGTTTCGTCGAAAGACTCGATTTCGAGCATTTCGTGCAACGGAACGTAGGCCACCTCCTCCAGCGTCGAAAAGCCTTCTTCGATCAGGATATTGGCTACTTCCTCGTCGACATCGAGTTTTTCCATCAACAGGACGCGAATGGCGGCCGTCTCGGCCTCGGCTCGCGTCTGCGACTCTTCCTCGGTCATCAGGTTGATCGCCCAGCCCGTCATTTCCGAGGCGAGACGAACGTTTTGACCGCCACGGCCGATCGCAATCGCGAGATTATCCTCGTCGACCACGACGTCCATGCTGTGCTTATCTTCATCGACGACGATCGAACTCACTTCAGCCGGCGCCAAGGCACCGACGACGAACTGAGCCGGATCGGCGGACCAGAGCACAATATCGACGCGCTCGCCCGCCAGTTCATTGGTCACCGCCGTAACGCGGGTGCCGCGCATCCCGACACAAGTGCCAATCGGATCGATGCGTTGGTCGTTGGACTTGACGGCAATCTTCGCGCGGACCCCGGCGTCGCGGGCTGCCGCCTTGATCTCCAGCAGGCCGTCATCAACCTCGGGCACTTCGAGTTCGAAGAGCTTGATGATGAATTCTGGCGCGGTGCGCGAGAGGATCAGTTGCGGACCACGGGCGGCACGGTCGATGCGAAGCAAAAATGCCTTGACGCGATCACCGACCCGCAGATTTTCTCGCGGGATCATCTGGTCACGCGGCAGCAGGGCTTCGATCTTGCCGGCCTCGATAATCGCGTTGCCGCGTTCCATGCGCTTAATGGTGCCGGTAACGAGATGTTCCTTGCGATCCAGAAAATCGTTCAGAATCTGCTCGCGCTCGGCATCCCGAATCTTCTGCAGGATGACCTGCTTGGCGGCTTGCGCACCGATCCGCCCAAAATCGATGGGCTCCAGCGACTCTTCCAGAAAATCGCCGACCTCAACCTCGGCATCCTGCTTCTGGGCTTCAGACAGCGGGATCTGCGAAGTTTCATTGACGTATTCGTCCTCGGCCATCACTTCCCAGCGACGAAAACTCTCGAAATCGCCGGTTTCACGGTCAACGACCACGCGCACATCGGCGTCGTCATGAATCCGCTTCTTGGTCGCTGACGCAAGCGCCATCTCCAGTGCTCCGAAGACGATGTCCTTGGTCACGTTCTTTTCGCGGGCCAGTGCATCCACCAGCAGCAAAATTTCGCGGCTCATCTTATCAATACCTCCTAATCCAGCCTGTCAATCGATGCAATCTAGTCGAACTTGGGAACCAGCCGGGCCTTGTCAATATTGCCCAGCTCCAATTCCACTTCGCCCGAGTCGACTTGCAGGCGTACCTTGCCGTCCTGCAGACCCTGCAGGACGCCGTTGAAATTGCGTCGACCATTTATCGGGAAACGTAACTTGAGATGAATTTCCGAACCGGCGAAACGCTCAAAATCAGCCGCTTTCTTGAGCGGACGATCCATCCCCGGCGAAGAGACCTCAAGCTGGTCGTAATCGATGTTCTCGACGGTCAACACACGCGACAGCTGGTTGCTGACCAGCGCACAGTCGTCAACATCGACGCCGCGCGCTTTGTCAGGCTTGTCAATGAAGAGGCGCAGCACTCTCCCGCGCGGACTCTGCTCGACGTCCACCAGTTCGTAACCGAGGCCGGTCACCGTTTTTTCAAGAAGTTCGTGCAAATCCATAGCTACAAATAAAAAATGGGCGAAACGCCCATCCCCGAAAAAATCGCCCCCAAGAGGGCTAGCGGAAGAAACCATTGGATTATAACGGAAAACAAAGGCAGCGTAAATCAGCAGCCTTGTCCAATGAGGTATGAGCCTGACGGAGACGCGTATTTCCAACCGGGAATGAGCCTGGAGGGGAAAACGCGAAGGCAAATTAGGGCGTGGGTTGATCATCGCAAGGATGGTGATCAACATGG
>Ga0209125_1003538_pt1 | contig 10643 bp, 8 predicted proteins | sample BarGraIncub1131A_FD_184503 | JGI IMG/M metagenome (GOLD analysis project Ga0209125, IMG submission 184503) | Arctic peat soil microbial communities from Barrow, Alaska - Barrow Graham LP Incubations 11-31A (SPAdes) (version 2) | ecosystem: Environmental > Terrestrial > Soil > Wetlands > Peat... | reverse complement strand
TCCACCGCCGCCACCAGCCTGCGTTTCCATTCCCGGTAACCGATCCACTCCGCCTTCCCCGGGCAGTGCTTGTTGAAGAGCTCCTCGTTTAACACCTCGATGTCAGCCGTGTAGCTCATCAGGCCGGTCTCGTTGTAGAGCCGCTCCAGCTGGCGCTGGCTGAAGGCGGTACCGATCATCTGGCTCGGGTATTTTTTGGTCCGGAAATGCTTCCCCACCTCGCTCAGAATCTCGATGTAGTAATCCACCTCGTCGTCGAAAGGTTCCTTCCCCGAGGTGATGGAGCCCGAAGTGAGGAAGACCGACGAGAACCTGCCCGGTTCCAGTAGCGCCGCGCCTACGACCTCCCCCACCTCGACAGGGTTGAGGCGGGCCGGAATCTGCAGCTCCTCTTTGCCCTTTTTCAACTGGCAGACGATGTCGCAGAAGGTGCACCCCTTGCCGTTATTCCAGAAGGTGCAATAGCGGTAGGGGAAGATGTTGAGGCGCTGGGGACGTGCGCTGACGATGTTCTTCATCGGCACGCCCGAGGAGCTGGTAAGGGCGTAGAAATCGGGGGCGGACCAGTAATCGACCTCCTCGACCGGCTCTCCCGCATCCACCAGCCAGAGCTTGCCGTCGATCAGGTCGACGCTGTAGGGGTTCTGTTCCAGGGGGGTCGGCGTGGTGATGATGGAGGTTCCGTCCCTCAGCAGCAGGGATTCGGGCCGGGCCACCAGCTTTCCGTCCCGGGCGCCGAAGATATGGGTGCCGGTCACCTGGTGCAGGCTTTCGTCGAGCACCTCAAGCGCCCGGTCCGTGTAAAATACGCCGCGGCGCTGCACGTCGGTCTTGATGATGATCAGGCGGGGCACATCGGGGTAGCGGTTGACGACATCCTGAAGGGGTTCCTGCTCTGTTGGTCTGATGGCAGCATCGGTCATTTGGTCCACTCCTTGGGTCAGGTCATGGTTGTTCGGGAAACAAAAAAAAAGGCCATGCAAACCGATCGCTCGCGCGAAGGGTTTGCATGGCCTCCAGTTTTTCTGGTCAGCCGATATTCGATTGTAAACGCGAGGCACGAAAACTTCGTGGCGCCGCGCCGCAAATAACACTACAATTTCTATAGACTAGGTATTAACATTAACCCCACACACATGTCAAGAAATAATTTCAGCATCGTCATGCGAATCGCGTGGGAATCCAACGAACAAAAAAAACCCGCCCTGGAAATGCGGGGCGGGGTGGAGCAACCGACGACATGATCAGAAGGATAGGCACTTCACGAAAACTCGATCGAAATCCGGGCAGTTGGCGAGTTCCACCACGGTGATCCGGGGCACCAGTTCGGCCATCTCCCGGCGGGAATCGCGATTCAGCAGGAAGGCCTCGCCACCGCTTTTGGCGGTGTTGCCGACGAATTCGATGTTCCCCGCGATCTCGGCGGGGAGCAACCCGATGGTGGTCAGGCTTCGGGCGGTCAGGTGGAAGCCGAAGGAACCGGCGATCAGCACCTTGTCCAGAGAGGATGCCGCCACCCCCGCCTGACGCAGCAGGAATTCGACCCCCGCCCTGATCGCCCCCTTGGCGAGTTGCACCTGGCGCACGTCCTTCTGGCTCAGCCAGACTTTTGGGGTGAGGAGAAATACCAGCTTGCCGTCCCGCTGCACCAGACGCTCGGCTATGGCGGGCAAGAGGCCGGGTGTCTCGGGGCTTACGAACTTTCCGGTTGTGGCGAGCACCCCATGGGAAACGAGTTCCGCGACGATGTCCATCAGGCCGCTCCCGCAAATGCCGACCGCCTCGATGCCACCTATGGTCTTCATCTTGACGCTTCCGTCCTTCAGGAAGGAGAAGCGCTCGATGGCGCCCTCCCCGGCCCGCATCCCGAAGCCGATGTTCATCCCCTCGAAGGCCGGTCCCGCCGCCGTGGAGGTGGCCCAGAGGCTGCCTTGGTGGGCCAGCGCCATCTCGCCGTTGGTGCCGATGTCGACGAAGAGGACCGAGGCGCGCTCCTCGTGCAGTCGCACCGCCTGAAGCCCGGCGGAGATGTCGGCGCCGACGTAGGCGGAGATGATGGGGGGGAGGTAGACGAGCCCACCCCGGGCGATGTCGATGCCGGTCGCCGTGGCGTCCAGGTAACCGGCGCAGGGAAGCGTCGGCGTATAGGGGTACTTGCCAAGCGCTGCCGGATTCACCCCGGCGGCCAAGTGGAGCATGCAGGTGTTGCCGCTCAGTACCACCTCGTAAATCCGCTCGCGGCGCACCCCGGCCCGCTCCGACACCTCCCGTATCAGCCGGTTGATCTCGCCGATGACGCCGTCGTGCAGTTCCGCCATACCGTGCTCGTCCGCTGCCATCTTGATGCGCGACAGGACATCCTGGGCGTGCCTGCTCTGGGGGTTGAGCGCCGAGGCCGTGCCGAGTTCCACGCCGAGGGTCAGGTCCACCAGGGACACCACCAGGGTGGTGGTCCCGATATCCACCACGACGCCGAAACTATCTGCGGAGGTGTCCCCCTCCTCCTCGAAAAGGGGGTCGCTTCCTCCGTACACCGTGGTGACATCGCGCTCGGCGGCATACGACTTGGTGATATGGGGGGCGAGGGCCACCGCCACCGAATCGCCGTGACTGGTGATCTTCAGCTCCCGGTCCGATTGCCCTTCCGGCACATCCACCACGATGTCGCCGGTCACCTCGGCCGCGCAGGAAAGCACGAACCCCGCCAGCTGCAGGCGCTTGGAGAGTTGGTGAGCCCCTTTCTGCTCGACCCGGTGCAGGGAATCGGCGGCCAGGTGCACCGCGCACTTGTTGCAGACCACGGCGCCGTTGCAGGGGGACTCGATGGCAACCCCCGCCAGGCGTGCCGCCGCAAGGATGGTGGTCCGCCGGGGAACGGTGACCGAGCGGTTGGCGGGAAGGAAATGCAGATTTACCATGCTACATTCCCCCCTTTACCGTCTGGGTCATGGTCTGGATGTTCAGGATCGAGGAGGAGGTGCTCAGGCCGCAGGCGGGCGAGATGATGTTTATGCCGTCCCGCACCAGGCGGCCGGTTTGGCGCGCCACCTTGTCCGGTTCGCCGGACTCCAGGAGGAAGGTGCTCAGGTTCCCCATGGTGGTGAGTTGCGGGTACTCCTCCTTCAATAGGCGCAGATTCACGAAGGCGTCCGTGCTGATGGCGTCGCCATGCAAAAGCGGGATGCTCGGCCTGACCGCCTTCATCTCCCCGCAGATATGGACCAGCACCGGAACGCCCGCTGCGTGGATCCCGTCGATCACCTTGTTCAGGTAGGTGACGGCGTATTCGGAAAACATCTTGGGGCCGAGGATCTCGCCGGTGGCGGTCGGGTCGCCTATGCAGATGGCGCTCGCTCCGCTCTCCACAAGGACCCTGGCGTAGGCGATCAGGAAGTCGCTTACGTAATCGAGCACCCGGTGCGACTGTTCCCTGTTCTTGTAGAGTTCCCTGAAGAACTGCATCGGGTCGACGATGGAGGCGGCGGTGCTGATCGGCCCGGTGAGGGAGCCTATCACCGGAAGGTCCGGATGGGCGCGGCTCAAGCGCTCCCCGGCTTCCGCCACGGTCCGGATCCGGCCGGCGTCGAGCATCCCCGGGATATCCCTGTAGACCACGGACGCTGTCGAGGGGAACAGCTCCCGGGCAATCTTCGGCTCGCAGGCGAGGGTGCCGAAATCGATCTCGGCTCCGAGCACCTCGGCCTCGACCGTCATGCAGAACGGAACGCCGAAGTTCTCGAACCCGGTATCGTGCTGGACGTCGCAGGCGAGATCCGCCATCAGGTCCGAACTGAAATGTGCCTCGGGGAGGGTATGGCCCGTACGGGTCATCACGTCGACGATCGCCGCGTTCATCATCCCGCCGGTGCAGACCACCGGCGGCCGGTCCACCCTTTTCTTCCTCAGGGTATCCAGTAGACGCTCTTTGGGGCTAAGACTCATGAGACTACTCCTGATATTGTCCGGTTAGAAAATTGATCGAAATGATAAGGGCATGCGAATACAGCCCTATTGGAACTGGATTTGCCAAGCGTGACAACCTGAAAGGTTTAATCCAAGCCTGGTTTATCAGATGCTTATCCGCTCCATCCGCGTCATCCGCGTTCTATTGCTTCCGGTTTACCGGCCAGCCCGCCTCGCGCACCGCGTCGAGCATGGCGTGGATGTTGGCGAAGGGGGTCTCGGTCGGGAGACTGCACCCCGAGGCGACGATGAACCCACGCGGGTTATCGTGCCCCGCGGCGACGCAGGCCAGTGTCGCCCGGCGCACCTCGGCCGGGGTTCCCTGCAGCATGACTTCCGAGGGCTGCACGTTCCCCATGAGACGCACCCGGTCCCCCACGGCATGCTTTGCTTCCAGTATGCTGGCGTCGTTGTCGAGGCTCAGGCAGTCGGCGCCCGCCTCCACCATGGATTCCCAGATCCCCGACGTCTTGCCGCAGATATGCAGGGTGGCCCCCTTACCCCTGCCGTGGATGTATCCGATCAACCGCTGCAGGTAAGGGAAGGAAAACTCCCGGAACTGTTTCGGGCTGATGACCGACATGGACGACATGGCGTCGGTCAGGCTCGGGGTGCAGCCGGCGTCGATGATCGCCCCGGCGTAGGCGAGGCTGGTCTCCAGGGAAACCTCGCAAAGCTTGTGGACCGCGGCCTTATCCTTCATCATGAGCCGCGCCAGGTTCTCGGCGCCAACCAGGAACGAGGCGTTGGTGAAGGGGCAGGTGACGGCGCCGGTCACGGCAACCTCCGAGCCGACCGCGTCCACCGCGCGCCGCATCGCCTCCAGGTGATGCGGGAGATTTCCGTCCTTCAAGGGATCGGCGGGCCGGAGCCGGTCCAGGGCCGAGAGGTCGGCGAGCGCGGGCGCTGCCAGGTAGGCGGTTTCGTCCTCGGGGTAATGCACGGTGGCGCCCATCGCCTCGGCCTGGGTGTAGAGATCGGTGAAGATCCGGATGATGTCGTAGTTGAAAAGCCGGTAGGCCGCCACCTGCGCCTCGGCGATGAGCCGGCCGTTCCCCCTGAAATCGCCCACCTTCACCCCGATCACCCGGGCCGCCGTGTTCCCGACGATCGGGACGCAGGGGAGCCGATCGATCGGCTCCCCCGCCGCGTAGGCGGCCAGCCTCGCCAGTGGCGTCATCTGGTCCCGGGACATCAGGCGGCCGCTCCCAGTTCCGCTCCCACCAGCGAGCGCGCCAGACGGATCGCGTCCGCCGCGTTCACCGCGTAGCCGTCGGCGCCGATCCGGTCGGCGAAACCCTGGGAAAGCGGCCCCCCTCCCACGATCACCTTGAAGCGATCCCGGATCCCTTCCTCGTCAAGCTGCCTGATCACGGCGGCCATGCCGTCCATGGTGGTGGTCATCAGGGTGGACAGGGCGATGATCTTGGCGCCGATCTCCTTGGCGGTCGCCACGAAGCGCGCCGGCGCTATGTCGCGTCCCAGGTCCACCACATCGAACCCGGAGGTCTCCAGCATGATTTTCACCAGGTTCTTGCCGATGTCGTGGGTGTCCCCCTCGATGACGCCGATCACCACCTTGTGCTTTTCGGCGACCCCATCCAGGCGCAGGTGCGGCTTCAGCACGTCCATCCCCGCGTACATGGCATCGGAGCACATGAGCAGTTCCGGGATGAAATACTCCTCCTCGTCGAAGAGCTGCCCCGCCCGCTCCATCCCGGAGGAGAGCCCCTGCTCAATCGCCTGGTAGGCGTCCCCCCCAAGGGCTACCACCTCATTCGCCACGGTGACCGCCTTCTCCTCATCCATGTCCACCACCGCGTCCGAGAGTTCCTGAAACAGACGCTTTTTAGCTTCACTCATGTATTTCCCCCTCCTTTCTGTTTTAGCGATTCGCCACTATGGCGCTGAGCAGGTCTTCCGCCAGGCGGAGTCCGCCCCGAAAGCCGGTATAGCCGCGGTCGAGCACCACCCGGTTGGCGACCGGAAAGGATACCGAGAGGTGCGCGGCGCCGATGGACTGGGCCAGCTCGCGATCCAGGGAACTCCCGACCACGAAGGCGGGGCTGAAGGCGTTGTAGTACTTCTGTCCATTGGAGCGCGGCCAGACCCGGTTCAGGTGGCCGAGCACCTCGCTCGCGTCGGTTTCGAACACCAGGTTGGTCTGGAACCCCGAGGCAAGATCCGCGACCCGGGCCGCCAGCCGGGGCTGGTCCTCCTCCCTCACCTGGTCGGTGATAACCGTCAGCACCGGAAGCCAGCCGAGGTCGTCCGCCAGGAACCGGGTGAGTGCCACGGCGTAATTGGCGTCCCCGACCACCACCGCGTAGCGCTGCAGGTCCATGTCGTTGTAGCAGTCGGTGAGCAGGTCGAGGATCTGGTAGTAGTGCCGCTTCTCCCGGGCGATAACATCCTCCACCCGCGCGAAGTCGAGGGTTAGGGCCGCCGCCACCGCTTTCAGGAACGATTCGGACGCGGAAACGCCGACCGGCAGCGGCAAGGTGATAAACGGGGTGCCGTGACGCTCCTGGAATAAGGCGGCGGCGCCCTGGCCGTAGATATCTGAGACCACGATGTTCAACTCGGCGCTACCCGCCTGTTTGATGGCATCCAGGGTGTCGGCCGGGGTGAAGAATGAGTTCACCTCAAGACCTACCAGTTCCAGTAATCGCCGCGCCCCTTCCAGGTTACCGCGCCAGAATGGGTCCATGTAGGGGACGACCCCCCAGAGGTTCACCCGCCCCTTGACCTTCGGGAGCCCCTTTCCCAGGTAATCGCGGACCAGCGCCTGGAGCACCAGGTCATACCCCCAGTAGGAATCGCCACGGAAACCGCCGGTGGCGGCGCCGATGATCGGCACCCCTGCAGACTGGAAATCGCTAACCACGGCAAAGATGTCGTCGCCGATCACCTCTGGCACGCACCCGGTCAGTACCACGTAGAGTCCCCCGTCCATTACCTCCAGGGTGTTTTTGATCTGCTCGCGCAGGCGATCTTCCCCCCCGAAGACCACCTCGGTCTCCTGGATGTTGGAGCTTGGCGTGGTCAGCGAGCCGCAGTAGCCTCCGACCTGGAGGCCGCTCCCGCCGTTCTGGGTCCAGGCGAAGTTGCCGGCGCACCCGGAGGCGGAATGGAGAATCGGTATCCCGCCGGGAAGCGCCGTCACCGTCCCGGCCGCCCCCCCGAGGGAGCAGAGATAGCGCGCCCTTTCGATAAAATTATCACTCATTGGAAGCTCCTCCTCTGGTGTTCAGATAGGAAAACGGCTCCGCGGCGTACCATTTCTCGCTGTAGGGAAGCCGCAAGTTTTGCGCCAGGTTTTCGTTGTAGATCGGGTTCGACAGCTGCCGGTGCAGGCGGCGCGCCAGCTCGTAGACACCCTTGTAGCCGATGTAGGCAAGTCCGGTATTGTAGATGACGTGGGTCGGGATGCCGAGTTTCGCGGCGGTCATGTTGCCGTTGGCGTGCCCGAGAAAAAGGTCGGGTTTCAACCGCTTCAGGAGATTCGATTCCTCGAACGGCTGCACGTTGGCGATATCCACCACGTAGTCGCTCTTGGACTCGGCCGAAAGCTTTCGGTACTCCCCGTCGGCGAACTCGTCGTGATGGAAGGAGCGGATGCCGACCACCTCCAGGCCGATCTCCTGGAGCAGACGGGCCGTCGCCAGTGCCCGGAACTCACCCGCGCTGACGAAGACCCTTTTGCCGGCGAACAGGGGCCGGAAGGCCGCGAGCGCGCCCTTCAGTTCCGCCTCTTCGGCGGCGATGAGCCGCTCGGCACGCTCCTCCTCGCCGAACACCCGGGCGACGTCCCTAAGCCAGAGGCTCGTGTTGTCGATCCCGATCGGCATGTGCTGCAGGAGGTACGGGACCTTGAAGCGCTCCTCCAGGTACTTCAGGAAATAGTCATCATGGGTCGGGCAGGTGCTGACGGAAAGCGCCGCTCGGGTTGCGTTCACGAAGGAGTCGGGATGCGAAAAAACCGGGAAGACGTTCACCTCAAGTCCGATGGCGGTTAGGAGTCGCCCGAGCTCCTGCTCGTCCACGAGCCCCATGGAGGAGACGTTCATCAGGTTGACGGTCCTCTTCAAGCGCTCCTGGGTCCGCAGGGCCTGCAGCGCTTCCTCGGGCTGGGCCGCCGACACCCCGCGCTCCTGGAGCAGGTTGCGGCCGATGGTGTGGTAGACCGCGTCATAGGCGGTCGCCCAGATCTTGGTCTTGAACCCCTCGCAGTGGACCGGGAGCAGCCTGGCGTTCACCTGGGGCTGGATCTTCAGGGCCACCCCGTCGATGTCGTCGCCGATAATGCCCGGCACGCAGCCGGCCACGATGGTTATGGTGGCGGGACGGTAACGCCGGTCCGCCTCGATGATCGCCTGCTCCAGTTTCCCCTCTCCGCCGCAGACGACGTCGGTCTCGTTCAGGGCCGTGGTGAGCCAGACGGCATCCTTCACCTTGCCCCAGCGGGCGTTCCCACCCATCCGAACGTTCGCGTTCTGGGAATGGGTGCAGGAACCGCAGCCGATGGCGCTGTGCAGTAGCACCACGTTATCGGGAAGCGTATTTAGCATGGCGAGCGCCGGGAGCATGAGGCAGATGGAACCCTGGGTGAAGCCGCGCTCCCCGTCGTCGATCAGGCAGCTCTTGCCCCCCTTCCCGTCACACCGCTTGGCCAGACCGCCGATGCTGTCCTGATGGGCGATGACCGCCTTGAGCCGATCCTCCCGCTTGGGCGGGACCTTGTTGTCGAAATAACTCATCCTATGCCTCCATTTTATTTAAAGTGAAAGTTCGGCGGACGGAGCTCCCCGTTTTCGAAGCTTCAGTCGACGGGTTCCTTTCGAATGGGAACTAGCTGCGCCAGCGCAGCAGATGGCGCTCCAGACGCTCGGTGCCCCAGGTGATGGCCGTCACCACGATGCTGATGAAGATGATGCCGACGATGACCCGCTGGTAGTCGGCGAAGTCCGCGAAATTCTTGACATACCATCCGATCCCGGAATTTGCGCCGATCAGTTCCGCCGCGGTCAGCATCACCAGCGAAAAGAGCAGCGCCAGGTTCGCGCCGGTGCAGATGGAAGGCATGGCCCCCGGCAGGATGACCCGCAAAAGCAGGGTCCCCTCCCCAAGGTTCAGCACCCGGGCCGAATCGATCAGCCCCTTGGGGATGCCCAATACCCCCTGAACGGTGTTGATGAAGATCGGCCAGAAGGCGCCGATGAAGATGACGAAAATCGACGCGGCCCGGAAACTCGGGAGAAGGGCAATGGCATAAGGGATAAAGACGATCGGCGGGATCGGCCCCAGCACCTTGGCGAAGGGGTGTACCGCCCTGAACAGTCTCCCGTGCCATCCCACCAGAAGTCCCAGGGGAAGCGCCGTGGCCAGGGCAAGCAGATAGCCGCTGACCAGCAGGATCAGTGAATTCACCAGCCCCTTGAGCATGTCCGGCAGCTCGGCGACGAAGAGCGCCAGGACCTCCTCGGGCTTGGGAAACAGCATGGCGTCCAGAATGAGGAACCGGCCGGTCGCCAGGTACCAGAAAAGGAGCAACAGGTACACGATGGCGGCGACGTCGCCGGCACCAGACTTGGAGGATTTATCCTTGCATAAAGCCACCCTGAGCAGGTAGACGCCCTGGACGACCACCGCCACGGCCACCAGGTGATAGGGCAGCGCAGCGCCAGCACCCGGCAGGATAAGCAGGGCCAGCAGGGCGACAAATAGCAAGTTCGGGACGGTAAGCAGCAGTTTCATGATAAACTCTCGCGATTGACGTGGATCGTTTCAGATTTTATTCTAAATTCTTATCTGGTTTCTGTTAAACATCATTGCGGCAATGTCACCCGGAAAAGTCCCCCCCGGAAAACCCGGGGGGCATCAAGAGTAAAATTCGGTTCCAGTTGCATGTGAACTAGCGGCACCCTGGCTGTTGCAGTCGAGGCTTTGACCTACTTCAATAACTGATTCAGTGCTTCGTGATGTGCAGATCCGGTTCGCCGCTCCTGAACTCCTTGTTCAGGGCTTTCCAGAGTATTTCCTTGGGTTCCCGTTTTTGCAGGGTCACCAGCGCGTTGGCATAAAGGTTGGTGGTAATATTGTCGCCAACATGTTTCTTGGAATCCAGATAACCCACTTCATTCATGAAATCCCAGAATTGCACGACAGACTTCTTGTTAGGATCCGGATCGACGTTCATGTGGCCGTCATAGATCGAGGTGTAAATGATCTTTTTGTCGATCTGGACATACTTGGCGACGATATCGACAGTTTCGGCTCTGTTTGTCTGATGAAATTTGTAGGCTCGCAACAATGCCACGAGAAACTTCTGAAAGTCCTCAGGATGCTCCCTCACCTTCGCGGTCAGAGCTATCTGGCGGCAGCAGGTGTGCCCCTTGATCAGGTCCGAGGAGTAAACGGCAACCTTCAGCCCCTGTTTTTCCGCCATGGTGTAAAAGGGCGCCCATACCACACCCGCATCAAGCCCCCCCTTCTTCACGGCTTCAAGAACCGCCGCCGGCGAATCGAACTCCTTGAAACTGACGTCCTTTCTCCAGTCGACGCCCGCTTCACGAAGCGCGGCCCGGAAGACCACGTCGCCGGTGGCCAGGCGCACCACCCCGATCTTGGCTCCCTTGAGATTCTTCAGTGACCGGTAGTGAGCCGCCTTTTCCGGTCAC
>Ga0209125_1003536_pt1 | contig 10648 bp, 8 predicted proteins | sample BarGraIncub1131A_FD_184503 | JGI IMG/M metagenome (GOLD analysis project Ga0209125, IMG submission 184503) | Arctic peat soil microbial communities from Barrow, Alaska - Barrow Graham LP Incubations 11-31A (SPAdes) (version 2) | ecosystem: Environmental > Terrestrial > Soil > Wetlands > Peat... | reverse complement strand
CCCCGTGATATGTTGAAAGAAAAACTGATGGCATCTATTGCATTCTCAATCACAGAAAATATTATTTATGCACCGTTCTACATAAAGCCGGTATCTTACACAGACTTACCTATGACACCTGTTGATGGATTTATCCGCTACGATAAAAAATCACAGAGTTATATTATCTCAACTGATGATAAAGAAGTGAAAAACAGTTTGGGCAACCAGTTGATTCTTGATACCCGTCGTTGTGTGTTGAATGGTTCAGGTACAGTAAATTTAGGAGCAGATTTCGGAAGGCTCAAAATGGATTTAACGGGTAATTCTTCTTATGCCATCATTCCCGACTCATTAAATCTGGATTTACTCGCTTCACTTGACTTTTTCTTTTCCGATCAGGCGATAGAGAAATTTAAGGATGATTTACAACTTGCGAATTTAAAAGGTATCAATCTGAATGGAACAGTTGTCAACAAGGCTTTGAAGCTAACTCTTGGGGATAGTGAATTCAGACAGCTTGCTGAAGACATCAGCCTTTATGGTGCTTCAAAAAAATCTTCTGATAAGCTATCCAAGACAATGGTGCTTACAGACGTTAAGCTGAAGTGGAATCAGGATTCGCGATCGTTTATTGGCAAAGGACCCATTGGAATTTTTAGCCTGGGTAAATGGCCTGTTAATAAATATGTGAATGGCTATGTTGAAATCGGTCGTCGTCGTTCTGGTGATGTTTTAAATCTTTATTTTGAACTGAGTAAAGGGAACTGGTATTTTTTTACCTATACTGCTGGCGTATTACAAGCCATCTCTTCAAATGAAGATTTTAACAACATTCTCTCCGGTTTAAAAGACGATAAACGTACATTTTCTGTTAAAGTTGGAGAACAATCATATCAATTTATAATATCTACGCCTGAAAAGCGTTTAGCATTTACACGAAAGATGCTGCAATTATTTCCACAAACACAAAATAAAATATGACAATAAGCTTTTTTCTTGGTATTATGGTGGCCTATCTCTTGGGTTCTATCCCATCGGCCGTTTGGATTGGTAAAATATTTTATAGAGTTGATGTCAGGGAACATGGTAGTGGTAATGCCGGTGCGACCAATGTAATCCGGGTACTTGGTCCTGTGGCCGGTCTTCCTGTATTACTTTTTGATGTTTTTAAGGCATGGCTTGCAGTTTATCTTGGTAATGTATTTGTCCCTGATTTTTATTCTTCTAACCAGTTGGTTAATTTTCAGATAGCTTTAGGTGCGATTGCAGTCGTCGGACATGTATTTCCTCTCTTTGCCCATTTCAGGGGAGGGAAGGGTGTAGCATCAATCGTTGGAGTTATTCTTGCGCTTTATCCTATTGTATTTCCAATAATTCTGGTGTGGTTTATTATTATGCTGGTTACAACAGGTTATGTTTCTGTCGGTTCAATAACAAGTTCTATCCTGTTACCGATTTTGGTTATCGTCGTATTTAGAGAGGAACATATCAGTTTGATTCTCTTGTCGATAATCATAGGGATTTTTATCCCCTTAATGCACAGGAAGAATATTCACCGGTTATTGAGAGGGGAAGAATCAAAGTTCACTGTTCATAAAAAATAATTTATAATTTGAACAAGATTTTATAACTTTACCCGGTAAATAATCAGGAAAATTCTTCACCTATGAGATTTATTATTAATAGTACAGCATTGCTTAAAGGTCTTCAATCGATAAGTGGCGTGCTCAGTTCAAATAATACATTGCCAATTCTCGATGACTTTCTATTCGATATCGGAGAAACGGTGCTTAAAGTAACCTCATCTGATCTCGAAACCACCATGACTGTTGAACTCGAACTGATTAAGTCAGAAGAGTTTGGTCGTGTTGCTATCCCGGCAAAAATATTACTGGAAACGCTGAAGACATTTTCAGATATTCCTATTATTTTCCATATCGATGAAGATACCCAGTTGGTGGAAATTTCGGCAGGAGAAGGTAAGTATAAGCTCACAGGCCATAAAGGAGAAGAATATCCTAAGTCGCCAGAACTTGAAGATACCACTATCATCTCGCTGGAATCGGCTGTCCTGGCAAATGCCATCTCAAAGACCATCTTTGCTACCGGAAATGATGAACTACGTCCTGTAATGGCAGGGGTAAACTGCGAGCTGGAACCCGATTCGATAACTTTTGTAGCTACTGATGCTCACAAGCTCGTCCGTTATCGCCGGACAGATGTGCAAGCAGAAGCCTCGGCTAACTTCGTACTTCCCAAGAAGCCGCTTAATATGCTCAAGAGTCTATTGACTGGAGACGCTACACTTGTCCGTATTGAATACAACGAGAAGAACGCATTGTTTTTCTTCCGTAACTTTCAACTTATCTGTCGTTTGATAGATGGCAAATACCCCAACTATGAAGCAGTTATTCCTGCACTGAATCCTAACAAATTGTTTATAGAACGTCTGCCGTTTCTTAGTTCAATAAAACGTGTTGCAATCTTTGCAAACCAAAGTACACATCAAATCAGACTTAAACTAAGCGGTCAGGAACTGATTCTTTCAGCTGAGGATATTGATTATTCTAATGAAGCTAAAGAACGTCTTAACTGCAATTATGAAGGAGATGATATTGAAATCGGATTCAATTCCAAGTTTCTGATGGAGATGTTGAATAATATGGATACAGATGAAATCCGTCTGGAGATGTCAGCCCCTAACAGAGCTGGAATCATTCTCCCGGTGAATAATGATAATCCAAATGAAGATATCCTGATGCTTATCATGCCCGTCATGCTAAATTCATAATGATTTTATTGAGTTTATCTATTTCAATCTTTTAATCAATTATAGTGCGTTATGCAAATAAAGATTGAAAATCATTTATTAAACGAAGAAGGTGTCTCGTAAGTTGAGACACCTTTTTGTTTTAGATATGGCCTTGTCGAGAGTTTAATAGGTTATGATAAACAATGCGCTAACAAGTTTTTATAATGCGTAAACAGTAAAAGAATTAGGATTTCCTTATTATTTGAAGCCACTATTATTAATGCTCTTCAATCTCATATTCTTAAATCAAAAAAGAATTAAGTAAATAAGTTTCAAACAGGAACGTTTGGGACGAAAGATCAAGGGTGAGCTAAAAAATAGTAGTCTGAATTAGATGCATAGCTTTCACAAAACTGCTGTCTTGAAAGTGACTTTTTATTTTTGATCCAGTCGGAAAGTAATGAAATATTTAATTTTGTTTCATTCTGAAAGAAATCAAAGACATCTTCGGGCTGCGTTCCATAATAATTACTGGCTCCCAATCCACATTCGAAAATAACATATGGCTTATCTTTTCTCAGAATAGCTTGAGCTCCTTTTAAGACTAATAATTCAGCCCCTTCGACATCTATTTTGATAAAACCAACTTTAACGGAATCGGGTATGATTGAATCCAATGTCTTTACCTGAACAACGAGTTCCACAATATCAGGATTCATCATATTATAACTTCTTTTTTTAAATCCACTGTAAGCCGGTGCATTACGGACATATTGGAAAGTCGTTTCTACTTCAATATTGCTTAAAGCAAAGGGAAAGATATTGCAGGACCCTTCATATTTCAGTTTCAATTTGTTATATAATTCAGGAATTGGTTCAAAAGCAAAATGTATTGCATTGGGGGAGTTCATTAAAAATAAATCAAGAATCTCGCCTTTATGTGCCCCAATATCTACACAAATAGTTTCGTTTTTAACAGTTTTGGATATGATGGTTTTAGTTAGCCTGTCGTATTTGAGATTCTTTGTTAAATCTAAATGAAAGGTGTTTAAAAGATTTCTGATAAATGATTTTATATATTCCTTCATGTATGCAACTCTTAGTTCGTGCTGACTGTTTTATCTTTTATGAAGATAAAAATTAATAATTGGGCTTATCAAAATTAGTATAAAGATTAACGTGTACAATCATTTAGTAGAGATAGTTCAAGGTTATTGATTTTAAAAAATAATAAAAGTGCTGATAATTATGAATTAAGTAGTCAAAACAAAGTAATTGGCACTTAATTTGGTGTACTCATAGTTAACGTATTAAAAACTAACAAAATGAAAACACTTGGTGTGATTGCTTTTCTGTTGGTTTTAATGTGCTCTTGTTCTTCACAGAAAGAAATTGTAAAATTAAAACCAACTAATCAGGTAAATGTAAATGACAGTACCGTATATGAACTGATAGTTTTTGACCCTCAATTTGAATCTTGGTTTCTTACAAATTACAGTCCGGCTAAAGATCATTCGAACGAATACTATCATGGATGGAATAATCAGTATGTGTCTGATTGGAATTATCATTATATGTCAGGACACCTGCCAAGAGTATTCGAGAATTATATCAATTATGAATATAATAATAACTATGGAATCGATTTAAACCGGAAACTGTATTACTATTTCAGATTTGTTGAAACTTATTTAAGGGTGCCAATATTACTTGTTGGAAGAAAAATTACTACATAAATAAAATCCTTGATTTGATTGAAGATAAAAGTAATATTTTTTAAGTTTTATAAATAGGTGAGGTTAACCTCTTTTAAAAACTTCTCTTCGAGCAAACGGGCGATGCGTTTTACAACGGTACGTCTGATTTCTAACTCTACCGGGAGATTAGGGTCCTGATGAGCAATATTGATTCTGGTTCCGATAATCATCGTGATTTCATCACTCTCTAAAAGAAATTTTACTATTTGATCGGCAGGGCCTTTACCAAGTCGTGTATTATTGTCATATTTTTTAAGAATTTCATTGACTTTGCCCAATGTCAGAATACCCTCAGTAATCAAATCTATTCCAGGCATGAAAGCAATTGGTGGTAATTCAGGATCATCAAATTCAAAGCTATCGACGATTCTTTCACCCAATTCTCTAGCGATAATGTCTCCAGTCGTGGCTCCACAAATAATTTTTCCTCCTGTAAACGAACGAACAATATCACCCAATTGCTTATCCTTTTCTTCAATAAAAGGTGGGCCAGTACAAATCAAAAGCTTTCGGGGGTCACGTAAGTAGATTACAACACAACTAGTGTCGTCCTTGCTATGGTAAAAGTCGTTTACATGCGCCATATTGACCACCTTGGCTGCCAATTGGGGCGCAGATATTTCGTCATCTTTATTGACTTGAAGCTCAACATAAGCAGCCATCAAATCAACTCCCCAACCAAAAGGATATTTCTCAGATCCCATTCCTGATTGTGCAACGCCATCACTCCAAAATACGATACGATCTTCTTTGCGCGGATAGAAGCTGCAGGTGCGTAATTGCTTGTCTTTATTCAATTCGCTCTGCATGGTAATCGTTTTCCAGTTTGGGGTAAAGAGATGCTGCCCACGAACGATAGTGCAATGTGGGTTGTCATATTCCATAATATGCACCATTCCATCCATCTCAATGTCTACAATTGTAAATGTTGCATAACTAATATGCCGATCGCTGCATACAGGCAGGGTATTCATGATGATTTCTGCCGTTCGTTCTATTTCCTTGTGTTCTTTGGTAAAGTTAAGTGCCATAGTTGCCGTAAGAGTAGCAAGTACATTGGCCTTAACGCCATGGCCCATACCGTCGGAAAGAACTACCACTACCCGGTTCTCTTCCTTGATGCGACTTGATAGAAATACATCGCCGCAAATGCGTTCACCATCGTAATACTTTTGCTGACAACTGACTTCAATATGGAACTTAGCATCCATCCTTACCTCAATCTTCCTTTTTCTTAGTCTTATGGCTTTCGATAACTGAATTCAGCATCTTTTCTGTTTTAGCAGCTCCTTCACCCAATAAGAAAGCGATTTGCTGAACCATCTGCATGTTTTCGTTGATGACTTCACTAACCCGGCTTATCACTTCTTCTTTCTGTACTTCGGGTGCTGCAATATCACGAATAATAGCTCCGACAATCTTTCCTTTTCTGATCGGGAAAATTGAAACGCTCAATACGGTATCCTCATAATGAACATCCCTGTTTACGACGTCATCTCCTGATTGAAAAACGAATGAAAACAGATTGTAGAACTGATAGGGGAGTAAAGTCTTCAAATCTGCTCCAACTAAACCTGGAATAATTTCATTTATCTCTCTTGCATCATCGCCCAATAGATCGATAAAACTTTTATTTGACTCGATAATCTTAAGCTTGTCATCTGCAATTACAACTCCTGAAGGTATTTTCTGTAGCATTGCCGAAACCGTTTCCGATGCTTCTTTTGCCAATAGTTGCTCACGTCGTGCAATCTTTTCTGAAACCTGTAGCGCTTCCTGCGTCTTTGCCAGCTTTTCGTTAGTTATCTTGAGCGCCTTAATATATTCCTGTCGGTTGCGAAGCGTGAAGTTGACACACATATCCGTGCGGGCAAGACCTTGTGCAACAGCAACAGCAAAGTCATGACAAGAAGGATATCCACAAGCGCCACAACCTACTGCTTCGTCCTGATCCTTTTTGCCTAGTAATTTAAAGACTTCATTAACCTGTTCTTCTCCAGGCATTGCTAATCGCTTATCGTTGACATGAAATGTACGTGAGAAGTCGAGTGATTCATATTCGTTGATATGATCGTTCCATTGATCAAGGTTGAATGTCTTGAGTCGCTTTTTTGAATATTTAGTGACCAGTGAACGTCGAAGGAACTTATCTCCATTAGAAGAAGTTCCTGGGCCCATTAAACAACCATCACAATAAAACAGATTAAAATGATTATTGATATGTTCAAGATGTTGCTCAAACTCCCTTACTGCATTTAAAGCATTGTCACGACCCACTGCTGTTATGACTGAAGATGTGAGCAGATCTTCACTAATATCTCCGGCTTGTAAGAGTCCATTACTGATTGGGTATAGTGAGCCCTTGTATCCAATTGGTTCGTCAAACTCTGAGAATTCCTGGTTGCTTTCTGATACTGAGAATTCTTTAAACAACTCGCGAAGCTCTTTAAAGGTGAGAACGGCATCTACACGGCCATCATCTTCTGAAATGGTTGCATCGTTTTTGTAATCTATACAAGGACCAATGTAAACCATCTTAACTTCAGGACCATATTTTTTATGAACTACTTTAGCTGAAGCTATCATTGGAGAGATTAAAGGAGCAAGATTCTCTGCAAGTTCAGGGTGATATTTTTCAATCAATGATACGATGGCAGGGCAACAGGAAGAGATATAATATTTTCCTTTAAAATTAGTGAATAATTCAAAATACTTTCTGGCAACCAGATCGACTGCAAAGGCTGCTTCGATGACATATGAGAAACCGAGCGCCCTAATCATCGTAACAAACTTACGGTAGTCTGTAATGTCTGAGAATTCCCCCGATATGCTGGGGCCGCAAACTGCTGCTATAGTCTGCCCAGATTGAAGCAATGCCTTTACATCTTCTTTGGAATCTGCATAAACAATTGCATCAGATGAGCATGCAATGACACAGCTCCCGCATCCAATGCAGCGATCGGCTACAATGAAGGGTGTTGCTTGAGTTGCTTTTACCTCAACGGCTTTAACCGGGCAAATACGTACACAAGCATATGATTGTTTACATTTATCCTCAAGAATAGTTACCAGCGCCATACTATGTATCTTACTGATCAGATTAAATGGTCAAAACTCCTGACCATCAAATCAATCACATTGTTATGATCAACATGTTCATAAATATTTCCGGCAATCTTTATTTTCGGTCCATTTTCACAACTTCCGAAGCAATGACCACCATGAAAATAAACTTTTTCTTCCAGATGATTTTCAGTGATAAATTGTTTAATCGTTTCCACTGTTTTTTTGTTTCCCCTCGAAAAACAGGAACTGCCAAGGCAGATCATTATTTCAATCCTGTTATCTTCCATGTCATATATTGCAAATTAATCTCAAATTTTCATTCGTTTTGTATTCGACAGATAATTATTTAAAAAAAAAGATTAATAACCTGTAAAAATACAAAGTTTGTTCTTTATTTAGAGACTTAATATCTGTCTTTTATTACATCGAGTTGTAATAATTGCACCATTCAGTTTAAAATGATTATAAATTTTGTGTCATATTTGTGTTGTTATTACAAACGAAATAGCAGTTAATTTATTGTTAATCAGAATATAAGTGCCTTGATTTATTACCACAAAGATACTGTTTTCCTGTTAAGAAAGTAACAGTGTTATTTTTATAACAAAATAGTTATTGCAATATGCTAATCCTTTGCTATATTTACGACGGTGAACGATATATTATTGTTTCATTAATGGTTACAACTATGGGCAGGGCAATTAGAGAACTACTTGAAAATCAGCCTAATTTGAACCGTGATCGGCTCATTCCAATTCTTCAGGAAATACAGGATGAGAACGGTTATTTATCAGAAGAGGCCATAATAGTGACGGCAGAATTTTTAAAGTTACCAACCAGTAAGATATATGGGGTGGCAACTTACTATGACCAATTCAGATTTGAACCCAGGGGAAAATACCATATTCGTATTTGTAGGGGAACGGCATGTCATGTAGAAGGTTCGCTTAATTTCTTGAATGAGTTGGAAAAACTACTTAAAATAAAATCCGGTCAGACTACACGTGATGGATTATTCAGCCTGGATATTGTAAGATGTATTGGCGCCTGTGGGTTAGCACCTGTAATGGATGTTAACGAAGAATTTTATACCGGTTTTGGCATTCCTGATCTCTCTCGTATTATCAATACTTATCGTTCAAAAGAATAGCCATGACAATTCAGAAAAACGATTTTAAATTAAAGCTCCAGGCATTTTTAAATAATGCAACATCTGTTCAACAGAAGACAGATGTTGATTTTCTAAATCTTATCTTGCGTGAAAAGGTAGAAAAACCTGTAATTTATCTGGGTACTTCTACATGCGGAATGATTGCTGGTGCCGGTAAAACTTTAAATGCAATTAAAAATTATCTTGCTGAAAAAGAAATTATAGCAGAAGTTGTTGAGGTAGGTTGTATCGGACTATGTTCTGTGGAGCCTGTTTTAGACGTACAGTTACCGGGTAAAGCACGCATTTCTTTTCAACGGGTTACTGCAGATAAGGTTGACTATATACTGGATGGGATTTTGAATAATGAGTTGCCGGTTGAAGATGTGTTATATCAGTATCATCAAACAAGATCCGAGCCCTGGCCTAAAGTTCCATTTATTAACCAGATTCCTTTCTTTGCTAACCAAAAACGTATTGTACTTAAAAACTGTGGAGTCATCAATCCAGATGATATAGTTGAATATATTGCAGGCGGGGGATATCGGGCTTTCATTAAGACGATTAGAAATTATACTTCTGAAAAAGTTTGTTCTATTGTTGAAGAATCAGGGCTCAGGGGCCGTGGGGGTGGAGGATATCCGACCGGCCTTAAATGGAAAACCACGCTTATGACTGCTGATGATGATAAATATATGATTTGTAATGCAGACGAGAGTGATCCCGGAGCATTTATGGACAGGGCTGTCATTGAAGGTGATCCTCACAGGATTATTGAAGGTATTGCTATCGCGGCGTATGCAATTGGAGCCGGCAAAGCATTTATCTACATTCGTGCTGAATACGATCTTGCTTTCCGGCGCATGAAAAATGCTTTGAAGCAGGCGTATGACTTTGGGCTGCTTGGAAGTAATGTGATGGATAGCGGTGTAAATGTATTTATATCTGTTCGTCAGGGTGCGGGCGCTTTTGTATGCGGTGAAGAAACAGCTTTGATTGCAAGTATAGAAGGACGACGGGGCATGCCTCGTAATAAACCTCCTTTTCCTGCTGAACATGGTTTATTTGATAAGCCAACTGTCGTAAACAATGTAGAAACGCTAGCCAATATTCCGGTTATTCTTGAGAATGGACCGCAGTGGTTTGCTTCAATTGGAACCCGGGAAAGTAGTGGTACGAAAGTTTTTGCCATGTCGGGTAAGATAAAAAATACAGGCCTTGCGGAAGTGAGTATGGGTACTACACTGCGCGATCTTGTTTACACAATTGGTGGGGGAATAAAGAAGGGGAAAAGATTTAAGGCTTTACAAATTGGTGGACCTTCGGGTAGTTGCATGCCTGAATCACTGCTTGATACCCGGGTAGATTATGAAGAATTACGGCTCAATGGGCTTATGATGGGTTCAGGTGGCATGGTTGTAATGGATGAGGATACCTGCATGATTGATATTGCCAAGTTCTTTACCGACTTTTTACAAAAGGAGAGCTGTGGAAAATGTATTCCATGTCGTGAAGGAACCAAGCGGATACTTGAGATTCTCAGACATATAACAATGAAACCCGCTGAAGATAAGGGTCATGAAACCCTTGAGCGTTTTAAAGGTATCATGCAATTAGAAAACCTGGCAGGTGTTATCCGGGACACATCTCTTTGTGGTCTTGGCAGGACAGCTCCAAACCCGGTTCTCAGTACACTTCGTTGGTTTCGGGATGAATATGAAGAACATATCTTCGATAGAAAATGTCGTGCTGGTATCTGTCGTGAATTGCGAACATTTAGCATTGACATTGAAAAATGTACTGGCTGCACGGCCTGTTATAAGAAATGTCCGGAGAATGCTATTGTTGGGTCACCCCGACAGTCACATTTCATTATAGCCGATAAGTGTATCGGTTGTGGTATCTGTTTTGATACCTGCAAGTTTGTTGCAATTTCGGTTT
>Ga0209125_1003533_pt1 | contig 10655 bp, 13 predicted proteins | sample BarGraIncub1131A_FD_184503 | JGI IMG/M metagenome (GOLD analysis project Ga0209125, IMG submission 184503) | Arctic peat soil microbial communities from Barrow, Alaska - Barrow Graham LP Incubations 11-31A (SPAdes) (version 2) | ecosystem: Environmental > Terrestrial > Soil > Wetlands > Peat... | reverse complement strand
CCCCCCCAGTTCATATTTCAAATCCAGAGAATAAGTACCCATATCCTCTGATTCCATTCTAAGTGATTCCAATTCCGTTCTAATATTTTCCTGTATAACTTTATTTACCAAATCCGCCTTAGTTGGATTGCTTGCCTTGTTAAGCTGTGGGAATTCTATACTGATTCCCTTCTCTGCATAGGTTTCATTAATAATACTATAAGTAAAATCTGCTTTTTCTTCAGAAGTGTTATTTTCCACAACACTTGTATCTTTACTGACAGCAGATTCTCTCGCTACCACATCAGATGATGTTTTCTTTACCTTACATGCAACAAGACTTGTAGCTAGTATGAAAATGATCGCTAGTACCAAGCTTTTTTTAATTTTTTTCATGTTTAGCCTCCATACTCTTTATATTACAAAAAATAAATACACTATACTATTATTGTATAATGTATTCGTTATAATTTATATCACCCGTCGGGTGATTTTCATAATATATTATTTTTGTAGAAAAAGAGTCACGCTATAGTTAGAAATAATTATATTACTACAAACAGAATATTTAAGATAAGAGCTGTCTATGACATAATAGGATTAGGTTAATTGATTCGGGGTAAGGTATAAACAATATTAAAAAAAACATTTAATTAGAGGTGTTAATAATCGGAGAATTAGACAGATTCCATGGCATAATTGTCAGAATTTATCCAGAAAAAGGTAGAATACATAACATTCCACATATTCATGTATATTATAATGAATATAGACATGTGTCTAACCCTTTTGAATTAATTAAATCGTTTAAAACTTTACTAAGCCTTTAAAATAATTGTCATCTTTCATACTATTAAGTGTATTTTTCAATGTATCGATTGAACCAACATGAGTATATAATTTTTCAAAACTAATTTTATTATGTCTCTTAAGTATATGGAAAGCTTTATTAAAAGCTTTCGGTGAATTGGCACTCATTCCCATAACTCTAGCATGTTTTAAGCATATAAGTCTAGCTGGATCTATAGATACATTTGTACCAACATTAACCATGTTTCCAACTTCAACTAATGTACCCATACGTCTTATCATTTCAAGACCTTCTACAAAGGATTCAGGAGAATTTGAGCACTGTAAAACTACATCTGCACCTTGTCCTCCGCTAATATCTCTAACCTTTTTAATTCTTTCATCAGGGCTTGTCTCCTTATAATTAATAACATAATCAGCCTGAGATATTTCAGAAGCTATAGCTAATCTCTTATTTCTTCCACCAATAATAATTATTTTTTCCACACCCATTATTCTTGAAACAAGAGCCGCAAGGGCTCCTACTGGGCCATCCCCTATTATAGTAACTGTAGCATTTGTTGTAAATGCTTCCTCCACGATGCCTGGACACGTGCAGGCTAGTTCTACTGCTCTTACTGCAACTGCTAATGGATCGAGTAGTGCTGCAACTTGGGAGGGCATATCCTCTGGAACTTTCCATATATATGTTTCAGGAAATATATACAAATATTCACCAAATCCGCCTTTGAAATGCGGGTAAATATTTACATCTGAACTAATACGTTCTTTTCCATTTAAACCAAGCTTATCATATGGAATACCATAAACAAATGAATCATCACATACAGTGCAAGTACCTGATCCAAAGGTTAAGCATCCTCCACATTTACCACAAGTAATCCATGGGTATAAAACTACTCTATCCCCTACTTTTATCGGTCCACCAAAAACATTTAAGGTTTTATTAGCTCTTTTACCAATATCTACTACTCTACCACACACTTCATGACCTAAAATTGAAGGTTTTAATGCCTCCTGAGGGAATAGATGACCATCTGTTCCACAGACAGCTGCATCCTCTACTTTAATTACTGCTCCATCTTCTCCAGCCACCGGTATAGGGAATTCCATAATTTCAATATTTCTTTTACCTGTCCATACTGCTGCACGACCTTGTTCTTTTAGCATTGACATCATCTCCCAATATAATTTAAATGATTTAATAAGTTAATCCTAACTTATCATTCACCATAAATCCTTTGTGAATTAATGTTACCTTTAAATACATATTAAGTAAACAGTTTAGATGAAAAATATTCACCTCAACTATAAAAACGCCTAAAATATATTGATAAAGTTTAAGGTGCATTATTTTAATATATATTATATTATATAAATAGAAGATAAATCTTAATAAATAACTATAACCCTATAATTTAATAAGAAAAAGGTGGATAATATGGACTTCTTTAAAAGAAATATACTGAAAATAAAAAGTAATACAGAAGATGATGAAGTAAGGTTTTATGTTAATTATTATAAGTTAAAGCAATTAGATAATTTTAAAATGTCACTACTGAAAGATATGATGGGTAATAATAAATGCTTAGCCGTCATCAATACAGATATGATTTATAATAGAAATAATAAAGATAATGAAAAATGGTCAAAGGAATTAACAGATGTATTTGATAAGGTTGATATTAAATATAATAAAATTGAGATTAAGAAATTACAAGATATCATAGTTTTTGGTGCTGTAGTTAAAGGTACTAATAAGAATACATATAAGCAATGTATAATAGGTTTTATAATTGAAGTAGGAAAGCTTGAAAGTATAAAATCTATAATAAACAATAATAATATTAAGTATTATATTAATAATAATGTATGTAGTGATGATGAATTGCTTTGCAATTTTCAATCAAAGTATAATAATGAAGAGGACTTTTGTAATAATAATATCTTTGATATTTTTGATGATAATTTCACTAAAAATATTGTTATACATTCACAAAGTAAAAATTCTCAGTTTATTGTGGATCTCCTTGAAAGGTTGAATCATAAGATTGTACTTCCATGAACTCATTTCTTAGTTATTTCGACAAAAATCATTTTTAGCACTTCCAAACTTACAATAAATATGGTATATTTGAATAAATCTATCTTGTATTACCTTTAGAACCAATAGGTTAATATAAAAAAAGTGAGGAACAACTAAGCATGAAAATCACTGGGAAAAAATATGTGGTAATCGGAGTAGCTATAATTGCTATAACTTTATCATTACCAGGTTTGGGATACTATAAAAAAGTTGAGGCAAAGAAATTAGAGACTAAATTTAGTGAGTCCCTTAAAAAAAGCAAATATAATGAAGCCTTAATCTCTTATAATTATGCTAATAAAGATATTATAATAAAAAGCTTTTTTAGTTTTAGTAAGGTTGCAAAAGCTTTAGTTAGTGATGTTTCCAGTTCCTTGCAAACAGACTATTTAGATTATAAATTAAGTTTTGAGAGCTTTCAGAAAAAGGAGAATGAACTTTCAATATTTCAGTTCTCAGATATAGCTAAATTAACGCAAAATCAGTCTGAGGTTGCAGCCATTGAAGTTATAAGAGGGCAATATAATGAATGTATTGCACTTTATGAGAAAAAAGAATATGCAACTGCTTTGGCTTCACTAGCTAAGCTTTCAGATAAGGACAAAAAAACTAATGACAAAATAAACACCTTAAAAACTAATATAAATAAAGATTTTAAAGCTAGTATTACAAATCAAATAGCTGATGTTGTAAAAAACGAAAAATTTGCTGATGGAATAATACTATTGAATACCAACAATTTACTTTTTAGTGATGAAGAAATAGCTACTAAAACAAAGGAAATAAACCAATTGGTAGCAGCAAAAGCTGAGGAAGCAAGGCTGAAGGCAATAGAGGAAGGGAATAAAAAACAACTAGCAATACAGAAAGAGCAAGCGCTAATAGCTTCTTGTTTAGTTGGATATACTCCCAGCCCTGACATAGAAAATCCCTTTATTAATATAGAAAGTGGGACAAGCTTCCTTTTGAATGTTGATATAAAAGAACAAAAAACCCGTGTTTTTACTGGTAAAAAAGGAGACTGGAAACTAATAAAAAATATATCTTGCTCCACAGGAGCTCCAGGTTATGATACTCCAACGGGTACTTTCAAAATTAGTGCAAGAGGAGACTGGTTCTTTAGTGATGTATATAATGAAGGTGCAGAATACTGGACAAGATTTTTCGGGGATTTTCTTTTTCATTCTTTGCCAATGGACAAGAGTAGAACTGTGGTTGATCCAACCCTTGGTACACCAGCCTCTCACGGATGCGTTAGATTACCAATCGAGGATGCAAAATGGATATACAACAACATGAGTAGTGGTACAAAAGTAATAGTAAATTAGAAACAATCAAAAACAACTTTTATTAATGATGAAAACTAACGTTGGTGGTAGACTTTAATACTGGATTATTCTTTAAATGCTCCAATTCCTTATAAATGTCACGAAGGAGTAAGGATACCATATCACGACTAACGCCATGACGAATTAAAATACGTTGTACGGTAATATTCTGGCGATTACTGGGAAGTGGATATGAAGCTATTTGCCAACCATGCATCCTTAACCGATCAGAAAGATCATAAAGTGAAAATCCAGATGTATTCTCATCCTTTAAGGCATAGCAAACTGCTGGTATACCACCATGACCATCATATAATATTTGTAATAAGTCAACTTCTTTAAGCTGCTGACCTAAATACTGGGCAGTATTGGCACATTCACTGTGAATTGCAGTGTAGCCCTCATGACCCCATCGCAAAAAGTTATAATACTGAGCTATAATTTGACCCGCTGGACGTGAAAAATTCAGGGCAAAGGTTGGCATTTCTCCTCCTAAGTAATCAACATTAAAGATTAATTCCTTAGGCAAATCAGAAAGTGTCCTCCAAACTATCCAACCAACACCAAGTGGAGCCATCCCAAATTTATGGCCTGAAGCATTAATAGATTTAACTCTTGGAATGCAAAAATCCCACTTGAGATCCTTCTGTATAAATGGCGCAATAAATGCTCCACTAGCTCCATCCACATGTATAGGGATATCCCAGCCTGTTTCATTCTCAATCGCATCTAGAGCTTTAGCTATCTCCTGAACTGGTTCATAAATGCCCGTATATGTGCTCCCTAACGTTGCTACAACTCCAATTGTATTCTCATCACAATATTTCTTTAGTTGGTCTGGATGCATACATAATGCATCAGCCATTAAAGGGATTTCTCTAATTTCAACATCAAAGTACCTTGCAAATTTATGCCAACATATCTGTACTGGTCCACATACAATATTAGGATTATTCGTTGATTTCCCTTGAGCTTCACAACGCTTCCGCCACTTCCATTTAAGTGCTAATCCACCTAGCATAGCCGCTTCACTAGATCCAGTTGTTGAGCATCCAATTGTGTCCTTTTTATCCGGTGAATGCCAAAGATTTGCTAATATGCTCACACATCGCTGTTCAATTTCAGCTGTTTGAGGGTACTCATCCTTATCTATCATATTTTTGTCAATTGATAGATCCATTAGATCACGAACTTCGTCTTCAATATATGTAGTACAAAAGGTTGCCAGGTTTTGGCGTGAATTGCCATCCATAAAGAGCTCATCGTATACTAATTGACGAATCGTTTTAGGATTCGAAGTTTTATTAGGTAACTCATTTTTAGGAAGCTGAGTTTGGAATATTGAATTTGTATAAAGATCTTTAAATTCTTCTTCATTACTTTTTCTCTTTTTATGATGCAATCCCATTTTTTATTCCACCTCTCTTATAAATAATATTATTTTATAGGGACACTTTTTTGCTTAGCTATAATTATATACTTATAAAATATAATTGCTACAAGACTATACTAAATGTGCCTAGTTGGGCGTACCACCAATAAACAAGTTCAAAATAAATTGAACTTGTTTACCTTTTTTACTTATTACTAATTTAATTCAGCCAAATCTAATGCGAAATTGTTTTTGGATATACAGAAAGAATTTGGTTCCTTTTCCCAGTACCTATGGGGCTTCACTGAAAATAAAATAGTTAAGAATAACGATGATATTATACCTACAACAACTGAGTTATCTGATAGAATATCAAAAGATATGAAGAAAAGAGGAATGAAATTTTTAGGTTCAATAACAGTTTATTCATATTTGCAAGCAATTGGAATAGTTAATGACCATGAGATTGACTGCTACAAATATCTCTAGGTGGAGGGAGTGTTTAAGTCACTCCCTCTTTAAATGCTAAGTTGTATTTCTAATTTCCTTTTTTTAATCAATGAGAGAATTATTTTAGAATATTTACTAAAGTACCTATATTTTCAATTGAAACTGCAATTTCATCTCCAGACTTTAACCATTGTTGCTTCTCTTCTGGATAACCTAAAATTACCCCTCCTGGTGTTCCAGTAAATATAATATCACCTGGTTTTAACGTCATACATTCTGATATATAGCTCACAATTGTAGCACAATCAAAAATCATATCCTTGGTATTACCAGCTTGTCGTACAATTCCATTAACTTTACATTCAATATTCAAATTAGTCGGATCTATTTCCTCTGCTGTTACTACACAAGGACCTATTGGAGCAAAATTATCACAGGTTTTACCTAATAGCCATTGACTAGAGCGGAATTGAAGATCTCTAGCTGACAAATCATTTCCAACAGTATAACCAAATACATAGGATAAAGCCTCTTCTTTAGTAACCTTTGAAGCTTCCTTTCCAATAACAATAACCAATTCAGCTTCATAATCAATTTTTTTTGCTTCCTCTGGAATTGAAATAATTTGATTATGGCTAGCCAGAGAATTATTGAACTTACTAAATAATACCGGGTAAGTAGGAATATCCGCATTAGTTTCAGAGGTATGACTTATATAATTTAAACCAACACATATAATTTTTTCTGGCTTTGTAACAGATGGTGCATATGTAATGTCTTCTTTTAGAATTAAAGCATTAGGTTTAATTAATTGGGCAAGTTCAAGTAGTGCTTTTCCACCACTTAAAATCACTTCTTCAATTGTACTAGGTACTTTAAGGGATGCTTCTTTGCCTGCCTTTTCTACATCGATAATCCCATACTCACTCTTAATTCCTAGTCTTGTCTTCCCTTCAACTATAAAATTAACTAACTTCATTTTATACATCTCCTCTTCTTATCTATTCTGCAGACCATTTATTGAATATAGCTTGCAATCAGTTCCATATACCTCAATTTGTCGCAGTGCGGCAAAATCAGATGTGTTGTCCGCCATCTTTAAGTTTGTCAATTTGATCCAACGGACCTTTCGTTTATTAAATGTAATAATCTGGGCATCAGCAGTCTTTATCATCCCTGCAGTTTCACGAGACTCATCAGAAAACAATATAGTTAAAGCATTCCAATAGGTATCATGCGGAAAATCAGCTCTTAGATACAAAATCATTTTGTCCACCTCAACCTTACGTCCAAAATCAAGTGTAAGTACAGCGTCATCTCTTTCACCAGTACCCCAAGACTCATAAGGCCATATACCATGTCCCTTATTATTTTTAATACCATCAATAGTATTTCTTACCGCAAAAATTGCTTCATTGCGTGTTTCAAAATTTGCCGTTACATGAGGATAATATGTTGTAATTCCCCGTTGATCTAATGGATTTCTTGCAAGATTTCTATATGAATAAATTTCATCAATGGTAGCTATATGTATATTAATAGTATGATTACAACCCTTAAAAGCATCTGGAGAATATGCCACTGCTTCATCACCGAAGGGTATTACAAATTCTAATGTACTATCAGGGGCATATACTAAAGTTTCATCAATTAAATCATCTAACTTAATAACCAGGTATTTGTTTTGTACTGATGCGTAAAAACAAACTTTATCGCCGGAAATATAAGTGTATGAATAAGATATTGAAACCTTCTCCTCACCAGAAATTTGACTCATTATTGTATTAAATTTATTTTTTACTTCAATGGTTAATTGATAGTTATTTAAATTCATAAATCTTTCATCTCCTGTATTTATACTACTATAATTATATTTTAAGCTACCCCAAAAGACAACATTTAATGAAAATTACTGAAATATTCAAACCAGATGTTATAATAAAAGGGAAAGCTAAAAAACATAAAAAAATATAAATTATGGAGTTGATGTAACTTTGTCAAATAGTATCTCCTTTAAGTCTAACCCAATAATTTCTCCTACACCCTCCGTGCCTGGAGTCGATACTTCCGCTGGAGATTCGGAGCAAGTTATAGTTGTCCTTACAAATAACTACGGAGTTGTTCAAGGAACATATGCCACATATGATAGAATAAATGGAGCATGGGTTTTGTTTTCATCGGGTAGAGCTGTTGTTGGACAAAAGGGATTCTCGGAAGATAGAACTGAAGGTGATATGACAACCCCTACAGGAAAATATGGTTTTCCATTTATGTTTGGGATTGCTGCAAATCCTGGAGTTCATTTAGAATATAGGCAAGTTGTAGAAGGAGATTATTGGGTTTCCAACACAATCCTATCTGAATACAATATATGGATGCACTATGATGGTACTGATGCAAAAGTTAGACTATACGATTTCGAATCACTGTGGACAGAGCCTCTTTATAAATATGCTGCTTTAATTGATTATAATTATTGCTCAAATAAGCGCATGAATAAAGGCAGTGGAATATTCTTTCACATTGCTCCGTCTAGTGGCAACGGGACGGCGGGCTGTGTAGCTGTTAGTGAAGAAAACTTAGTAAATGTATTAAAATGGTTGGACCCAGCTAAGGATCCATGTATAATAATGGGTGTGGAAGGTCATATTTAACTCATTAAATAGTATGTAAGATTGTTAGTGTTAATTCGATAAGCAAAATTTTAGGGGCCAGTTAGGCCCCCTCTAGTTTAGCATCCTATCTTTTTGTTTGGATTGCAGCAAGAAAGATAAAATAATGCGATAATAAACAATATGCTGTTATCAACTAAACTGCTTTTTCTGCCACTAGATTTTCTTTTATTATTAAATTGTAAAATAATAAGTATAAGAATCACTAATGTAGGAAAACTGCAAATACTACTTCCTCCACCACATACTGGCATTGGAGTATAAATATTGTTTACAACACTTCTATTATCACTTGAATGACTTCTGCTCATTTGAACCCCCCCTTTCTGGGCAATGGTTTAATGCATAACAATTTTTTATCTTGATGTTTAATTTATATTATTCGGTTTTAAACTTATTGTGATATTATTTTTAACTAATATTTATAAGTTACTACATATAATCTCATTATCTGATTGTATATAGATGTGGTTCTTGTACATATTCTTGAACAATTCTAAGAGCTTCACCGAATCTTTGATAATGTACAACTTCTCTTTCTCTTAGAAACTTTAAAGGTTCAATAACATCAGGATCATCCGCCATATTTATTAAATATTCATAAGTTGCTCTAGCCTTTTGCTCTGCAGCTAAATTTTCAGTAAGATCTACAATTGGATTTCCTTTTGATGCAAGACAGGTAGCATCGAATGGTACACCTGAAGAACTTACAGGATATACTCCTCTGCCATGATCCACATAATAGCCAGCCATGCCACCTTTTTCAATTTCTTCTAGGCTAGCATTCTTCATTAATTGCCTTACCATAGCGCCAACCATTTCTAAATGAGCCAGTTCCTCTGTACCAATATCAGTACAGGTAGCTATAGCTTGAGGAGTAATCATAGAAAATCTCTGACTTAAATATCTTAGTGATGCACCAAGTTCACCATCTGGTCCGCCATATTGGGTAATAATGATTTTCGCCATCTTTGGATTAGCATTTTTAATATTAACTGGGAATTGTAGGAACTTATCATATGTCCACATAAATTACTTACCTTCCTTTTCAAGATTAAAATTAGCATCATTTTCCCAAGGCCATGGATCATTTATCCACTGCCATGGATAAGGGCTTAGTGAGTCGTGTTCAGATAACATTCCATAATTCATCTCATAGCATTCTTTTAATCCTTTTGTTTCTGTTACATAATAATTGTACTTTGCTAAAGCTTCCTTATCCATTGGATGAGTATTAAGATACAAAGCTAGATCATCTTTCATAAATTCAAAAGCAACAATTTGTTTTAAGAGCTCTGATTTGTTTTTCATAAATTTCTCCCTTTTTTACTTAATTCATAGGGACTACTTTTTTTGTCTTCGCCCTCATAAGGACTATATAGTTCTGGGAAAACAGTTCCTCTCTTAAGTCCTTCAATAGGTGTGAAAAGTGTGCAAAGTTTTTGGTAAGGAACATAAGCCATTGCTAATCTTACATTACCGATGGCTGTTTCATGTGGAATACACTTACTCATTGCTTTACATTGTGCTGTTTTTTTTCTATTCTCATTTTGTTCCAATTTGATCCTCCAAATAATTTTGGTTACATGGTATTATATTCAAGTGTTTAGAATAGTGATTATTATAAAATAAATTTATTCACCCTTCTCCATCACTTGGATACAATAATATTGTAATATTTTCTTAGGAGACCTTATTTTGAAAGACAAAAAAGAAAGAAGTGATGATCGCTCAAGAAGTGATGATCATTCAATGTGTCAGAGTTGCCCTCATATGCAACAGAATCAATGCATGATGCAAAATATGTACATGAAACCTAGTATGATGGAACCTCAACAAATGCAACAACCTATGTGCTATCCTAATATGATGGGACAGATGGACGAATCTATGGGGTATATGACTGGGTCAAATGATATGCAAATGGACATGGATATGGATATGGATATGAAAATTGG
>Ga0209125_1003530_pt1 | contig 10663 bp, 6 predicted proteins | sample BarGraIncub1131A_FD_184503 | JGI IMG/M metagenome (GOLD analysis project Ga0209125, IMG submission 184503) | Arctic peat soil microbial communities from Barrow, Alaska - Barrow Graham LP Incubations 11-31A (SPAdes) (version 2) | ecosystem: Environmental > Terrestrial > Soil > Wetlands > Peat... | reverse complement strand
CCCCCCCAGCCGGTACAGGCGGGTGCGCTGCCGGGGGCGCCAGCGGGAGCGGCGCTGCACCGAAACGAGCAGCAGGGAGAGCGAGATCAGCTTAAGCAGCGGAATGATGACGCTGGCGATGAACACGATGGCGGAGATGGCCCAGGAGCCTGTTTTCCAGAGGTGGACCACGCCGCTTACGATGGTGTCCTTCCTGTAGTTGAGGATGGAGCCGGTCTCCATCATGGTCAGCAGGTTCGCGGGGATGTACAGGATATAGGCGGCGACCAGCAGCGACCAGCAGCGCGACACGCTGCCCGGCTTGCGGAAATGCAGGGAGGCGCCGCAGCGCGGGCAGCGCGCCGGTACCGAGACCCGGCCCCGCCGGGAGACCAGGTTGCAGACCGTGCAGGAGCAAAGCCCCAGCCCGGCGGCGTTCGGGGTCGGCTCCGTCACGGGGCCACCCCCGTGCCCGTATTCCTGTCCAGGCGCTCCCAGATGTCGCGGCTGCTGAAAGACGCAGCGACGGCGGCCAAAAGGAAGGTCAGGATCCCGAAGGACCAGAGGGCGACCCCGGGGATTACGGTGAACGAGCTGGTGAGCTTCACCAGGGAAACCAGCACGCCGAGCATGAGCACCTCGACCATGCCCCAGGGCTCGATAACCCGCATCATGCCGAGCAGGAAGGAGTAGCCGACGGGAACTCGTCCGAATTTGAGCGAACCCAGGAGGTAGGTCAGGGTGACCAGCTCCAGCGCCGGGATCACGATGGCGGTCAGCAATACCAGCAGCGAGATGAGGCGCATCTCCTGGTCCCAGAGGGAGAAGACGGCGCCGAGCAGGTTGATCGCGCTGCGCGACCCCTTGACGTCGATGGCGAAGATGGGAAAGATGTTGGCGATGATGAAGAGCACAGCGGCGGCCAGGGCGTAGGCCAAGGTGCGGTCCATGCTGTCGGTGGCGTTTCGGTACAGCACCGCTCCGCAACGGCTGCAGCTGGCCGCGCACCCCGGATGGAGGGGGATCTCCCGCTGGAGCAGGTCGCAGTAGTGGCAGGCGATGAGTTGTGCGGGGTGATCGGTCATCCTGAAAGCTGCTCCTCTGCCGGGTTCTATCGAGCGTTGTCCTACAGCCGGATTTGCCCGGTCGCGGGGAAGGGATCCGCAGCCGCGATTCGCGGGAACCCCGGTGCCGGGCGGCGGGGGGAACCCACCTTGCCGAGGCTAATTACGTATATTTACAGCATATTAACCGAACAGGCAAGCACCATTTCACCATCGGCGGCCGTCCCGCCCGGTCCCGGCGGGTTTTCCCAGTTCCGGATCGACGGGGTCGCGCCTCACTTCCCGATAACTTCCCGATAACTTCCCGATCACTTCCCGATCACTTCCCGATCACTTCCCGATCACTTCCCGATCACTTCCCGATCACCTCCCGATCACCTCCCGATCACCTCCCGATCACCTCCCGATCACCTCCCGATCACCTCCCGATCACCTCGCCAACCTCCGCGTCGACCAGATCGCAGGCGATCTTCCACCACTGATCCTCCACCTTGACGAAGGCATCGACGACATCGGGATCAAACAGTACCCCCCTCCCCTCGACAATGATGCGGACCGCCGTTTCATGGGGGATCGGGTCCTTGTAGACCCTCCTTGATATCATGGCGTCGTAGGAGTCGGCGATCGCCATGACCCTCCCGGGCCAGGGTATCTGATCACCCTTGAGCCCCTCTGGGTAGCCCGAGCCGTCCCAGCGCTCGTGGTGGGAATAGGCCATATCCTTGGCGTAGCGGAGCAGATCGTCGTCCTGCACCCCGGCGCGCGACTCGGCCTTGGCGATGGCGCCACGGCCGTAGGCGGCGTGTTTCTTGACCTCCTCGTATTCCTCGGGGGTGAATGCCGTGGTCTTGTGGAGCAGGTGGTCGGGAAGACCGACCTTGCCGATGTCGTGCAGCGGGGCCAGTTTCGAAATCAGCTCGATGGTGCCCTGATCCAGGAGCGGCGCGAAGCGCGGATGCCGTGACAGTTCCTGGCAGAGGATGTAGAGGTAGCGCTCGGTGCGCAGGATGTGGGCGCCGGTCTCGGTGTCCCGGATTTCGGTGAGCGCGGCCAGGGAGGTCATGATGAACTCGCGGGTCATGGCCAGGTCCCGGGTCTGGCGCCGGTCCCTCTTTTCCACGAAGAAGGAGCGCAAAAGCGAAAGCAGGGTGAAGTTGGTCAGTAACGCGAAAAGCGGCGCCACGGGTGGGAGCAAAAGACCGCCGGACTGGAACAGCCAGACCGATCCCAGCCAGGCGGCGATGGCGGCAAGGCCGAGCAGGAGCGCCCCGCGCATGACGGGAAGGGAGACGCAGACCAGGGTGGCCAGGGCGCCCAGGAGTGCGGTGGCGAGCAGCCGATAGAGCCAGGGGGAGCTGCGCGCGAATGCTCCGGAGAGGATATTCTCCGCGGCGATGGCGTGGACTTGAACCCCGGAGAGCAGGGAACTTACCGGCGTCGCCACCCCCTCCCCCATTCCGGTGGCGGTGGCGCCGACGAAAACCACCCGTCCCTTGAGCGCGTCCGGCGCGACACGCCCCTCCAGGAGCGCCCAGGCGGAGATCGGCTTGACCCTGCCGTGTCCTCCCCGGTAGCGCAGCAGCAGCCGCCCCCGATCGTCAAGGGGGATGCGCCGCTCTCCCAGCCGCAGGTAGCAGTCCCCGTACCAGGTGGAGGCCAGGACCGCTTCGGTCCGGGCGCGGCTTCTCAGAACGGTCGCCAGGGCGAGACTGGAATAGAGCCGGTCGCCCTGCCGGATGAGAAGCGGCATGCGGCGCAGGATGCCGTCCTGCTCCATGGCGGCGTTGACGAACCCCGCGCCGGAAACGGCGCCTGCAAACTCGGGACGGCTCCCGACGGCCCCGGTTGCCAGCCAGAGCCGCCCGAGGGGATCCGCGAGCCCCGCCGTTCCCAGGGAAACGACCTTGAGTGGATGCGGCAACCTGGCAACCGGCGCACGCCCTCCACTTGGCGCGAAGGTCAGTTCGAAACCGAGCACGAAGGGGCCGCCGGCCAGGGCTTTCACCAGGGCGGCATCCCCGGCCGAGAGTTTTCCGGTAGTGCCGGACGCCTCCCCGGCCCCGGGGAGTTCCCGTTCCGCGAAGATGGCGTCGATGCCGACGCTGGCGGGGTCGGCAGCCGCGATCCGGGTCAGAAGCTGCGCCACCCGTGCCCGGGGCCAGGGCCAGCGGCCCAGGCGAGCCAGGGATTCGTCGTCCAGGGCCACCACGACCGGGTCCTGGTAACCACTGGGGGGCGGAGCGTCGGAGAGCAGGCCATCGAAGAAGCGTCCCTCCAGGTGCGTAAGAAAGGGTGGACGGGTCAGGGAAAGGGCGCAAAGGGCAAGGGTGAGGAGACATCCGGAGGCAAGGATCAGCGATCTGCCGCTGCGAACTGGAGAAGGTCGACTGTTGGGGGGCACGGGGGGCACGTCGGCATCCTTATTATTTGGCGGCGGTCGGGGCTTGAGGCGTTTTTTCCCGGGAAAGGGAATTCACCGGACGGTGACCTCGGCGCGCCGGTTCCTCGGCTCGGGGGTCTGGTCCGCGGTTTTCACGGCCAGGTCGCTTTTGCCGCGGGAGGAGGTTTCCAGGCTTGCCGGTACGGCCCCCAGCGCCGAGAGCAGCCGGGGAATCGCCGTCGCCCGCAGCGACCCTAGCTGATGATTGTACTGTCCCGAGCCGATGGTATCGGTGTGCCCCACCACGGAGAGTTGCGCCGGTTGCCGCTCCCTGATTACCTTGGCGATCGCGGGGAGCAGGCGCTCCGAATCCGGCAGCAGCTGGTCGCTCCCGAGCTTGAAGTAAAGCAGGTAGTGGACCGGCGCCGCCGGCATGGCAGAGAGCACCTTTGCGAAAACTTCCCGCACGGTCGGCTGGTCCAGCAGAACGGGAGTCGCCGGCCGGTCAGCGGGATCCGCGATCCGCACCGACTGCCAGGACTGGTTCAGCACCTGGGAGCCGTGGGCGTTGGTCACCACGACCTCACCCGAAACCTTGCCGTCCTTGGGAAGCAGCACGATCATGCTGCCCGGGGCGGCACACCCGGAAAGGAGAACGGCGACGAGCAGGCAGAAAACGGGAGAAAGGTGGTGGCGGACGGCGCTCCTCATGGGGCGATCCTTGCCAAAAGATAGGTCCCCCTGATGCCCAGTGTCGCCACCGGCGTCTCGATCCGGACCGATCCGGGCGCCAGCTTGGAGATCATCCCGGAGATATAGGAAATGATCCCCTGGGAGACCCGTATCACCATGCCGAGCCTCCGCTGCGCCGGATCGAAGGCAAACTGCTCGATCCTGGTATCGGTCGACGGTCCCAGGGTCAGCATGGTGTCATCGCGCAAGATGACCCCCAGGCTCCCCGTGGTCCCGGTGGAGAGCGCGTCGCCCTGGGCCAGCAGATAGCCGGGGAGCGCCGAGATGCGTCGGCCGTCACGGATAATGAAGGCTTCGCCGTTGGTCGTTTTAACGAGGCCTATGGGACGGTGATCCTCCTGCGCGGCGGCAATGGAGACGCTCGCCAGCAGGGCGCAGACCAGCAGGGCCAGAATCCGCATCATCCCCCCAGGTCCCCTCGAGGACCCGCGGGTCCGATTCTTGGGTGACTCGTCCAAAACAGGTAATGCCATGATAGTTCCTCCGCATTGCAGGTGCAGACAGGGCCGGAATTCCGACGCATGCTTCCATCATATCCCGCACTGCTAAAGTATGATTGTACTCCTCTAAGCGTTTCTTTCCTATTGATTTCCCGTGGCAGGTGCTGCTCCCCTTCCCCACGGGCCTTCACCGCTTGTCCTGCAGGTAGTCGATCATGGGAGCGCTGATGAGCGGCACCAGGTCCCCCATCATGTGCGGCATGAGCCGGTCCATGATCTTCGGCATGAGGCCCGGCAGCTGCTCGCGCATGTAGTCGGGCATCTCGATCCCCGCCTCGACCCGCTGGAGCATGGTCGCCATCACCTTGGGCAGCATCAGCGGCAACAGGCGCGGAAAGAGCGCCGGGAAGAGCGGCCGCATCAGGGTGAGCGCGCCGGGAACCTTGCCCAGGCCGCGCATCACCGGACCCAAGCCGTACGGCATGGAGTCGATCAGCTCCGGCCACATGCTCCCCATCAGGTCGGCGAACCCCTGGGGGGTCAACAGCTTGATGAAGGCGTCGAAGACCGCCCACTGCATTCTTACCACGGGGTTCGGATCGGGGAAGGTGTAGCCTAAGGTCTCCGCTGTAAAGTGCGCGAGGTCCTGGACCTCGATCGGCAACCCTTTCTTCTCCGCCGTCACCCGCAGTTGCACCTGGCAGCAGGGACACATGGAAAGGATCTTCTCCGCCCCGACCGCGATCGCCTCGTCGAGCTTCACCTGACCGATGTCGGCAGCCACCGCTGGCTCCTTGAGAAGGGAGAGCACGCTGCCGCAACAGTAGGCCTCCTCGCGGTTGTGGTCCATCTCCACGAACGTAACGCCCGGGATCGCCTTGATCAGGTCGCGCGGCGGCTCGTAGATTCCCGATGCGCGGCCGAGGTGACAGGAATCGTGCCAGGTGACGGTCACCGGCTTCTCGCGCGCGGGGAAGGTGAACTCCCCGGTCTTTAACTGCTCGGCTATGACCTCACTGTAATGCTTCGCCTTGATCGGGTAATCGATACCAAGCTTCTTGGCCCACTCGGGGTAGGTATGGCGCCACATCAGGTCGCATGCTGGGCAGGAACTGATGACCGTATCCGCGCCGGCCCGCTTCACCAGCTCTATGTTGCGCTTCATGATGTCGGCGAAGAGGTCCCAGCGGCCGGCGATCAGCATCGGAGTGCCGCAGCAGTTCTCCGCCTTCCCGAGATGCACGAAGTCCACCCCCGCCTTGTCCAGGAGGCGCATCGAGGCCTGCCCGATGTCCTGCTCCACGTAGCTCGCCGTGCAGCCGGCGAAGTAGACGTTCTTCGCCTTGCCTCCCGGCGGATGCGCGGCCTTCAGATCCTCGGGGTACCAGTCCAGGCGGTCCTTGCGGTAGCCGGCCCAGATGTTCCCCTCGGTCTTGAGCGCCTCGGCCATCATCTCGAATGGAGGGAAGGTCATCCGCTTTTCCTCGTCGATCAGCAGGCCGCGCATTTTCATCCAGGACGGCTCGACGGGGATATGGGTGGAGCAGCGCGTGTCACACTTTTCGCAGGTGGTGCAGACCAGGAAGGTGTCCACCATCTGCTGGTCCCACTTTTCATGCCCGGTCATGTACTCGCGCAGCCAGTACCACTTGCCGCGAGGGCTCTGGCTCTCCCACCCCCGGCCGTAGAACTGGGTGCACTCCGACACGCAGTAGCCGCACTGGGAGCAGGTGTAGGCATACCAGGCCAGGTCGGCCGGGATGTCCCGGACCGACTCGGTCGGCCCCTGCCCCAGCTTGCTGCTGACCAGGTTACCCAGGGGGCGGATCAGCGGCTCGAAGGCGGCCGCCACGGTGAGGGCGCTCGCCATGAGCCCTCCCTGCATCACCTTGCCGGGATTGAGGATGTTGCTCGGATCCGCGCTGGATTTGAACGCCTTCAGGCGCCCGAGCCGCTCCGCCCCGAGGATCCGGGCCGCCTTGCCGGCGAAGTAGAGCCCGGTGGCATAGGGCCTGCCCCCGTTTTTCTCCGCGATCTTCATGATGGTGAGCGACAGGGCGAAGATGAAATTGTAGGAAAACTTCCGCTGGTCGCTCGGAATGAAACCGAGGATGGCCACCTCGGGCAGCCCACCGGCGCCTTCCCGGATCACCAGCCCCTCCTTGACCACCGGCTGGCTGACCTTATTTTCCACCTCGTCCATCATGTCCCCGAGGGAAGAAAGCGGTATCACCACCTCGGCGGGAACCAGGCTCGGGCCGAGCCGTTTGACCACCATGATCTCGAAACGGTCGTCCCACTCGTGCCGGGCGACCTGGCCCGAGAGGAGCTCCGCCTGGCAGATCCTGATCAGACCGGGGAGGACCGCGTCCATGCGCCGGCGCTCCTTCTCCCGGAAGGCAAGAGTCATGACGTAGGAGGCCGGCAGTAAGATCCGCGCGCCCACCGGGTGACCGGCGTGTTCCCTCAGGGGAGCGAGATTTTTCATTTCCGCCATGCGCGGGCTGATGAAGCTTAAGGACCAGATCGGCAGCCCCTCCTTGACGATCAGCTCCAGCAGGCGCTGCAGGTCATAGGCGTCGGGGCAACCGATGGAGATGACCCCGAGCTCTTCCCTGGCCATCACCTTGACCGTCACCTCGCTGATGAGACCGGTGGTCCCTTCGGCCTCGTAAAGGAGATCGAGATCCGAGCCAAAGAATTCCCGCACCTTGCCGTCCGCCAGCACCGCCCTGGCATTTACCACGTTGTCCCGGAACCATCCCGACTCGTAGGAGCCGAACCCCGCGCCTCCCTGGGCCAGCCAGCCGCCGACGCTGGAGGCGGGATAGCTGGAAGGGTAGAGCCGCAAGGTCAGATCCTGCTTGGCCAGTTCCCGATCGAGCTTCTCCCAGCAGATTCCGGGCTGAACCCTGGCGGTCAGGCTCCTGGCGTCGATCTCCAGGAGCCCGCTCAGATGGAAGAAATCCACCACGAGGCCTCCCTTGACCGGCAGGACCCCGCCGTAACCCGAGGTGGCCCTGCCTCGCGGGGTCAGGGCCACGCCGTTTTGCTGGGCCCAGCGGGTAAGGGTCACCAGTTCATCCTCGGAGTCAGGCTGGACCACGGCCTCGGGCACGGTGGAGCCTATCAGCGGCTTGACCAGGCTGGGGATCTCGGCGGTGTCGTGGCTGTAGAGCTTGCGCTCCCTGCGGTCGAAGGAGACTCGTGTATTGAAAAGGTTTTCCAGGTAAATCCTGTCAGCGGGTTTTAGAGCGGCCATTGTTGTTCCTCCTCGACTCGGCAGGCCTGACGCCTGAACCGGTCCAACGGTTTTCGGGTTATCGTTATTTTACTTATCTATTCGAGAGATCCTGAAGGTGGGGAATATGCGGAAGGGTTCAGGTCCAGCCAGGTAGGTAAAGCGCAACTTGCGTGCCAGAGATGGCCAGGGGAAATAGAGAGCATAACAGTCTGATTTTACGTTGAATAATGGGAAGAGGTCCTGCGGGGTAAGGAGGAAGCCGTCAACGGAATCCGCCATGTATAGCATTACTGCCATATATGGCGGACACGTTGGAACAGAGGGCGGTGCGGGCTTTCAGGTATTTTCGTATTCCAAGGGGTTTGCCAGGACCAGGACGCCCGGCCATGGGTTCCACCATGGTCAGGCGCCCCTACGATGCCATCAATAGAGTTCCAGCAGGCTTTCGTCGATCCCTTTCAAGGTCTCGTACCAGAACTCCTTGGCCCCCTCGACCTTGTCTTTCTCGAACTTTTCGATCCAGACGGCGAGATCAGGATTGGTATTCCCATCGACATCCCTTTTCCGTTTCAAAAAGGTGGCGATGAAGTCGATGTTTCGTTCCGATTCCCAGAACACCGGGCAGTTCCTGCTGTTCAGGCGGCTGGCCAGCACATCGATCGCGTGCAGGAACTGATCCTTCCGATGGTACAGGGAACCCATGACCTCGGGGAGCATCTCCTCGGCCCATCCCCTGTGGAAGCGGCAGATCCCCAGGTTGTCGAGAATCAGTTCCTGCTTCAGGCGCTGTGCGCATTTTCTACCCAGTTCCCTGGGCGGGATGAAGTCGTTGCTGTAGACCATGTAATATTTTCCCATTATGGTCATGGGCGACAATGCCCCCGGGACCCAGTACTGGTTGGGAACCATCCAGCCGCGCCTGCTGAAGGCGATGTAGACGAGCGAGTCGTGCAGGGGCCTGCTTCTCCCCACCGAATGGGTACGACTCCATTTCCGGATTCCTTCCCTGAAATCCAGGATGCCCCGTCTTTCGAGAATCGCGTCGATCAGTTGGCACCCCAGTTCCGCGTTGTGCATGGAATCGGCTACGATGTCGAAAGTTTCCAGGTCCCACCTCGGGGTGCTGGTGACCCCGAGTTCCTCATGGCTGAGGGTTCCGTCCAACAGCAGTTCCATCAGCCAGGCGAGCACGCCCCCGCCGGAAATGGCGTCGGAACCCATGGCGTCGCAGTGGTGATTCAACTTCTCGGCCGCCCGCTGGTCGAATATCCCGCACAGGGGACCCATGGTCTGATACGGCTCGTAATCCTTCTTGAATGCGCCGTTCATCTTCTTGCAGACGGCCACGCACGGCTCGCCGCAGGAGGCCTGCTGTCTCGGCGCGATGGTCTCGTCGTTGAACTGCTTCAGGTAATGATCGAGAATGAACCGTTTATGAAGGGACTGCCGCTCTTCCTCGGGCATGAATATGGTGCGGTAGTTGAAGGCCATGATCCTGCCGCCCATGCCGGCGTAATTGACGCCAAAGGTGCCGCCGGTGCCGACCTTTTCGTCGTACCGATACTTGGCTGTAACCTCGAGGTCCTTGTGCATCAGGCGAAGCTTATATTTGTCCTGGAACCATTCGTCGGCAACCTTATGGTCCCTGAAATCGTCGCTGACCACGGTGCCGCCGTAGATAATCGCGACGATGCCATGGTTTTGCACCATGGCGCTCCCCAATCCGCCACGACCGGCCCAGGTGTCCACGTAGCTGATCTTGCCGTTCACGATGGGGACCGACATGATGCCTCCCATATCGGTCTGCAGGGACGCCGGGCCCGCGACCAGGATGCGCGGGTCGTTTTCGTAGCGGTCGCCGAATTTTTGGTAGACATGATCGGTCATGGAGTAGACGCCCTTGCGCCCCTCGCCCCAGACCGACTCCGACTCTATGGGGATAACCTCCACCTCGATCTCCTCACCATGGTTCCGGTTCAGGTAAAGCACCGACAAAACGGGCGCTTTCCCGACCAGGCTCAGCATGTTGATCCCGAGGTTATCAAAGACCAGGCCCGCTCCGCCCATGGAACTGAGGTAGTACCCCTGCCAGCAGGGAGAATAGGCGGTCATCACCATGCGGTTGGATCCGGGGAATATGGAACCGGCGAAGATGCCGACCCCGAAATTCAGGGAGCGGTACTTTTCCACCAGGTGTATCCCGAGATCGGCCGGGCCAAAATACCGGTCGAATCCGTATTTCCTGGTTTTATAAAAACCGGTGGAGGGATCCACCATCAGAACCCTTTGATGCATCGTCATGGCGTGCTCCTGGCGGGAAAGCGTCCCGCATTCCGGTTACGGTTCTGGCGTCTGTCAGGGTGAGGATATACCCTATTAGGCCATTTGGCAGCAAAAATTGCCCGTCATCGCTATCGGTAGTGGACCGGGTTGGTCCAGAATTATCGGCCTACTGCAACAGATGAAAGTACTCCACTATCACAGTCATTATGAAAAATGGCAGTTAATGAGGAATCTTTTGCGCCGGCAAGATCCCAGTTGTATGCCGCAAACCGTATCAGGGAAGCAGAAATTCAAGAAGCTTGTCTTTTTTGGCTAGTACACAAAAACAGGGACTCAACCTTTTCGGCAGAGTCCCTGGCGGCGGGTGTCAACGAAGATGTAGCATCTCCTATGCTGCTTTGGCTTGAGTGGTTTGACAGCTCTGAGCCGATTTATGGGGATTCAAGGAGACCACCGTTGGCCGATTCCAGTTTCTGCATTGGCCTGACCACCGTTCCGGCATGGTGGCCTTCGCCATTGC
>Ga0209125_1003528_pt1 | contig 10665 bp, 8 predicted proteins | sample BarGraIncub1131A_FD_184503 | JGI IMG/M metagenome (GOLD analysis project Ga0209125, IMG submission 184503) | Arctic peat soil microbial communities from Barrow, Alaska - Barrow Graham LP Incubations 11-31A (SPAdes) (version 2) | ecosystem: Environmental > Terrestrial > Soil > Wetlands > Peat... | reverse complement strand
CTTTTCGGCAGCTTTTAAAACCGAGGTTCCGGCTTCAACTTCAATGTCGTGACCATTAATCTTGATATGAACCATTATTTTTTATTCAATTGAATTTTTTGAATCATACGTCAGGGGATGAAGGTAACACATTCCGGTAAAAGAATAATGGTAACGGATGGAATAATTGTGCTTAAATCTATATGAGAAATAAAAGCTTGTATACAGCTATATTTCAGAAACCTAATTATAGCGACTCCAATAACTTTCCGAAATGAGCCGAAGTAAGTCTTTACTTTGCAGAAGTAATTATCTGATTTAAACCCTCGATCCAGCAATCGTGATCGTTCAGACTTTCGACGAGCTGTAAGTCTTCGCCGCCATGCTTTTTGAAAAGAATTTTGTACTCATCTCCAATCTCAACCTTGGTTTCAAGACAATCTGCCACAAATGCAGGGGCAAAAATCAGGATTTTCTTAATTCCTTCCTTTGCTTTTTTAACCAATACCACGTCTGTAAAGGGTGTCATCCAGTTTTTTGTAAGCCGCGATTGAAAAGAAACTGAATAATCACTGGTCGTGAGACCAATTTTCCCGGCAATTAACCTTGCCGTTTCATAACAAGCTGCCTGGTAACAGAAATTGCCTTCTTCAATAGATTGTGTTTTGCAAAGGCATTCTGTACAATTTATTTCAGGGTGGACTTTACTGATTTGTCGTAACGGCAAACCATGAAATGAAAAAATAACATGATCCCAATTAGCCACTTCATAGCTGGCTGCCTGCGATGCGAAAGCATCGATAAAAGCAGGGTGATCGTGAAAATGGTTGATCAATCGAAGTTCAGGAATCGCATTCCAATGACTTATTTTCGCCAGAATAAACTCTGAAACGGATCCGGTGGTTGCTGAAGCATATTGTGGAAAGAGCGGAAGAACAATTATCTTTTTAAAATTCTGATTTTCAATTTGTTTTAATATCTTTTCCAGCGAAGGATTGCCATAGCGCATGGTATTGTAGATTCTATAGTTACCCCCCATTCGCAATTGAAGTTTCTCTGCAACCTCCTCTGAATAGTATAAAAGCGGTGACCCCTTTCCGTCCCATAATTTTTGATAGAGTTTTGCAGATTTGGGCGCCCTGAAAGGGACAATAATCAGGTTCACAAGTATTTTTTGCAAAAGCCATGGAAGATCAATCACACGCCTGTCGTTCAGAAACTGAAATAAATACCTTCGCACATCGGCAACGGCCGGTGAATCCGGTGTCCCAACATTGACAAGAATTACAGCTGTCTGATCCATTTTCTAATTGTTAATGATTTCTTCGGCAACGGCGCGCCCCTGCTTGATCCGGTCTCCCATACCTATTCCATCGCGAATATTCCCGGCAAGGATCAATCCCGGATAGTTTTTCTGAACAAAACTGATCGCCTCTAATCGTTGCTCCGAGGCAACTGTGTACTGCGGAATAGCGTACTGATACCTGAATATTTTCAACACATCAGCCTTTATCCCCTTTATTTTCAGCATTTCCCCAATTTCTTCTTCAACCAATGATTGAATCTCTTCGTCATTAAGGGAATAAAACTCACTATGCTTCATGCCGCCCAGGAATACAGAAAGCAGCGCACCACCTTTGGGAGCTCGTGCTGCAAATAAGGATGAGGGAAATAATACCCCCAGAATTCTGCGCTTTTCCCTCGAGGGGATTAATCCTCCGAAAGCATTGATATCTATCCCTTTCCAATGCTGGTAACCAAGTGCAACCTGAACAATTTTGGCATATTCCAATTGCGTGATTGCCATCAGTTGTTTCTGCCCGATAAAAGGAAACAAAGCGTCGATCGCATTTCCCCCAGCTGTCGAAATGATTTTTTTGGAGTTTAAACAGACAGGTATGTCACCTAGTAAAAACGAAGTATTAAACAACTCATTATCTGGACTTACCGTAACGTCTGAACAATTAAGGAAAATATTTTCGTGGCCAATACTTTTTACCAGCGCATCGATCAGGCTTTGAAGCCCCCCTTTGGCAGAGAACACTTCTTTTGTTGCTTTCTTTGTCCGTTCGTCCTTAGGTTCTGAACCTTTTTTTATCCCGCCGCGAATAAAACTGCCGTAAGTTTGTTCGAGGTTATAAAGTTTAGGCATTGCAAAACGTGTCACTAATTTAGAGGGATCACCAGCATATATTCCTGAAATAAAAGGATCTACAGCATAATCGAGATAACTTTTCCCCATTCTTCTAATGACAAGATCTGCTATACTTTCATTCGGATTGGTTCCTTTTTTCCTGAAAGGCTCACCTAAAATCCTGAATTTGTCACCAAGTGAGAAGAGAGGTGTATTAATTGCCGAAAGAAATCCCGATGGCAATGCATGCCATTCTCCATCTTTCCAGATCAACCTTTTTTTAGCTTCGGGATTGGCAATATCAATTTTACAATCATCTTTAAGATCTTCGAAAAGCTCCACAATCTCAGGATGTGAGACTACGCCCGTATTTGGCCCTGACTCAATCGTAAAGCCCTCTTTTCTGATTGTTTGTATAACACCACCAGGCCGGCTGTTCTTTTCGACGATTTTTACGCCGAACCCGTTTTTCAAAAGGTAATGAGCCGTAACTAAACCTGTTAATCCGGCACCTATTATAACAACATTTGTCTTGAGATTGCCTTCCATAATTAAACTGGTTTTGAGAACTGTTTGGACTGCGTATTTGTAAGCGGATCGAATGATGCAGCTACATTCCGAATGAATAGCGTTCCACTCTCCGTCATCTCGAGTCCCTCTTCGGTCAACAGCAGAATGCCATCATCTTCGAACTTCTTTAATTCTGTGCAGTCATAAGTAATTGCATTTTTAACAACCGTTTCTGAAATATTCAGACGGTCAGCCAACTCTTTCCAATTAATATGTGTGTTACACATCAATTGGTTAATCACCTCACGTACAATGATTTCATTTTCGGTCAGCAGATAACCTTTATCAATGGGTAAATGTCCCGAATTGATCGATTCGATATAACCTTTCACCGATTTGATATTTTGTGCATATCCTTTTTCGAGCTGACTAATCGACGATACCCCAAATGCATAAACCTGTCCAGTTGTCTGGCGCGTACAATAACCCTGGAAATTGCGGTGCAGACTCTTATTTAGTAAAGCCTGATAAAGTTCATCACTTTCAAGCACATAATGATCAAGACCGATTGACTTGTAGTCACTGGCCAATAAAAAATCGTGCGATACCGAAAACATCTTCATTTTCAATTCACTGGTAGGCAGACCTATTTTATCCAGAACTTTCTGTGCTTTTTTCACCCACGGAACATGTGCATACGAAAAAGTAACGAGTCTGTCGGGCCGCAACGCGACTGCCTTTTTGATTGCATCGAGAAAACTTTCGACCGTCTGTCCAGGCAAACCATAAATAAAATCAAGATTAACAGCTATATGTTCTGATCCTGATTTTATCTTCTGAAGCAGGTCACCAACAGGAAGTTCAGATGGATCGCGGTTTACTGTTTTTAATACATCTTTATTAAAATCCTGTATCCCAATACTAAACCGGTTAAAGCCCGCTTTTTTAAGCTGATCGATGTAATCAAAGGATAGGTGCGCCGGATTACATTCTATCGCAATTTCAGGCACATCTGTAAGCTGAAACAACGAATAAATCAATTCGTTAATCTCAGCAATCCATTCTGCCGGTAACACATTTGGTGTCCCGCCTCCGTAATGGATTTGGGAAACTTTGCGCCCTTTGTCAATCAGGGCAGCGACCATTTTGATCTCTTCTTTCAAGGCAGTCACATAATTTTCCATCGCCTCCATCGTGGCCAATGGCAAGGCATTACAACCACAGTAAAAACAAAGCTTTTTACAGAATGGGATGTGAATATAGATTGAGATATTTTTGGGATTTCGGTGATTGGAGTCCTTCACTGCCTCAATATATTGACTTTCTTTCACTTCATCAGTAAAGTAGTTGGCCGGCGGATAACTTGTGTAGCGCGGTACTGGTGAATTGTATTTTTCGAGTAATTGTTCCGGAATTATCATGACAAACTTTTTTTACGATAAAGAAAAAATAGTGATATAAATGTCGCAACACTTAATGTTGCTTCAACCAGGAATAAACCGCTGTACGAAAAGCTATCTGCCAGTTTTCCGCTCATAACGGCAATAATCAGACTACTAAGATGGGTAATCACAATTTGTAACGTAAAATCGGTCCCTTCCCTACCTGGTCTTACATGATCCATCGAGGTTGTGTAAATAGCAACGGTGAGCAATCCGTAAGTGCCCCATATTAAAATGATTCCCAAATAAATCATTGGCGTATTTGGTGTTCCCAGTGAGATCATCCAAAGATAAAAGGTTGCGATAATACTCAAGAACGAGAAACCGATCAGCGAGTTATGCCGGCCGAGTTTATTGATCAGAAATGCAGCTAAAAACGATGACAAGGCTGCAACCGAAGTGCCAACAATTCCCGACATAAAACCGATCTCCTTTATGGAATAACCCAGATCTACCAGATAAGGTTTTAGCATTGCGAGGATTCCGATGATTCCCGAATAGTAAAAGACCAGCAAAAAAACGCGTTTTACCATCCCTGGAGTTGCAAAGAAGAGATAAAGATCTTTCATTTGTATGACACTCCCCTTTTTTTCAATTACCGGCTCCCGTTTTTTGTAGAGTATTAACGGAATGAGGGCAATTAATGCGAAAAGTGCCAGGCAGTGCAGTAACATCGTCCAACCAAAATAATGGTAGACGATCAATAAGAGACCGCTACCTGCAAGCGCTCCGATAAAACTGCCGGATGATTGCATACTATTCCCAAAGCTTCTCTCCTCCTTTTTCATGATCAGAATCGCATAAGCATCTGTTGCAATATCCTGGGTTGCCGAAGCAACAAAGGCAATTACCATCAGAATAATAATCAGCTTAAAATCGAATTGAAGATTGAGAACACCGATGGCAATGATAACAATGGCATAAAATAACTCTGAACCGATAATCCATTTCCGGTATTGCTTCAGATTTCCTCCGGCATTGCGATCGATCAACGGTGCCCAGAGAAATTTTAAAATCCAGGGAAGTTTGATCAGCTGCAACAGTCCGATTGACTGGAGTGAATAGTGTTCCTGACGCATGATAACGGGTACCACGGTCGAGAAAAAGCTCATCGGTACCGATTGAGCAATGTATAAGCTGAAAAGGACGAAGAATTTATCGAGTTTCTCGCGATTCATTAATTAAAATTTTAACGACAGATTAACGCCGACCTGCGATGGTCTGCCCGGTTGAACATAGCGATTTCCGAGTGCTTCAAATGAGAACGCCTGGTATTGAGTATCTAAAATATTCTTACCCCAGAATTCCAATTGGAAATCACCTTTTGTAAAAGTAATCTTTCCGTCAAGTAGTCCGTAGTAATCCTGGTAATCTATGTTCTTTTCGCTCCAGTAATACTTGCCGGTACCTCGGTAATTGAGACTGATTCGCATCGATTCAATCATTGATTGCCTGAATTGAAAGGTCTTACTACCCGAAAAAGCAATCGTTTGTTCCGGAACGTAAGGAATAAAATTACCTGCGTAATCGGTTGTGCTATTGGCCATATACGTCAGGAAGGTAGCTTTTGTATAACCATAGCTGACGTTGGCTTCAAATCCTTTTACCGGTGCCATTCTCATGGAGAACTCAACACCTTTGCTTTCACTTTCACCTGCATTCTTCAACATCGAACCTCTGCCGCTGGGAACAGGCTGATAAATCTGCTGATTCTTCCAGTCGATATAAAAAAGGGCAGCATCAGCATAAAACCGATGACCGAAAAGTGGCGCACGCCATCCCAGCTCGTAATTCCAACTGTACTCCGGATCAAAGGTTAAATCTTCTGGTCGTTCAAACGTCGAATTAAAACCCCCTGTTTTATAGCCATTTGCAACTGTTGCATAGAAAGTTGAATTACCTGCCTGATAATTCATCGTTATTTTTGGGAGTACTTTGGTGCCATTTAAAGATGGATAAACCGTATCCGTTTTATTCGCCCACGAGCCGGCGGTCAATAAATCGTACGTATAATTTAACTTGTCCTTTTCGAGGTCAAGACGCACACCTGCTGTTAACGAAAGATGGGGAATTAAAAAGTCATTCAATGTTGACTGGTGAAAAAAGGCTGCACCCGAAATCCGGTGATCGTAACCTTTGATATAATTGGATTTTGTAGGATAATAGTTCACCTCGACGGTGTTGTCGAAAAGTTGAACAAAACCATAAGCTCCTATGAGCCATTCATATTTCTTTTTCTGATTCGACTTCATCACAACTTCCTGCGAAAACATCTGTTGGGCTTGTTCCTGAACTACAAAATATTGCTTTGCCGGAGTAAAGTCCTGATCAATTGACTGATTGTCATTCAACGACTGAAAACTCGAAGTCGCATGAATTTTAATTTTTTTGCCAGAATAGTTCCAGACCAAAGCATCCGAGAACATATCGCGAAGATATGAACTATATTGGTCGTAATTTATCTGGAGATTATCTTTAAGTGAGTCTTTATAAAGAGCATATGGATATCCGCCCTGATTGCTGTGTTCAAAGCTCGCAATATTTTCAAGTGACATCCGATCCGAAATCTTCCAGATTATTCTGCCCCTGGCGCCAATGGAATTCATCTTATCTACCTTATCTCCTGAATAAAGGTTTGTGAAAAATCCGTCACGGTGAACGCCCGAAAGGTTTACTGCAAAACCGACCTTCTTACCGATTTGTCCGTAATGATTAATGCCGGCTGTATAATTTCCATAATTACCTGCCGACAATTTGATTTTGGAACCCGTTTCCGTTAGCGGCGACTTGGTAAAAACGTTGATAATTCCCCCCATCGTATTTCGACCGTACAAAGTTCCCTGGGGACCGCGCAACACTTCTACCCGATCGATGTCAAAAAAATCGAAGTCGAAAGCTGCTTTTTCAAAATAGGGAACATCATCGACATAGATTCCGACCGAAGGTGAGTTGATTCTGGAACCAATTCCCCGAATATAAACCGGGGAAGTAAGCTTGGAGCCGTAGTCGGGCATAAAGAAATTGGGAATTGCCGAAGAAAGATCTTTCAGCGAATTCACCTCTGAACTTTCAAGCAATTTAGAGGTAACAATCGAGATGGATGCAGGTAACTGACGGATACTGGTCTGCTCTTTGGGCGATTTAACAGTAATCTCATCCAATGTAACGTCACCGATCGATAAAGTGTCGGCATCAACAGGCAATACCTGGGCAATAACCCGGCCTGAATAAAAAAACAATAATATTGGCAGTATAACTACCGGAAAAAATTTCATATCTTAACCCTTGTAATTCAAAATTTAAAAAAAGGTAATCACCGGAAAATGTCAATGGCAACCAAAGATCTTAAACAATTAAGATTTAGAGCGCAGTAAAACAATCATCCAATTTGCAAAACAATTTTATACAAGTGAATAAGGAGGGGGACGTGAGAAAAGGGCTGAACCCGAAAAGTGAGACTTACCGGATAGAGGAGGTGGAATAAACAGAACTTTCAAAACAGGGATCATGGGAGGCTGTAAAGAAATAGCTTCTGTTTGTGCCTGATCAGAATTGTCCGAAATAGTGGTATAAAATTGGAACGAATTTTCAGAGGAAGCATTATCATACTTATTAGGAGCAGGTAAGACTTCTGATAATTTGAGATCTTCAGTTTTATCTTCAGTACTTCGGAATGCCAACGTAGAGAAACCTGCCAGGTATGAGATGGCAAGAATCAGGTAAATTAAATTTCCGGAAAAGGCTCCAAAGAAAAACATGGTTGTTTTAAAAGATAACGGTGGCAAATATATAAAGAATTCAATATGTTCCAAACTGTTAAGGACATTCAAATCGCAAACGACGGCCTTTCAGCTTAATTTAGAATCGATAAACCATTATTGTCTCAAAACATCCTACAGCCATCAAAATGAAGAGTGCCACAGAATTAAGTTCCATGGCACTCTCTAGTATCAGTATCTGATCAGTTAAAGCAGAATATCGATCGTCTTATCCCCAATTGTAAGTGTGGCTTTATTGTCACAAGTCCCATCTCCAAAGTTGATTGTGCGGGCAAGTTCGCCTGCAGGAGTTACAAGCACAGATCCGCTTGAAAACCATTTACATGAAGCTTTTTTTACAACCGCACTGGGATAGCTGGCGGTCCAGGCAACGCCTTCCCTTGTCGTACCCGAAGAATTACCTTCGATGCGCCAGACATCATCGGCAATAATTAATGGAGTAGCAGATCCTTCAGAATGAAGACGGACATATTCAGCACGATAAGTGATAAATTTTTTATCAGGAAACTCAATTTTTGCTTCTGTGAATATGGAATACCTGGGCCAGTTATTCACTGCATTCAATCCCATATAGGTGATCCTATGGACACCACTAATTTTGTTTCCTTCGCTAACAAAGTCAGTAAAAGTAAATGTTATAACAGAACTGGCCATATTCATCATGCCGGAAACAGCGGCAGTGATCTTTCCGCTTCGTGTAATTCCATCGTCAGCATTTGTGCAACCACTTCCCCAATCGAATGTAATAGAAGATGGAGATGAAGCATTTAGAGTAGCTGTGACAGAAGGACAAGTTCCCAACACACCGGATTTCAGTCCGGATGTCGAAATCTGACCAAACACAAGTCCATTAAGTCCATCAAAAGTTTTATCACCAATAACGACACTCCCTTCGGACGTATTCATGTCGCCGGGTTGGGGTGTTGTGGTAGGTGTCGAGTCTTTCTGACATCCGGCAAGTAACAGGACGATCAGAAATGAGGAGATGCGTTTTATTTTCATCATTTGATTTGTTATGTAATTGATATCTATTTAAATAAGCGAATACTGACGATTTACATTACCCAGGGTTGTTGTCACAGTTATTTTCAAATACATTCAAACTGGTTCTGAAAATTACCAGCAGCAAATAACCATCCTAAATTGCGCAGCGTAAAAGTAAACTGTTTTCATTAAAATAAAATGTCAGTTGATGATTTATTTTCGTCGAAGTAAATATATTTTACAATACAGGATCACATCTACTTAATGATGAAAATATTTTTACATGGTTTGTATTAATAATATGCCACCAAATCTTCAATCCAACCTATTGCACCAAATGCTTTTTTGTCATCATCTTTGTTTGGCTACCAGTTTACAGCGGTCATTCCGCCAGGATCGTATAACACCATGAATGTTTTCCATCAGGGTATCAATTTGGCTCACAACAAATTTGATAAAATAAACCCCAACCCACAGAATGAATCGAGGTTTTAAATGTATTACGTCTTTCTAATATTATAAATACTTAATGCTTCAATATTTTCAACAACGCATTAGCCGCAGCTTCGGAGGATGCCGGGTTCTGACCAGTAATCAACAGGCCATCAACCTTTACATACGAACCCCAATCAGCCCCTTTGCTGTAATGACCGCCCAGCTTTGTCATTTCATCTTCCAATAAAAATGGAACGACCTTGGTTAACTGTACTGCTTCTTCTTCTGTGTTCGAAAAACCGGTGACTTCCATTCCATTTACCAATGGTTCTCCGTTTGGTAATTTTGCTTTAACCAATGCTCCTGGAGCATGACAAACAAAAGCGATCGGCTTTTTTTGATTAAAAAATGTTTCTATCAGCGCAATAGAAGTTTTATCGTTTGCCAAATCCCATAAAGGTCCGTGCCCCCCTGGATAAAATACTGCATCATAGTCTTCAACTTTTACTTCACTTAGTTTAATTGTGTGAGCCAGCTTCTCCTTGAGAGCTCCATCACCGTCAAACCGACGTGTTGCCTTTGTTTGTGAATCAGCCATTTCACTCTTTGGATCAATGGGAGGTTGACCGCCTTTGGGCGAAGCCAGGGTTATCTGTACACCGGCATCAGCCAGCACATAATACGGTGCTGCGAATTCTTCAATCCAAAACCCGGTTTTATGTCCGGTATTTCCTAAATCACCATGCGATGTTAAAACGATTAATACTTTTATAATGGTATCCATTTTCTGATTTTAATTAATAACTCATTTCTACAATTTTTTCTACATCCGAAGGTTTTAGGCTTCGTTTTTCACCCAGCCCGGCCCAGCCACGCTCTGAAAAGCGTTTCGAAATATGCTGAGCAGTTCCTTTAAAATCTGCCGTATACTTCGACAGTTTAGTGTCAACTCCAAGTGAATTGAAAAACGCTTCTGTTTTTTCAATTGCAGCACGCGCTTTTTCATCTGAACTTCCAGTAGTGATTTTCCATACACGTTCACCATACTGCGCCAGCTTTTCCTTTTTGCTCTCGAAGTTATATTTGTAATGGCTCGGGGCAATTATGGCAAGCGTCCGTGCATGATCAATTCCAAAACTGGCAGTTAATTCATGCCCCATCATGTGCACCGCCCAGTCCTGCGGAACACCGCTGCCAATCAATCCGTTCAATGCCATTGTTGCACTCCACATCAGGTTCGACATCGCTTCATAATCAGCAGGATTCGCATATGCTTTCGGACCTTCTTCAATCAAGGTTTGCAAAATTGATTCAGCAAACCGGTCCTGTAAAGGCGCATTGGCCGGATAAGTCATGTATTGCTCCATCGTGTGCATAAAGGCATCAACCACACCATTCGCGA
>Ga0209125_1003527_pt1 | contig 10668 bp, 12 predicted proteins | sample BarGraIncub1131A_FD_184503 | JGI IMG/M metagenome (GOLD analysis project Ga0209125, IMG submission 184503) | Arctic peat soil microbial communities from Barrow, Alaska - Barrow Graham LP Incubations 11-31A (SPAdes) (version 2) | ecosystem: Environmental > Terrestrial > Soil > Wetlands > Peat... | reverse complement strand
AATTCTAATAATTTGCTCGGTTCTACCAACATTACATTTCACTTAAATCACCTCAAAGATATTTTGTCCAATATCTTTTAATTTAATGTAAATCATTTGATGTATGCATAAATGATGTTCTTAAAATGTTAAATGAATAGTTACGAAATACAAAAAGAAGTCGTCACAAGTAACCACCTATCTCATGATAGGTGGTTACTTTATTAAGGGTGTATTGATATTCTGAAAGTAACACAATACCAATTGAGTTACATTCACTTTGAGGCTATTACTCATTCTTAAACCATTGTAAATATACTTAATTTATGGTAATTATGGTATAATGAGATATATATTTTATGACTATATAGTAGAATAGAAGAATCAATTGAATAATATAAATTAAAATATATCTGTAATTACTATATAAAATATAGGGGGGTTACAAGTTTGAAAAAAATAATAACATTATTTAGTCTACTATTTTTAATAACTATAACTTTTATTGGGTGTACTTCAAAATTACAAGTAGAAAAACCAGTTACCATTGCTGAGGAATTTGGTAAAAATCTTTACACCGCAGATTCGCAAAAAATTGCTGATTATAAGAAAATTATGGCATCAATTTCTGAACAGACTAACTATCTAAAAATGATACAGACATTTGATAAAACTATACAACCTTTAATGACAAAAGAAGCATACGAAAATTGTTTGGCGAATAGATATAATACTTTAAGTGCGCTAATTTGTGCTAAGGGTAACTACACTGTGCAGGTTACAAACTTTATCTTAGGCAAAAATTTATATAGTGAGAAAGAAGACAAAGTAGGATATTATTACGAGGCTAAATTAAAGTTTACAGCTACTAACGGAAAGGTTGAACGGACCGATACGTCAAAAGGATATATAGGGCTATCAAAACAAAACAGTCAATGGAAAGTGTCTATTTATAAATTAACTGAAGCACCAAAATTATATAATGAGATAATGATAAAAGATACTAAAAAGTAATAATATATTCAGTCTTGTAAATAATACATTAGATAGTAAAATATAATTTATTAGAAGCAAGTCTAATTTAGAGATATTCTTTTAAGTCGTCACAAGTCCCCCCTATCTAATGATATGGGGTTAATATATTTAGATTATATTAATATTTTGAAAGTAACACAATAGTAATTGTGTTACTTTCACATTGGGGCTATTGCCTATTCCTTAAAAAAATCATTTTGAATGTAACATAACGTGTTAACTTGTTACATTCAATGTATTATAACGGTCAAATTTCATTATTAGTTGTTGTATCCTCATCATCATGTAATTTTCTATATTTTTGTTGGTTTTGAGGTGTTTTTCCTATTCCCACAATAATTAATTTATCATCATTTTTTGAAAAATTAAAAAACATAGCTCCTAATCTCGATCTATTACCCACATCTATTCGATTCCACTCAAAACTTCTAAAAAGGTCTTTTACAATAAACTCTTCACTTTCTTGTAGTTCATTCATAGCGCCTTTTGCAATTTGTAATAAGTCTTTAAGGGATGTATTACTATCAATTTTCATATTCAAGCCCCCTAGATGTGTATTTTATTTTTTAAATATTCTATTAAAAAATCCCTTTTGAGTTTCTTTAATATCCATCTGTTCTCTAATATTTATTAATTTTTCATCTATTATTGCAAAATGTTCTTCAAGTTGCTTTGTTTCCTGAGGTTGCCTTAATTGTAGTACCTGATTATTTTTGTTTAGTTCCTGTTCTTGTTTTAATCGTTCATTTAAATTATTTATCTGCACATCTTTTACATTAAGTTGTAATTTTATATCTTTCAATTGTTCAATTAAAGCATTTGTTAAATCTTGATTCAATTTTAAAATATCATCTTCAGGTCTCATATTCCGCTGAATGCATTAAAATTCAAGATATTTAACGTTTTATGCAGTTTTATCCTTTAAGTGGTATTCATATACGAACTTTAAAATCATTTTGGTAGTAGAATTTTTGCTACATTACGAATATTTAAGGCGAAAATTTAAATATAGTAAATATATAAATCATTGTGCGGAATATGAGTCAGGTAATATGTCATCTGTCTTTTGTAATTTTTCAATAGCGATTTCATTTTCATTAGTATTAAATTTATGATAATATAAAAAGAAAGAAGGTTAACTTTAGTGAGGGTTTGGTACTTCTTATACACTCTCCCACTAAAGATAATTGATGAACTCAATACTTTAGGAAGGATGATAGTATATGAAGGTTTTAGCTTTACCTATAGAATGGTTTCTTATACAGATAACAAAGGCTATATAAATCCTATAAGGTTTAGAATGCAAATAGATGATGCGCCTATGGAGGTTATAAAAATAGACAAAGTTATAGTAAGAGACACTGAGAAGTTTGCAGGGAATGTTATGATTGTCTATAAGTGTCAGAGCTTAATTGACGATGTAATAAAATTATTTGAGATCAAATACGAAATTTCAACTTGTAGGTGGATCTTATTTAAAATTTAAAGTGTAATTAAGGTTTGTGAATTTAATTACAGATGGAGGTATATAGTGAAATTAATGTGCAAATGTGGGAATATAGAAGATATAAAAGCAGATAATAAAATAATGAATTTTGGATTTAAAAATTGTGATGATGGTAATATAGCATTAGTTTGCACGAAGTGCAAAGAAGTTATCTTTATAAAATCATTAATGAATAGACAATAACCTCTGAGAATAATATCTTGGAGGTTTTTACTTTTTGTGCAAAGTCTTAAGATTATTATAAATATAATATTTAAAGACAAAAAAATAAAAGAGACTAGTACAAATTAGCCTCTTTTAAAAAGAAATATTTTTATGTCTTCTATATTCTGTCCACTTTTTTTATAAATATTCACCTAAATCATTTAGTTAGTTTTTAGTTAAGATTCTTAATTGAATTTTAACTAATTAATCGTTGATATTGTAAGAATAGGTTAATAGACTTAGATCAGACCAAGTGGAGGAATGGAAGGGTAGCCCGTAGGGAAAGTTCCATTAGGGAATGCGGTAGTAGCAAACGGAGGTGCGGTAGTTAGATTTTAGTTAAATTTAATTAGATTAGTTTTACCTACCCCCTCTACTTAAGTCATTTTTTATTATTTTCACTGTCAAGTAGACAGGGCAAATAATAAAATTAGTTTAAGTGCCTAAAGCTCTAAATTCCATGAGGCTAAGGCTTTGCCATGCCTATTTTTATTACTAACTGCTCTCTTAACATAAAATTTATAGTTCTATATGACTCTATACAAACTCAAGTTTTACATATTAGTTTCCGTGACTACGCTCTTTAATAACTAACTTATCTTAATTATTCCCAAGAAAGAGTAATTTATATTAAAAAATAAAATAGCTTATATACAGTTCACTTTTTTAATTACAAGTAAATCATTGAAAAATTACATAATATTAACATGGTATTAACATACTATTAACTCTAGTAATTTACAATTAAATTATGTTATTTAATACATGAAAAGTAAAATAAAGTATAAAATGAGAGGAGGATATGGAATTAAATGCATTGTAAAATGTATTCTGTGATATTAGGAATGGTTATATAAAATATAAAAAACAATCGATTAGGGAGAAATTAAAATGGAATATATATTTTCAAAAACAAAAACAAAAATAATAACAGGATTAATAACAGGAGGAATACTTTTATCATCGGTCAGTACACCTTTTGCAGTGACTGCTAAACCATTACACTTGGATGAAGATACACCTTTAACAAATAATTGTAAACAAATGAATACAAAAAATCAATATGGTTTAGAAATAGATTCTAAAGGCATTGTAACTAGTAAAAATCTGACCCAAAAGCAGGCAAATAAAATTAGGACCGTCATAAATAGAGATAAATCTGTAAATAAATTAACCTTTAAAAAGACTGAAACTGAACAAAGACGTAAAATATATATGGCTAGCAATAAAATAAATCCTTTTACAGCTCTTGTAGATAATGGAACCATAACTGAGTCTCAAGCTGACAAAATTATATTGAAACAAATATATTTACAATATGCCAAAATGTTAAAAAGTGTACTGTAAAATTTCTGTATGATTTATATAATTTAATTATTATTACTATTTTCATCATTATACTTAGGATCACGGTTATTATAAACATAAAAACTACTCAAACTTCGCACATATAAAGCCTACATAATTACTTGGTATACCAATGTTTAAAAGCATTAATAAGCAGAAAAGTCCTCCTAAAAATGATATAATGTAAGTAATGACAAATACAAAAAAATCAAGTTTAGGAGGATTTATTTATATGAATAATATACTTGATACTTTACCTTCTTCTTCAAAAGAATATACCAAAAAAGGCATTTTATATGTGGTAGCAGGATCTGTATCTACTCCAACACTTGCAGGTATTTGTAAATTTTCAACTAATTCTCCCTTTGAGCCAATAAAACATATAATATAAATAAGTATAACAGCGATTAAAATATAAATTTTATGTTTTTTATAGTTAACAACGATTATGGCCACAATTGGCTGTGCTCAAAAGCAATCAGATTAGATTATATCACGAGATTAAATCATCAAATAAATACCAAACTCTATTTCTGTTATAATTAGTTTGGACAGAAAATCAAAGTATCATACTTAACTATTTTCATTGTTGGTTGTGGGCGCGTGCCTATGAGTGATTATATAGGAAACAGCTTGCGGAAACTGCTGTGGATAAGATTCTAGCTAAAAAATAGATAGAAAAAATCAGATAAATATGAGATGATTGAATCATGAAAAAATAAAATTACTATAAAATAAATATTTGAAGATAATTATCCAGAGTTTTCGAAAAAGGGTATGGTGAAATAATGAGTGTGCAAAATATAATTACTGAAAGGTTAATTTTAATACCGTTTACTTATAAAATAGCTAAAGCACTGATGGAAGGTAACCTAGAGGCATTAAGCGATATAGGGTTAAAATATATACCCATGTTGGCCAGAGGTTGATACAATGGAGACATTACATGAAATTATCAAAAATTTAGAAGTTATCGAAGAACCAACAGGTTTTGGATCGTACATAATTATAAAAAAATGGAATATTAGGTATTGGGGATGTTAGACACATATCGAAGCCAAATGAAAAAGGGGAAGTAGACATAGGATATTCTCTAACTGAAACTGAACGAAAAAAGGCTACGCAACTGAAATCGCAAAAGCTTTAACTAATTGGGCATTTTCTAAAGCAGGAGTGAAATCTATTACTGGTAGCTGTGCATTAAGTAATATACCTTCTGCAAGGGTACTTGAGAAATTGGGAATGCATCAAGTATCTCAGCATAATGAAATCATTTATTGGAGAATTGAAAATAATTATTAAATCAATTAGTTTTCTTCGCAACATATTGTATATCCATATTACGGACGTTTCTAAAGGAAATGCTAATGTTTTTCTCTTTCAAAAGTTGAGTAATAAATAAATGAAGTATACTATTTCTATTAAAGGAGTTTAATCTATGACGCTTCCTCTTAAATTTGATAACAATGGGAATTTTAAAATTGTTCAATTCACGGATTTACACGAAGGTCCTAATATAGATAAAACAATAGACCTTATGAATAAAATCTTACAATATGAAAAACCTAATATGGTAATAATAACTGGAGACATTATTGATGGTAAATGCAAAACCGTAGACGACATAAAAAAGGCTATTAGTTATATAGCTGAACCAATGGAAACTAGAAGCATACCTTGGGCAATTGTTTTTGGCAATCATGACGATGAGCATGGCATGATGACTAAAGAGGCAATGATGAAATTTTATATGGATTTTAAGTACAATGTGAGTGAAATTGGCTATAAAACTTTTGACAGAATTGGCAATTATAATATTCTAATAGAAAGCTTAAAAGATAACACGCCTAAATTCAATATTTATATGATGGATTCTGGAAAATATGCTCCTTTCTACATTGGGTACAATTGGATCAAGTTCACACAGATCTCCTGGTATAAGAGAACCGCCTTAAATTTAAAACAAAAACATGGAAAAATAATACCTGCACTTATGTTTTTCCATATTCCGTTACGTAAATTTAAAAAAGCATGGATTAGTAAATTAATAGACGGAAAAAGATGTGAGAAAGAAAGATGTGGAAGAATAAATTTATGCTTTTTTAATACGCTTGTTAGAACTGGTGATGTAAAAGGAATATTCGTAGGCCATGACCATCTAAATAATTATTGTGGTCTTCTCAAGGGAATTAAACTGGGATACGCAGGCCATACAGGTTATACTGGCTATTGGAAACATGATATTACTCGCGGCGCAAGAATATTCATTATTAATGAATCAGACCCAACTAACTTTGAAACATGGCTAAGGCAAGAAGGAGATAAGGAATTGAATTCCAAATAGTTTATTTTTTATAAATATATGTAGAGCATGCTTATATTTTATTGGTTATTTAATAATTAATTTTCTTTTAAATATTTTTTTGAATGCTAATGAACAATCCATTGCTGCACTTATTTCTAGTAGAGGATCTGCTTTTGCATCAACGGTTAAAGTTACAGTATTTAATTCAATATTACAACTAACCATGTTTATATTACCATTTAAGCAACTATCTAGACTTTCACTAATGCGCAATAATATACTTAGCTTATCTATAATTTCTAAATCCTGTTTTGTTATTAAATTTTGGTATAATTTAAAATCTATTTTGAATTCGTTTTTTCTATGAAGTGCAGCTATGTATGCTGCCATTAGTTGTTCTTTATGAGTAAGACCATTAATTTTAGAGTTTGCAATCATGTAAGAAGAATGCTTATTATGATCAAAATATCTTATTAAAATTCCTATATCATGAAGCATAGCTGCTGTTTTCAAAATATTATAAGGATTTATTATTAGGTTAATAATTGGGCTAAGTTCAATATATAATTTTTGGGTAAGCATCCATACATGATTTGGATGTTTAAGGTCAATTTTGTAATTAAGTAATAGATTTTTTAGTGAAAAATTAAGAACATTAGTTAAAGGAATCTTACTTTTAAAAATATATTCATATAACAGTCCATCTCTAAGTCCACTTCCGCTAACGTGAAGTTCTTTTATATCAAGAAACTCAATTAAAGTTACTAAAGCTGCTGTGGCACCAACAAAAATATCAGTTCGTTCTTTTGAAAGTCCTTTAAGCCTTTTTCTTTGATAAGAATCTTTAACTTTAACCAGATCATAGATACCTATTACTTCATTTGAAGGAATTATGTAATTATGGAGATTATCTATGGGATACCTAGTTTTTCTCTGATGAAGTTTACCAATGTTTCGTATAGTACCACCAATTCCAATAATAGGAACGTTTTTAATTTTCTTTAACCAAGGAATATTTTTATAAAGTGCAATCGAAAAGTCTTTGATTGCAGTTTCACTTTTATCATTCATAGCCTTTAGAAGAGAAAATTTTTCTGTGAGATTTATGGCTCCGAATGGTAAACTTATAGAAGATTTCAATTCTCTGTTTTTAACATAAATAAGTTCTGAACTACTTCCACCAATATCCATTATAAGCGCATCAGAAAAATTCATGCTATTGATAGCTCCAAAATAATCATAATAAGCTTCTTCAACACCTGTCAAAACACGAACATCCAAAGAAAGTTCTGATCTGACACGGTTTAAAAATTCCATTTGGTTTGATGCTTTACGTACAGCTTCTGTAGCAACAGTTATGATTTCAGTTGTATTCTGAACAGTACATAGTTTTTTAAAGAAATCTAAAGTGTGAATCGCCTTATCCATTCTAGTTGGATTTAATTCTTTGTCAGGTGTCATGTCTTTACCAAGACGCACACTTTCTTTAATCTCATCGGTTACACTAAAAAAATTATCGTTGTTTATTTGAACTATTACTAGTCGTATTGAGTTTGAGCCTATATCAATGATGCCTATTTTTTTCATCCTTATTCTCCTTTTAAAAGTGATCTATCATATCATTCATATATGCATAATATTTAATAATTGTTGTATTTGCAAGTGATAATAAGATCAATTCATTGTAAAAAGTGCTATTTTTGTTAAAATCATGTTAATTAAAAGATAAATTATTGTATAAAAATAAAGGGTCTAGTAATGTAATATATGTAATTTTTTTCATGATTTAATCATCTCATATTTATCTGATTTTTTCTATCTATTTTTTAGCTAGAATATTATCCACGGTGTTTTCCTATATAATAAAAAAGCATCCAAATGGATGATTTTAATTAGTATTAATTATTTTTCAAATAATCTATTCCTTTTACTGTTAGCTTTGGGTTATTATTAGCTATTATTATTTTACCATCAACCTTTAAAACTTCAACACCTAAAATTAAGGTATCATTATTTCAATTATTTCTCCATATTGTTTTTCATTTAATTTTAATTTATCTTGCTCTAATAACTTGTTTTTTTCATCTAAACTCTTTAGAAATTTTAGTATTATTTCCTTTACCATATCCTCTGGGACACTCATTGATTCTTTAATGTTACTTTGTATTGCTTTTAAAATATTTAACATTTCATTATTCATAATTACACCTCTTATATGAGTATAATAAACACTAGGAGATACTGTAGTAATATCTTAGGATTATATACTTATCCATTTCTATTTAATACATTATATAACAATTTTTACATTTTAGCAATATAAAAGAAAAAATTTACAGTTTAATAATTGAGGTATAAAAATTTATTCAAACAATAAATGAAACTGACAAGTATATACAAGGTTTTTTACATATATTCATAGAAGTTTGAAGTGTTAAAAAAATAAATATAAGAAAATCTAAAAGTGAATATTAGAATTTAGATAGAAAAATGAAAAAAACTACTACCCCAATTAAATAGTGATCTTTAAAAAATATTTGATAAATAAGTTATCAAGTAATCTACCAATAACATTATCTTAACCAATATTCTTACTCTATACCTAAAAAATATATTATCTTACAATCTAAAAATATAGCAGAGAATTATAATTGGGTGTTTTTGCCTATTCATCCCAAAAGGTATATTACCATAAAATAAGGGTACATTTTTCTATCCGAGGTTAGAATGCAAGTAAACTTCTTTCGTTTGTTCTTCAATAATTCCAATGTATCTTGAAGTTTATGTTTTTGAAGAAGGTTATTTTCCCCATTCCCCCCGAAAAGGTGGAATAACCAAATACCTCATTGGATATTAGCTAAAACATAAAGGTTTCCAGAATTATTGCCAATGGTTATATTTCAAAATGTGTAGTAACCATCTTGAATATATCAAAAGTGGATATGATGTACTTATGACATACAAAAACAACGAATAAGGACTATTTCAAAAAGTTTACACTTTATGAAATAGTCCTTATTCCCTCTTTTGGAGGAGATGGGCAAAAACACCCTAACAGTGTTTATTTAAATAATAGATTTTATTTTAGTTGGTGCTTGGTCCTCTATTACCGTGCTTATTTGAAGCTAGGTCTATAGCTCCAAGTACAATATGTGCTGCGCCAAAGCCAACTACTCCAGCAGCTATCATTGGTGCCATTTCCATCGCTACCATTACCGCACCTACACCTGTTACAACCGTACCCAATGCAACAGGAGCTGCTCCTTCACGAACTGCCATATTATTAACCTCCTTTAAGCTGTACATGTAACATCAAATGTAAGACACAACTAACTCTTAATCTTATTTACTTTAATAGGTTGTGTATTTGAATGTTTTTTATACAGGATTGCCAATGTTATAATATAGAATAAATATTCTAATCATTAAATCTATCAGCCTTTGACCATCTTATTCTTTCATTTATTAAAAGAATCATGAGTGAATTCATTGTATTAAGTGATTTAGCTGTAAAAGCATCAAAATATTGAAAAAACGCTAACATTCCAAAAAATGAATTATAAACCTGAGAGATTGTTATACTATGATTTATTTTCTTTAATGATTTGTTAGATATCAAAATCAAATCTGCAAGCTTTTCCATATCATTTTCGAAGATTATGCAATCTGATTGTAGTTTAAGTTTATCACAAGCATTATTTGAAAAACTTACACTTACATCTGCGGCTCTCATTGCCATTTCATCATTTATTCCATCTCCGACCATTATAATATTGCCTTTATTACTATGTTCTTTAATAAATATCTCCTTTTGATGAGAATTATAGCCACTAAATATTTTATCCTTATCAATAGATAATCTATTGGCTACATCTAATGAAGCATCAAAACTATCACCAGTTAGCAAATAAATATCCTTTAAACCTATTTGCCTTAATTTTTTTATGAGCTTTATGGAACTAGGCCTTATAATATCTTGCATTGCAAATAACCCAGTAAGATTACCATTTACACTTAACAAAATAGGTTTACAATGTATTTTCTTATATTCATCTAACTTATCATATCCTATTGAAGTATCTATACCATTTTCAATTAAAAAATCTATACTTCCTATTAACACTCTTTTTTCATTGTAATAGGCTTCTACTCCCTTTGATGGGACTTTTATAATATTTGTAACTTTATTTGTAACTCTATTTATATTATTAATATTCGTGTTTTGCATAGCTTCTTTAAATGAAAGAGCAACTGCATGATAGCTGTCTGCTTCGCACTCTGAACAGATGGT
>Ga0209125_1003526_pt1 | contig 10668 bp, 4 predicted proteins | sample BarGraIncub1131A_FD_184503 | JGI IMG/M metagenome (GOLD analysis project Ga0209125, IMG submission 184503) | Arctic peat soil microbial communities from Barrow, Alaska - Barrow Graham LP Incubations 11-31A (SPAdes) (version 2) | ecosystem: Environmental > Terrestrial > Soil > Wetlands > Peat... | reverse complement strand
TAGCGTACAATGAACAGCGGCAAATACCTTTTCAGTCAAATTACCGATTTCCTTCCCAAACGATACTTCGAAAGACTTGTCATGACAAGATGTAACGATAGAACCCAACGATGGGATTTGACATACTGGAACCAGATGCTCGTTCTTATGTTCGGTCAGCTGGATGGCTGTAACAGCCTTCGTGAACTTATTGACATAACTACCGCACACGCCAAGAAATCCTTCCACCTTGGTTTTGGTCGGACACCCATTAACAGAACGCAACTGTCCAGAGTGAATCAACTTCGTGATTATCATATCTTTGAAGAATTTGCCTATCATATGGTAGAACTTGCCCAGAAGAAGCGTATCGACCAAGAGTTTGAACTCAACGGGAAGTACTATGCCTTTGATTCCACTACCATAGACCTCTGTATGTCTCTTTTTGAATGGGCAAGGTTCATAAGCACCAAGTCCGGCATCAAGCTACACACACAACTTGATATAGTGACCCAGATTCCGGTATCGTTCAATATCACAGAAGCTGCCGTTCATGATGTGAATGCCATGGACTGGATTAATTACGAGCCGTTTGCCTGCTATATTTTTGACCGTGGCTACTGGGATTTGGACAGGCTTTACCGTATCGAGATGCTCAACTCGTTCTTCGTCATACGGGAAAAACGAACCTTCACTTACTACACGAACAACTTTTTTCTGAAGGCCAAGGACATTGCTTTCCTTTATAAAAATAGATGGGCCGTGGAGACCTTCTTTAAATGGATGAAGGGACACCTGCGCATTAAGTCCTTCTGGGGAAATACAGAGAATGCTGTACGAATACAGATTTATGTGGCTATCGTCACGTACTGCACTGTTGCAATCATTGAAAGAACGCTTGAACTCAACAGAAGCATCTATGAAGTCATGAGAATACTGGGCAGTTCCCTCCTGACAAAAGACAATAACAGGGACCTGTTCCAGCCTGTAGAGGTGGAGCAAACCCAGGATGACGGACAGTTGCAATTGGAGTTCGATGCTCGTTAACATAAATTAATAGACACTAGTGAAGGGGAATCAATAAACAATGAACTGAAAACTAAATAAGTTGATAAATTTTCGTATCTCAAAGACTTTAAATACTAATCACAAATGAGAATAAGGCTAATTTTCGTTGTTACTTTCTTGATTTTTTTCACTAAGTTATATGCAAGCTCCGATTTAATATTTTCTTATATTGGAATTGATAATGGCTTATCTAATAATACTATAATTTGTTTTGCACAAGATGAAAATGGGTTAATGTGGATTGGGACTAATGATGGATTAGATATGTTTAATTCATCTGACTTTACTGTTTTTAGCAATAATGACAACGAAAATAGTATATCCAATAATAGAATTAAAGTAATTACAATAGATAGTAAACAGCGTTTATGGGTAGGAACAGATAATGGACTTAATCTTTTCGATAAAGAAAAATTTTGTTTCAAACGCTTTTTCCATTCAAAAAAAGGAAATAGTCTTAATTCATCAGATAACATAAATACCATATTTGAATACAATGGAAATCTTTTAATTGGAACCGATCATGGAATTAAAAAATTAGATGAAAAAAGAAGTGATTTTACTTCTTTTTATATAAGTAAAAATCCATCCTTGTCACATGAAAATATTTCGAGTATTAAACAGGATTCAAAAGGCAATATTTGGGTTGGGACAGTGGAAAAACTTTATTGTTTTGATAATAAATTCAATTTAATCATTCAATTCCCAAAAGTGAGTAATATATCCTGGGGAAATAATTCCATAATAGAAGATAAAGCAGGGAATATATGGGTTAGTTTTGATCAGGGAATTACTAAAATAACACGAGAAAAAAATAAATTTGTTGTTTTTAATGATCCGCTTTCTATGTTAAATAAAGGTAATGTGATACATGCTTGGAGTTTGATATCAAATCCTTTAGGCAATATCTTGGTAGCAACTACAAGTGGACTCATAGAGATAAACCAAAAGAATAATCAAATTATAAAATATGTAGATGACTATAAATATGGCTCTTTGAATAGCAGCAATATACGTTGTGTCTTTTATGATATAACAGGAAATTTGTGGGTAGGAACCGATAATAAAGGAATAGACATAAATTATATTAATAGAAAAAAAATACAATACTACGTCAAATCAGATTATTCCCCTTATGGTATAGAAGGAGATGCTGTGAAGGGAATATTTCAGGATTTCAAGGGGAATTTGTGGATAGGAAGTGATATCCTTAGTTGTTACAATGAAATAAAAAAGAAGTATATTAATTTTCCTTCTGTGACGAAAATTATTTCAATTACAGGTGATAATAAACAGCAAATTTGGGTAGCAACAGAATATGGGGTGTATAGAATAAATGCAAACTCAGGTTTAATCAAACACTATTTTAATAATACTTTGGGAAATAATGGAAAAAATATTGCAGAACAGAACTATATGCATAATATTCTGGTGGATAAAAATGGGAATGTTTGGGCAGCATCCTGGGGAGGAGGGTTAAGTAAATATAATTCGAAAGAAGATCGTTTTGTTCGTTTAGAAAACAAAAATATAGACGATTATATTAAATTTATTGTTGAGGATTCAGAAGGTAGTATATGGTGTGGAAATGATAAAGGTGTAAAACAATTTGATAAAAACCTAATTGTAAGGACTGTATTGAAAAATAAAACAGAAAAGCGTGATCATTTAACAGGTATGTATGTTTATTGTTTCTTTCAGGACAAAATTGGTAATTATTGGATAGGTACAAATGCAGGGGTAAATAAATATAATCCGAAAACCAGACACATTGAAGTTATTGGGAAAAAAGATGGTTTAATTAGTGAGGTTATTTGTGGTATTACTCAGGATACGAATGGTTTCATGTGGTTTAGTACAAATAATGGATTAGTTCGTTTCGATCCAATCAGTAAAAAAATTAAAATACTAACTCAAAAGGATGGATTATTAACAAACCAATTTTCTCAAAACTCTATTTTTAAAAATAAATACGGACGAGTATTTTTTGGAGGTATTAAAGGTGTAATCTCATTTCTGCCCGGGGAATTGAAAGAGAATGGCATCCCTCCAAAAATTGTATTTAATGATTTTAGAATTTTCAATAAATCGGTGTTAAATGATAAAGAAAATTCTCCATTGGATAAGCATATAAATGAGATGTCCGAAATAACGCTCTCATATAAACAGTCGGAGTTTAGTCTTGATTTTGTTGCAATAAATTTTGGAATTGGCAATTCAGTAACTTATGCATATAAACTTGATAATTTTGATACAGAATGGCAGGAGGTTAAAAATATACATAGTGCAACATATGCAAACCTAAAATCCGGGAAATACATTTTCCATGTAAAGGCTGCAAATGAAGATGGAGTCTGGAGTAAAAGCAGGTCTATTGTGATTAAGGTATTACCTCCACCCTGGTTGAAATGGTATGCATTTCTTTTCTATTTCTTTGTAATCATTTTTTTGTTGTTATTTGCACGCCGTATTATTATTACAAGGCAAGTGCTAGTCAATGAAATAAAATTGAAAGAAAAAGAAAACGAACAGGAAATTGTAATAAATGATATGAAGTTGCAATTTTTCACCAGTATTTCTCATGAGTTTCGTACACCTTTGACTCTCATTCAGGGTCCATTGGAACTATTAATGGCTACTGCCAATAGATCCACAAAAGAATACTCTCAATACGAGATAATGGAAAAAAGTTTGCATCGATTAATGTCAATGATTACTCAATTATTGGAGTTTAGAAAAGTAGAAAAAGGAAAAATGAAATTAGTTTTTTCGAGAAACGATATTGTTTTATTTGTGAAAAATTTATCGTTGAACTTTAAGGAACTCTCCATTGAAAAGAATATTAAACTAATACTCGATTTCCCTTCAAAAGAATTGTTTGTATATTTTGATATATTGAAATTTGAGATAGCAATATACAATATCCTCTCAAATGCATTCAAATTTACACCCAAAAATGGTGTTGTAACTGTGAAATTAATAGATGATAAAGAAAATGATTCTGTTATCATTAGTATCCAGGATACCGGTCAAGGAATTGAGACAGGTGAGTTTACCAAAATATTTGAACGATTTTATCAGGTAAATAATTCAAAAATAAATGGAGGTACAGGAATTGGACTTTCATTAGCAAGAGATATAGTTTTACTTCATAAAGGTGATATTTCTGTAGAGAGTAAATTAGGAATTGGAACAACATTTCAAGTCAATATTAAAACCGGGAAAGATCATTTATTCGATTCAGTGATTTCAGAAAACGGAAAATCCATTGATAATTACGTCTATATGATCGCACCAGAATTACCAATAGGATTAAACATCTTATCTAAGAATGAGAATCTTAATGATGAATCGTTGAAAAAAATAGTTGTAGTAGAGGATAATGACGAGATAAGGAGTTTTATAGTTTCATTACTATCAAATGAATATAATATTTTTCAGTTTGCAAATGGTAAGGATGCATATGAGTATATATTATTAAACAATACTGATTTAGTAATAACAGATATACTTATGCCTGTTATTGATGGACTAGAGCTGACAAGGATGTTGAGAAAAGAGTTGAGAACTTGTCATATACCAATAATTATGTTGACTGCTAAGTGCTCTGTGAACGAGGAAATAGATGGATATAAATTCGGTGCTGATGCTTATATTTCAAAACCATTCAATAACGAACTACTAAAGTCTCAAATAAAAAATCTACTAATATTACGAAAACAAATAAAGTATCATTTCCTTGTTGCACCCAAGGATGATGATTATGGAAAAAGCTCATTACCAACAGATGAATTATTCTTGAAGAGATTTTATGAATATCTGGAAAAGAACATCTCAGATCCAAACCTGCGAACAGATTCAATTGCTGCATATTTTTCTCTCAGTAAAGTTCAATTATATCGAAAATTAATGGCTCAATCAAATCAATCAACAAATGCATTAATTAAATCATATAGACTACAAAGGGCTAAGGAACTTATAATAGAAAATAAACTAAATATCTCAGAAATTGCATACAGTGTGGGATTCACTGACTCCCTTTACTTTAGCAAATGTTTTAAACTCCATTTCGGAGTCTCCCCTTCTCATTTTATGAATAAGTCAAGTAACTAAGTACTTAATTATCTGGTTTTAGTGTTGTAAGTATTTAGATCAGTATATTGTCGTAAAATAAGTATAAGAATAAAATGTTGATCTTAACGAATTCATTTGTTTAAATTTGGATTAGGCAAGATGTACTACGCCGAATGCTTACGTTATCACAACATAATCAGAGACTTAAATGACGTATATTTCGTTGTCAATAAGTAACATAGCTTAATCTTCAAACATCAAAGCAAACCCATTCCCTGGACAAGACTTTGGAAATTCGACGATATTTAAATTCCATTTTTTTTTATTCTTGGTAATCAAGCATGCATATTACAACGATGAGGGTAAAAATTGAGATGCTGACAATGTAATATTTTTACTGCCCTAATGTGTATTTTTGTTGTAGTGATTAGTCCCCCAATATCCCTATTTTATAAATTAAAAAAAACAAGAAAGGGATACAAAAACATATTAAAATCCCAATATTTATTTTAACAGGATAGAAAATCCAAATTAAACAGACCTTTTATTAAATAACCAGAAAATATTACCCAGATAATTGGTATAAATGAGAAGTTTTTTTTGTAAAAGTATAAATTGGAAAATATCAGTTATAATAAATCATTTTATAAATAATAAAGCAATACATATTATGATAAACATTAAATGCCAAAAGGTTAAAGTAATTTATTTCATACTACTATTTACTATGAACTGCAATGCTCAAAATGCAGATAGACTCGTTAAAAGTTTAAACGGTGAATGGAGTATTACAAAAACAAATGGTACATTCCCTCAGAGTTATACTTCAAAAGTAATGATACCTGGTTTGGTCGATATGGCATTCCCTTCGATAGATGTAAAAGGTAGCTTTTATAAAGACGGATGGTATTGGTATAAAAGTAATTTTACGTTGTCAGACGCTTCATTTGACATAATTCAATTAAAAATTTTTAAAGCAAAATACCATACGAAAGTTTACTTGAACGGCAATTTTGTTGGGGAGAATTATAACAACTTTACTCCTTCTTATTACAACCTAAAATCCTATATTGAACCTTCAGGAACATCGAATGAAATTATTATCGGAGTAGGTAATATGTATGAATTGCCTGATACTATAGCTAATGGTTTTGATATTGAAAAAATTCGATATATCCCAGGTCTCTATGATAATATTGAGATAACTATGTCAAACAAACCTTTTATATCAAATATTCAAACCGTACCAAATTCTATTATTAAAAAATTAAGAGTCATTGCAAAAATTGAGACTAATGATAATTTGAGTTTCCCTCTGGACTACCGAATAGTGGAGTTGGTTTCTGGATTTGAATTCTCAAAAGGAACGATTACTATCAGTGCCCCTAAGGCAGGATTGAATACTGTTGATTTTCTTGTTGATATGAGTGGTTCCACTCTTTGGTCTCCCGAGCTACCTTTCATGTACAAGCTAATACTTCAGACAACTAATGATAAAAAAGAAACTCGTTTTGGTTTAAGATCGTTTCGATTTGATTCAGATCTAAAGATTGCTTTACTGAATGAAAAAACATACTATTTGAGAGGAACAAACGTAAATATTTATAGATTTTTTGAAGATGAATCGAGAAAAAATTTACCATGGGATGATAAGTGGGTAATTAAACTTCACCAACAATTTAAAAATTTGCATTTAAATTCAATGAGATATTGTATTGGTTTCCCTCCGGAACGTTGGTATGAGGTTGCAGATAGCATAGGGCTTTTAATTCAGGATGAATATCCTTATTGGAATGTTAACGGTTCAAACAATAATGTCAAGTCCACAAATCTGGCCAGTGAATATACAAAATGGATGCAGGAAAGATGGAATCATCCCTCAGTAGTAATTTGGGATGCACAAAATGAATCTGTAACAGCTGAGACCGGTAAGGCAATACAACTTTGTAGAGATTTAGACTATAGTGATAGGCCTTGGGAAAACGGCTGGTCAGAACCTCAATCAAAAACAGATCCCATTGAATCCCATCCATATCTTTTTAACGACCCAAAAACTTTTTCTAATCCGCCCATAGATGGTTATTTAAAATCTTTCCTCGGAATTATACGTCGACCATGCAATGACGCAAACGACCGATCTGTAACGGCTGTTAATAGGGGAGTTGATTTAAATGTGGCACCTTTAACCTTTGAAAATCCGACTATAATCAATGAATATGGCTGGTTGTGGTTAAATAGAGACGGAAGTACCACTACATTGACGGATTTTATTTATGAGTCTTTATGGGGTAAAAATCTAATGGTAGAAGAGCGTAGGACAATTTACGCTAAACATTTAGGAATGCTTACGGAGTATTGGCGAGGACATAGAAGAGCTGCTGGAGTAATGCATTTTTGTGGCTTAGGGTATTCAAGACCAACAATTCCGCGTGGACAAACTTCTGATAATTGGATAGATGTTCAAAATCTGATATTCGAACCGCAGTTTTATAAATATGTACGTTCTGCATTTTCTCCGGTAGGGTTGATGATTGATAAGTGGGAAAAAGATTATAATGCTCAATCCTCAACGGATATATTTGTTAACGTTATTAACGACTTAGAAGAAAGCTACGATGGAACAATTTTACTTACTTTAAGTAAAGATGGTCAAAATTATACTTCTACAAGTTCCATCGTACATGTTAGTTCCTATGGAATAAGTAGAATAAGGTTTCGTTTTACCTTTCCCTCAGACCCAGGGAGATACGAAATGGTAGCCGAAATGAATGTTAATGGTGATATTGTTAGGTCTCAAAGAGAAATTAATCTTATTCCATCTCCATCTGCTGCTGAGTCGGTGATGATGGTTAATAAATTCCAGTTGAAATGAGATGTGATTTCAATTTCAGATTGAGTATCTTGGAAAGAAGATTAAGATATTTTATTATGATCTTTCAGGTAAAGAGCTTTCAATTTAATTTACCACTCCAAAAGTTATAGTGATTGTTTTTTAAAATTGTTTATATTTAAGTTAAATATATCATAAAATGATTGTTTTTTTCATAGCATGAAATATTTCAATGATCTAATTTTGTAGGAAATAATTTTAATAAATATTTAAAAGAAATGGAGGTTTCACCTATAATACAGTATGGCCTGGTGATACCCTGAATATTGGAAAAAACAATGTTTATTTACCAGAATTATAATTCGATGTTGGATTCGGTCAACATTACGTATAAAACCAAAGTGGATTCAATGAACGGACAACCGGTCATTGATCCGTTAACCGGAAAGAAAGTATTGGTTGCCAACCGTTCCACCTATTTGCAATCGGCCATAAAATACCAGGGGGTTGCATTACCGTTTGGTTCAAAATATATCAACTACCAGTACAAGGTACAAAGTATATTTTTAGTGAACATGGTAGCCCGAAATACGGATGGAAACGCTATCAATCAAGCCATACAACAAAAGAAATTAATAGTTAAATAAGGTTTAGTTTATAGGTGATTGTTTTAAAATGATCCCCCTATCTTGTTGAGAATAAGAAAACTGGATTTTCATATCAATATGTCGCTCACATCGGTAAACGTTACGAAGATTGTTCACTGATATTCAATACCTATTGAGAAAAGAAAATAATTCTCTCTTTCGGATATTAAAACAATCAATATCAATACTTTATTGATAGGAAAATTTATTGCAATGTTTGCTATCAAACCATACATACTCAAAAATAACCAAAATGTCAAAGAGCTACTCTTATACGGCACTATTGCCGTATAAATGTTAATGTATTTCTACCGAACTATTGGTTTATGTGTTGTTTATAATTTTGAATCACAGTAATGAAAAAAATCACCCTCATTAGTATTTTTTTTTAAAGCAGTTTAAGTTTATATGCTCAAAAAAAATTTCAATAACATTATCTGAAAATAACCGTAGCGAGACCTTGCAAATGACAAGTTTCTCTCGGGGAATATACAGTGTCGAAACGTAAAACATTAAAAACGAATGTGAATTAAAAAGGTCATTCTCAACTAATCAGCAGTAGTAATCAATAAACAAAAACGACAAATGAAAAATACATTTTATCTTCTGATTTTTATCCTCTTTCTTTTTTCATTTTCACAACAACCGAAAAAATACACAAAAACTGAGCGTGGAATAGTCTATCAAACCCAAAGCGATTCAATCGTTATTTCGGTCTTATCCCGAAATATTTTTAGGGTTGAATATTATGCCAAACCCTATAAAAAAATGATCGATCAGGTGCCATTTGTTTTGCCGGTAAATGATCCTGTTGCCTGGAAAGTTACCGAAGATGAAAACGGAGTTCATATAATCACCGACCAAATGACCGTTTCTGTTGGGTATTCATGCAAAATCACCTTTCGTGACAATGATGGGGAGCTTTTAACATCGGCGCTTAAACCCAATGGAATAAATCTCAAACAAACGTTTACCTGCGCAGATGAAGCAATTTATGGCTTAGGCCAGTTTCAGAATGGTTTGATGAACCTGAAAAATGTTCCCTTACGTTTGAAACAATCCAATCAGGAAATTGCCAATCCGTTTATGGTCTCGACCAAAGGTTATGGCATTTTATGGAACAACACCTCTATTACTGATTTTAACTTCCCTCAAAATAAATTAAAATTTAATCAGTTAATTGATTCGGTGAAGAATATTCGCAGAACAGTTTTCATTCCGGAGAAAAGCGGGATTTATTATTTTGCCGTTGAGAGCCTGAACCCCAATGGTAAACGTTTTGCCGGTCCGGTATTGCTGACTTTTAATGGTGATACGCTTATTCATTACAACACCACCTGGGTACCCGATTTTCACAGCGGCGAGGTTCACCTCGAAAAGGACAAAAGTTACGAAATTATCTTCACCAATAGTAATTCTCAGACACCGGGAGAGGTCTTTTACAATCTTCCAGATAATGATAAGACCATTTTTCAGAGCAGCTATGGCAATGGCATCGACTATTATTTTGTAAGCGGTTCTCCCGCTGAGGTTATAGCAGGTTACCGCAAACTAACTGGCGCAGCACCATTGTTTGGTAAATGGGCGTATGGTTTCTGGCAATGTCGCGAACGCTACCATTCGCAGGCCGAATTGCTCGAGAATGCAAAGGAATACCGCGAACGTCACATTCCTATTGATAATATTGTTCAGGACTGGAATTATTGGCCAGAAAAAACCTGGGGTCCCGAATGGAACAGGAAGTTGTATCCTGATCCGAAATTGATGTGTCAGGAGTTGAAGTACTTGAATTTTCACCTGATGGTTTCGGTCTGGCCAAAAATCACCAATCAGAAACTTGAAGAACGTTATAACCTTAGCCAATATAAAATTGACAAAGCCGGGAACCTCGATTTTTTCAATCCCAAAGTGCGTGAAGGTTACTACCAGATGCTCAAAGATTCCATGTTTGATATAGGCGTGAGCAGTATATGGCTGGATGGTACTGAACCTGAGGATTATCCTTTAGGATCAATGACCTCATTGGGATTATTTGACCATAATGCCCTGGCATATTCACTGATGGTAACT
>Ga0209125_1003525_pt1 | contig 10669 bp, 12 predicted proteins | sample BarGraIncub1131A_FD_184503 | JGI IMG/M metagenome (GOLD analysis project Ga0209125, IMG submission 184503) | Arctic peat soil microbial communities from Barrow, Alaska - Barrow Graham LP Incubations 11-31A (SPAdes) (version 2) | ecosystem: Environmental > Terrestrial > Soil > Wetlands > Peat... | reverse complement strand
CGTAAGCACGGTGTTAGTAAGACTCCTGGAAGAACACCAGGTTGATAGGTTAGAGGTGTAAGCATGGTAACATGTTCAGCTGACTAATACTAATAAGTCGAGGGCTTGACCAAGATAAATAAAAGTAACAAGTAATATTAATAATGCGAAATGCTATTTTACTGTGCAATTTTGAGAGAATACTTTTCTGTAAAGAAAGTAAAATTTCTCTATCTAGAAATCGTAATGAGAATATATTTTATACTTAGTATCCGTAGTCAACGACGGTAGATTCTCAATTATTATTTCTAAAAAATAAATCTGGTGATTATGGCCTGAAGGTAACACCCGTTCCCATATCGAACACGAAGGTTAAGCTTCAACGCGCCGATGGTACTGCAGGGGTAACCTTGTGGGAGAGTAGGTTGTCGCCAGGTCAATACTAAAATAGAAATATTTTAGTATTTTAGGGCTCCTTGGTCAAGCGGTTAAGACACCACCCTTTCACGGTGGTAACAGGGGTTCAATTCCCCTAGGAGTCACCATATGTATGCAGGTGTGGCGGAATTGGCAGACGCACTAGACTTAGGATCTAGCGCCTTCGGGTGTATGGGTTCAACTCCCTTCACCTGCACCATATATATATCTAAGTACTATTTTAAGCGGGTATAACTCAATGGTAGAGTGTTAGCCTTCCAAGCTAATTACGAGGGTTCGATTCCCTCTACCCGCTCCATTTTATTTAATTTTTAATATGCGTCTTTAGCTCAGTTGGATAGAGCAACGCCCTTCTAAGGCGTGGGCCGGGGGTTCAAATCCCTTAAGACGCACCATATATATTGGGGTGTCGCCAAGCGGTAAGGCACTAGACTTTGACTCTAGCATCCGTAGGTTCAAATCCTGCCATCCCAGCCATATGATTCACTAGCTCAGTTGGTAGAGCACATGACTTTTAATCATGGTGTCCGGGGTTCGATTCCCCGGTGAGTCACCAAATTTTTTTAAGGCTCCTTGGTCAAGCGGTTAAGACACCACCCTTTCACGGTGGTAACAGGGGTTCAATTCCCCTAGGAGTCACCACAAAAAAAGTTCTTGCAAAAGCAAGGGCTTTTTTTGTTAATATTTTTTTATTCTATTATTAAATATTTTTTAAGACACATAAAATATTGTTATCATAGTATAAGATGTTGATTATTCTTATAATTTAGTGTATATTTATAAAAATGGGGATGAATTTATGCTTTTAAACAAAAGAGTTTTTATTGCAGAATTTATAATAAGAATAAACAGATTTGAGGCTTATGTAAATTTAAATGGAAAAGAACTAAGGGTGCATGTTCCAAATACAGGAAGATGCAAGGAAATATTAATCGCTGGATCTACTGTTTTTTTAAGAGAAGAACTTAATCCTAGTAGAAAAACTTTGTATGATCTAATTGGAGTGTATAAAAATAATAAAATTATCAATATAGATTCACAGATTCCGAATAAAGTTGTTGATGAAGCCTTGAAGAATAAGAAAATACAAAAGTTAAGTAAATATAATATAATACAAAGGGAAAAAGCTTTTAGAAATAGCAGATTTGATTTTAAACTTTCTAATGCCATTGGTGAGGAATATTATCTTGAGGTAAAAGGGGTAACATTCGAAGTAGATGGTAACACTATGTTTCCAGATGCACCTACTCAAAGAGGAAAAAAACACTTACTAGAGCTTATTGAATCTAAAAAAATAGGTTTTGGAGCAGGAGTATTATTTCTTATTCAAATGAGTAATGTAAATAGCTTTTCTCCATATGATGATATGGATAAGGCTTTTGGTGATGCATTAAGGTTAGCATCAAATAATGGTGTTGATATTTTTGCCTATGAATGTGAAGTTGGTGAAGATTTTATAACATTAAATAAACCAGTCGAGATTATTTTGTAATTGAATACCATTTTTAAGAGGTTTGTTATAATATAATCCTATTTTAAATAGAATGTGAATTAATAAAAAGATATCGAGGAGGAAATAAATTGAAATTTGTATATTGTCCTATTTGTGGAAAAGAACTAATTGATAGAGATAGCTGGGATGAAGGAGCAGTTCCGTATTGCCCTGCGGATGACATTATGTATTTTGACACACCAAAGCCATGCGTAGTAGTTGCAGTTATGAAGGGTAATGAAATTTTACTTCTTAAACAAAGTTATACTTTTAAGAATTCTAAAGTATTAGTGTCAGGGTATGTAACTAACGGAGAATCTGTTGAGGAGACTGTTCATAGAGAAGTCAAAGAGGAAACCGGAATAACTGTTGGAGAAATAAAATATTTGGGGAGTGATTATTTAGCCGCGAAAGAGATTATAATGTTAACTTTTATGGCTAAATATGTTGAAGGTGAGATATGTAAGTCGTCAGAGGTTGATTGGGCTGATTGGGGAAATATAGATGATGCAATATGTGAAATGAGTGAAGATGAAATAGGGAAAAGAGTTGTAAGAAAATTACTCAAGGAAATTGATTATAAGGGAGAAAAGGCTTATAGATGTGATATATAAGTGAAGAAAGGAGGATAAAATGGAGAAAAATATTGTAAATAAATATTCAGCAAAAAAAGTACCTCAAGTGACAGGAAACTTGCGTAGTCATATGATAGAGTTACCAAGTGCAATAAGAGATGCTAGTGGAATTTTGATATTTGGTAAAAGGTTAAAATCTTTTGTTTTTACTACAGATGTAGCGGTAATAAGAAATACAAATGCGGATGCAGTTATTGCAGTATATCCATTTACACCTCAACCAATAATAACAGAGGCATTAGTACTTGCAGCAGATGTGCCGGTATTTTGTGGTGTAGGGGGAGGAATTACAACAGGAAAAAGAGTGACAAATTTAGCGCTAGATGCAGAATTTAAAGGGGCTATGGGTATAGTAGTTAATAGCCCCATATCCAATGAGGTCATAACGCAAGTTCGGGAAACTATAGATATCCCAATCATTGTCACAGTTGTATCGGAATTCGAGGATGTAGAGGCAAGAATAAATGCAGGAGCAACTATAATTAATGTTTCGGGCGCTAAAAGGACGGCTTATATAGTTAGTAAAATAAGAGAGAAACATCCTGACTTTCCTATAATAGCAACTGGCGGATCAAGTAATGATAGTATAAGAGAAACAATAAATGCTGGGGCTAATGCTATCACGTATACACCACCAATAGTAGCAGATATCTTAAATGAAATTATGGTTAGGTATAGAGGAATTTATGAGGCAGAAAATAAAGAGAAGTAATAAGCAATATAGTAACCTTAATTAGAGTGGTAGGTGATAAAATGGCTGTAGGTGGAGATAACTGCGAAAAATGTCCCGAAGCTTTGACAAAAGATTGTAATGGCGAAGGATTGGATTGTGTATGTAGAAGATGTCCAAGAAATTTAGGACAATGTTTAACTACGAAATACTGTAGAGAAACTGAATCAATAATCAATATAAAAGATTAATTATGGTAAAATCATTAATTGATGCATAATTTAATATAGAAATATAAGCTACTGGAACTGTTATGTTTTAGTAGCTTTATTTAGTTTTACATAATAAGAATTAAATTTACAAATAAAAGGAAGACTAAATTTATATTAAAATCAAATGTATAGGAGTGAAATTATGGTTTCAATAGAAATGAAAACAAGAGTAGCGGAGAATTGTAATAGATATACAACTAAGTATGCTATGGAATTAATTAGTAGCCTTACTTATGGTGCCGAAAATTGTAATAGCTGTGTTAACTATATAAGAGGGAAATGTACGGAGGGGTTATTTGATGGGATTAGGGAGATAATAATGATAAATTGACTAATTTTTTAAATATAAGGAGGAATAATATTATGCCAAATATAGAACAAATGACACATGTAGCAAACAGTTGTAATGGGTATAATTCAGTAGGAGTAGGGTTTCAATCTTCGATAGGTACACCTTTCAGTAAAAGTTGTAGTAATTGCCAGCATTTAAAAAATAATAAGTGTGAAGCTAATTTATACGACAAGGTTTTAGCAGGATTAGATCAAGGTTAATAAAAAAATCACTTTACCAAATATTATAATAACATATTTGCTAAGGTGGTTTTTCCTATTTAGTTAATATAAAAAATAATTTACTACATATATTGAACAAATATTGAACAATTAATGTCAAAATGATTTATAATTTTGCAGAATAATATAGAATATTTGATGATATTAATATTATATTTCTCAAATAACATAATATTTGCTTATATTACATTGAGAAATGTATACTTAAGTGTTAAAATAGTAACAAGTATTATAGTGGGAACAACTATTAGACTTCAAGACAAATAACAAAATGACTAAAGAAGGGCTAAGGCCAAACCTTGGAGGGTGAATTATGCATAAAAGATTATTTATACCAGGACCAGTAGAGGTAGCAGAAGATGTACTTCAGAAAATGGCTACTCCTCAAATATCACATAGAGGTAAAGAAGCATCAGTATTACAAAGAAGTATAAGTGATAAAATGAGAAAAGTGTTTGAGACTAAAGAAGAGATACTACTTTCAACTAGTTCAGGGAGTGGGCTGATGGAAGGCGCGGTTCGTTCTTGTACAGCAAAACGAGCAGCAATATTTTCAGTGGGAGCATTTGGTAACAGATGGTTTCAAATGTGTACGGCGAATGCAGTGCCAGCAGATAAGTTTGAATCTGAATGGGGACAAGCAACAACTAAAGAAATGCTTGAGGAAGCATTATCGACAGGAAAATATGACTTAATAACAATTACTATGAACGAGACATCAACAGGACTTATGAACAACATAGAAGAGCTTTCATCAGTTTACAAAAAGTACCCTGAAGTAGTAGTATGTGTTGATACAGTGAGTAACGCTGCAGGATCAGAAGTAAAGGTTGATGAATGGGCTATAGATATTTGTATAACGTCAACTCAAAAGTGTTTAGGATTACCGCCAGGAATGTCTATTTGTACATTTTCAAAAAAAGCTGTAGAAAGAGCTAAAAAAGTTACGAATAGAGGATTATATTTTGATTTGTTAGGACTATATGAGTGTATACAGAAGAAAGATTATCAATATACATCTACACCATCATTGCCACATATGTTTGCTTTAGATTATCAATTGGATAAGATTCTAGAAGAAGGATTACATAATAGATATGCTAGACATACTGAATGTGCTGAGATTGTTAGAGAATGGGCTAGAAAATATTTCGAAATATTCCCTGATGAAAATTATATGTCAAACACATTAACGAACATTAAAAACACAAGAGGAATTAGCGTTTCTGACTTAAATAAAAAGTTAGGTGAAAAAGGCTTTATTATTTCTAATGGTTATGGAAAATTAAAAGATAAGGCATTTAGAATCGCTCACATGGCTGAAACTACACCACAAGAAATAAGAGATTTATTAGCACTTATTACCCAAATTTGGGCACTAGAATAGTTAACAATTAAATTAAGAATGAAAAATTATAGTTTGATTTTTCATTCTTAATTTAAATTTTAGTGATTTACTAAAATAAATTTTTTTAAGATAAAAGTAATTAAATAATTTTAATTACAAATTTATAAAATATTTTGAAATTAAAAATTATCGTTTTAATATTAAGAGGAGGATTATCATGATTAGAGTATTGGCTACTGATGGAATGGAAAAAAATGCAATTAAAGAATTGAAAGCTAAAGGATTTGAAGTTGTTGAGAAGTTTTACGAGCCTGAATTTTTAGGTGAACAATTAAAAGATTTTGACGTAATTGTGGTTAGATCTGCAACAAAGGTTAGAAAACCGATAATTGACAAGGCATTAGAGGGAGGAAGACTTAAACTTATAATTCGTGGTGGAGTTGGGGTCGATAATATTGATGTAGTTTATGCCAGGGAAAATGGGATAAATGTTGCAAATACTCCTAATGCCAGTAGTGCATCGGTGGCTGAACTAGCTCTTGCCCATATGTTTGCTGTATCAAGATTTGTTAATATTTCTAATGTGTCTATGAGGCAAGGTAAGTGGGATAAGAAAAAATATGTTGGTGTAGAAATTGGTGGGAAAACTCTAGGTCTTGTCGGGTTCGGTAGAATATCAAAACAATTAGCTAAGAAAGCATCTGCACTTGGCATGACAGTCATATATACAGATATAACAGGCAAGTCCAATGGCGTTGATGAGTATAAATTCCTTGAATTAAATGATTTGTTAAAAGAGTCTGATTATGTATCATTACATATACCATTTATAAAAGAGCAAGGAGCAACTATAGGAAAAGAGCAATTAGATATGATGAAGGATGGATCATTTTTAATTAATTGTGCAAGAGGAGGAGTAGTTGATGAAGCTGCTTTATTAGAAGCATTAGACAATGGTAAATTAGCTGGAGCTGGAGTAGATGTTTTTGTTGAAGAACCAATAAAAAATCAAACACTTGTTAATCACCCAAGGGTTTCTGTAACACCACATATTGGTGCTGCAACTGAGGAAGCACAAATAAGAATAGGTTCTGAAATAAAAAGCATTATTTGTGATTTTTTCAAATAAAAGCTGAACTACAGGAGGAATAATAATGGCAGTAGTAAGGCCCTTTAAAGCATATAGACCACAAGTGAATATGGTAGAGAAAGTAGCAGCTCTTCCTTATGATGTTATGGATAGTTTTGAGGCTAGAGAAATGGTAAAAGGGAATCCTTATTCATTTTTGCATGTTGATAAACCACAAGTGGATTTACCAGAAGGTACAGACACCCATAGTGAGCAGGTTTATTTGAAAGCTAGGGAAAATCTTCAAAGAATGATTAGTGATAAAATATACATGCAAGATGAGAAACCATGTATGTATATTTATAAACAAATAATGATGGGGAGACCTCAAACTGGCATAGTTGCTTGTGCTTCAATTGATGATTATATAGATGATGTAATAAAAAAACATGAGCATACATTACCAATTAAAGGTCTTGATAGATTTAAGCATGTTGATTATACAAATTCTAATACAGGACCAATATTTTTAACATATAGACATAAAGATGAAATTGATAGTATAGTAAAAAATTGGACAGAAACAAAAACACCAGTATATGATTTTAAATCAGAAGATGGGGTAGCTCAAATTATTTGGGTTTTAGATGAAGAAGTAATTATTAATAAATTGTCAGCACTATTTGCTAAAATAGATTATTTATATATAGCTGATGGACATCATAGATCATCATCGGCTGTTAAAGTTGGGCAAAAGAGAAGACGCGAATATCCATTATACACTGGAAATGAGGAATTTAATTTCTTTTTATCCGTTATATTTCCAGATAATGATTTATATGTAATGGATTATAATAGAGTCGTTAAAGATTTAAATGGATACTCTTCTGAGGAGTTTCTAAATAAAGTTTTAGAAAAATTTGATATTGCACCATGTGAAGATAAGGGTCAATTTAAGCCAGAAGTTCCAAGAACATATGGAATGTTTTTGGACAGAAAATGGTATAAACTCACGGCTAAAGAAGGAACTTTTAATATGAATGATCCGGTGGGAAGATTGGATGTATCTATACTTCAAAAGAATTTACTAGAGCCAATTTTAGGTATTGATGACCCGAGGACAAACTCAAGAATTGATTTTGTAGGTGGAATCAGGGGACTGGTTGAACTTGAAAGAAGAGTTAATGGCGGCATGAAAATCGCATTTTCTATGTATCCTACAACTATGGATGATTTAATGTGTATAGCGAATGCTGGAAAAGTAATGCCTCCTAAGTCAACTTGGTTTGAACCAAAATTAAGAAGTGGAATATTTGTACATGAATTATAATTTAATGTCATGGAAAAATGTAATTGTTAAAATAGGAAGAAAGACCACGCATATGCGTGGTCTTTCTAAATATATAGGGTATAATAAAATCATAGGGTTAATTTACTCTAATTAAGAAGATTGATAAAAAAATTATTGATATAGTTACAATATGAGATATTTAAAAGGAGAGAATAATATATGCCACAGCATTCATTGTCAAGAACAGAGTTACTAATAGGGGCGGATAGTTTGAATAAATTACAAGAAAGCAAAGTAGTGGTTTTCGGAATAGGTGGAGTTGGCAGTTATACAGTTGAAGCTCTAGTAAGAGTTGGCGTTGGAAAATTGGTATTAATAGATGACGATACAATATGCTTAACAAATTTAAATAGGCAGTTACATGCTACATTTAAAACTATAGGGAAAAGTAAGGTATTGGTAATGAAGGATAGAATATTAGAAATAAATCCTAAATGTGAAGTTATAACTCATGAAACTTTTGTAACTGCTAGTAATATTGGAGATATAATTACAGGGGATACAGACTATGTAGTAGATGCTATTGATACAGTAACTTCAAAAATAGCTTTAGTCGAATATTGCAGAGAACATAATATTGATATTATATGTTGTTTGGGTACAGGAAATAAACTGGATCCAACATTATTTAGAGTTTCAGATATTTATGATACAAAAGTATGTCCACTTGCAAAGGTTATGAGACATGAACTACGACTGAGGAATGTTGATAAACTAAAGGTGGTTTATTCAGAAGAGATTCCTATTAAGCCTAAAATTGGTGAAGTTATAACATGCAAGGAAGGTTGTGTATGTACAGGGGGTTCAAAGAAATGTGCTATAAAAAGGCAGATTCCAGGTAGTATATCTTTTGTTCCTCCAGTGGCAGGTATGATAATCGGTGGAGAAGTTATCAAAGATTTAATCAAAAGCAAAGATTAATATTTAACTTTAAGTGGTTATGTTATAATAAAGGTAAATATTGTAGGTAATAATTAAATTTTAAGAAATGACTTTGGTGTAAATAAAGGAGTGAAAAATGAACAAGGGTAAGTATGTAAATTTGGAAGCTTTAAAGGGTAATGAGCGAGAGTACGTAATAAAAGATAATACATATATTATATTAGGAAGAATATTTGTAGTAGAATTAGATAAACAAAATAAGTATTGCCAATTTAGATTGAAATTTCACAAAAATACTAATGGAAGTTATGAGTATTTAAAAGACACATTAAATCTTATGTTAAATATTTTATTTAAAAATATGGGAATAAATAAAGTGAATGTTATAGTTCACGAAAATATAAATGTAAGCGCTTTTACAGATTTAGGATTTGAGTTGGAAGGAATTATCACAGATAGTGTACTAATTAAATCTGATTATCAATCGGAAATGATGTTTGGTATAAATGCTTTTGTTTTCAATAAAAATTCAATTAAAAGAAATCTCATAATTAAAGGAAGTAAAATTAAGATAGGGGTTCTAACCCCTGGTGATGCAGAAGAAGTATTAGAGTTTCATTTAAGAAATAGAGAATTTTTAAAGTCTTTTGAACCTTCTAGAGATGAGGGTTTTTATACGTTAAGTAGCCAAAAACACACATTAACAGAGAGTTATAAACAATTTTTAAATGGTAATGGTGTTAATTTGGGAATATATAAGGATAAAAAAATCATTGGGAAAATAAGAATATCAAATATAGTTATGGGTGTGTTTAAAAATGCTTTTATAGGTTATTCTATGGACGAGAAAGAACAAAATAAAGGATATATGAAAGAAGCAGTTAAGCTAGTAGTAACATATGCTTTCGAGGAATTAGAATTACATAGAATAGAAGCAACTACTTTAGTAGATAATGAAAAATCGCAAAGTGTTTTAAGAAACTGTGGGTTTAGGGAGCTTGGTATAAGTGAGAAGTACTTGTACGTAAATGGTGAATGGAGGGACCACATGGTTTTTTACAAAGTAAAGAGTGGTTAAGTATGTATACTAATCCTAGTGTATCAATATAAGGATAACGTAGAATGAGTAAGAAAATAAGATTATTATGAACTTATGTTAAGATAAGTAATATAGAATATAAAACATGTATAAGAAATTATGATAAGATGTTACATGTTGCTGTGACTTACTGGCGATAAAGTGATTGTTGATATAGATAATTTAATCTGCAAATTTAATTTAGAAGATTGAAAAAAATGTTGACAGATGAATCAATAACTGATAAAATAGTAGAAGTCGTCACATGATGACAAATCAAATTGGTCTTTGAAAATTAAACAGAGAAATAGGTAAAGAAAACGAAATAATATTTCGTTAAACCAGTTAATTACTTTAGTATAAAGTAAAATTTTAGTCGTAAGACTAAAAAATATGTAATGAGCTTGCTAAGCAACTGTAGTTGATTCATTAACTTAACAGTTGTCGCAGATTATTCATTTCAAATAAAAAGTGTAAACTTTTAAATTGAGAGTTTGATCCTGGCTCAGGACGAACGCTGGCGGCGTGCCTAACACATGCAAGTCGAGCGATGCGATCCTTCGGGATCAATTAGCGGCGGACGGGTGAGTAACACGTGGGTAACCTGCCTCAAAGAGGGGAATAGCCTCCCGAAAGGGAGATTAATACCGCATAATATGTTTTGATCGCATGATCTTAACATCAAAGGAGTTTCTTCGGAAATTCCACTTTGAGATGGACCCGCGGCGCATTAGCTAGTTGGTGAGGTAACGGCCCACCAAGGCAACGATGCGTAGCCGACCTGAGAGGGTGATCGGCCACATTGGAACTGAGACACGGTCCAGACTCCTACGGGAGGCAGCAGTGGGGAATATTGCGCAATGGGGGAAACCCTGACGCAGC
>Ga0209125_1003523_pt1 | contig 10676 bp, 8 predicted proteins | sample BarGraIncub1131A_FD_184503 | JGI IMG/M metagenome (GOLD analysis project Ga0209125, IMG submission 184503) | Arctic peat soil microbial communities from Barrow, Alaska - Barrow Graham LP Incubations 11-31A (SPAdes) (version 2) | ecosystem: Environmental > Terrestrial > Soil > Wetlands > Peat... | reverse complement strand
GTTTCTGGGTCAAAGCTTTCCCAGACTCGGTTCACCGCTGTCGGCGCCCTATCCTAAGTCGCGGTAATCAAAGGTAAGACGTAGCAGACTAAGCTGCTAGTGCTAAATTATCGTTTGCGTTTAAATTGTCCCTATAGTTTTTTACGCGGGTCCATAGGTTCCCTCGACTCGCTTCCTCGATGCAACGTACCCCCGTCGAAACCAAGTACGCCCCCTTAATTGTGAAAAGATTTAATTCAAATCCTTTGCACGCAATAATATGTGAAACTTATTGCATATTTATAACGCATTTTTTATTTAATGAATTTTCGTGTTATTATAAATAGATTAAATTTTAGCTTTTAATGAATCACTACTTGCTGTCTATGTCTTAATAATACACTATATTACGTGCTTTATCAAGTGCTAATATTATGGAGTTATTGTGTAATACTGCTTGTTATCTCATTCTTTCCTTTAACTGTCTAGCCATATCTCTCTTGGCATCTTTTTCAAGCATCGCATCTCTCTTATCATAGTCTTTCTTACCTCTAACTATACCAAGATTAACTTTAACTTTGGTATTTTTAAGATAAAGAGATAATGGAACTAGAGTAAACCCCTTTTGCGCTGTAAAACCTACAAGTCTATTTATTTGTTCTTTATGAAGCAATAACCTTCTGACTCTTAATGGATCAGCATTAAATTGGTTTCCATTTTCATAATGACTTATATGCATATTTTTAATAAACACTTCACCATTAATAACATCTGCATAACTATCTTTTAAGTTTGCCTTTCCAGCTCTAATAGACTTTACTTCTGTACCAACAAGTTCTATACCAGCTTCCATTGCATCTTCTATAAAATAATCATGTCTTGCTTTTCTATTTTCCACTAGTGTTTTATTTCCTGTTTCCTTTGCCATAACCTCACCTGCTTTATTCTTATTAATTAATAATTATACTATACAACACATTCTTTTTCAAGAAAATATGGATTATGTATGGATTATGTCTTCCTGACTGTAGAATCACAGAACGCTCTTTAAAAACAATAAACAGAAGAGGAAGTTAGTCCTCTTCTGTATTTTTATTTTTGAGTTATTCTACAATACATTCCATTTACTTTGTAGAATCATCTTTTATAAGTTCATCTAGATCTTTAACGGAATATTCATCGGCCTTTTCCTCTTCATCTTCACCATCTTCATCAGCTTTAATTATATCAAAATAAACCTCATGGGAAGCTAAATCAACTTTACTAACATTGATTTTTACCTCTTCTCCCAATTTATACATTTTCTTAGTTCTCTCACCTACAAGGGTTAAATGTCTTTCATCAAAAACATAATAATCATCATCTAAGCTACTCATATGAACTAATCCTTCTATAGTATTGGGAAGTTCTACAAACAATCCAAAATTAGTTACTGAAGAAATAATACCATCAAATTCTTGACCTATTCTTTCACTCATGTACTCTGCTTTCTTAAGATCATCCACTTCTCTTTCAGCTTCCATGGCTACTCTTTCCATATCTGAGGATTGCTTTGATGCTATCTCTACTTCTTTTTTTAATTTTTCAGTTCTTTTTTCACTGAGGCCACCATTTATAACCTCTTTAATTATCCTATGGATTATCAAGTCAGGATATCTTCTAATTGGTGAGGTAAAGTGACAGTAATATTTGGATGCTAAACCAAAATGACCGCTACATTCTGGAGAATATTTTGCTTTCATCATAGAACGAAGTAGCAAAGTACTTAGTACCATCTCTTCTTTCTTTCCTTTTACTCTTGCTATTACTTCTTGAAGCATTCTTGGGTGTATCTCTTTTCCCCACTTTATAGGGTAACCTAAATTATGCGCAAATTCACTAAAATGTATTAATTTTTCTTCATCTGGATCCTCATGGATTCTGTATACAAAAGGTACGTTGAGCCAGAACATATGCTCAGCTACAGTTTCATTAGCAGTTAGCATGAATTCCTCAATGACTCTATTAGCAATGCCTCTTTCATAAGGCACAACGTCTACAGGTTTCCCAAATTCATTTAATATTATTTTACATTCATCAAAATCAAAATCTATAGCACCTCTACCCATTCTCTTTTTATTAAGAATGGAACATAGCTCTTCCATATGTTTAAAATCTTCATATAAATAATCATATTTTTTGATTGTTTCGGCATCTTTATCTTTTAGTATTTTCGTAACATCAGTATAGGTCATTCTCTCATTTGTTTTTATAATGGTTTCTACTATCTCATGATCTACAGTTTTACCATTCTTGTCTATTTCCATAAAGCAACTAAGAGCCAATCTGTCCACTTTTGGATTTAAGCTACAAACTCCATTAGATAATTTTTTAGGAAGCATTGGTATAACCCTATCAATTAAATATACTGAAGTTGCTCTACTTAAAGCTTCTATATCTAGTGGGTTTTTCTCTTTAACGTAGTGAGAAACATCCGCTATATGGACTCCTAAACGATAGTTACCACTTGCTAAAATTTCAATAGATACAGCATCATCTAAATCTTTAGCATCTTCTCCATCTATAGTTACCATCTGCAAGTTTCGCAAATCTGTTCTTCTGCTGTATTCTTCTTCTGGAATTTTTTCAACTATATTGGCAGCAAAAGCTTCAACCTTTGGTGGAAACTCTTCTGGCAGCTTATGTTTCTTAATTATAGTTAATATATCAATGCCCTGATCACCTTTATTGCCGAGAATTTCAATAATTCTTCCCTCAGGATTTCTTCTTTGCTCTGGCCACTCAGTTATTTCAGCTATTACTATTTGCCCTGTTTTAGCACCATTTCTTTCTGCTTTAGGAATAAATATATCTTGAGCAATTCTCTTGTCGTCAGCTACTACAAAACCAAAGTTTTTACTGTCATCATAAGTTCCTATTATTGTTTTATTAGATCTTTCTATTATTCTTGTAATTTCACCTTCGCATTTTTTACCATTATTTACTTCTTTTAAAATTTTCGCAAGAACTCTATCACCATTCATTGCTCCATTTACATTATCTGCTGGAATAAATATATCTGGTCTTTCCTCATCCGCTATTACGAATCCAAAACCTCTTTGGTGACCTTGAAATTTACCAATTACAATACCCATCTTCTCTGGAATACCATAATGTTCAGTGCGTGTTTTAACTATTTCACCATTTTTTTCCATACCCGTTAATAGCTCAATAAAGTCTTTCATATTAGCTTTTTTAATATTAAATACTTTAGAAAGTTCTGCTGTGTTCATAGGTTTGTATGCTTGTTCTGTCATAAAACTTATTAGCGTTTCTTTTATATCCATAAATTTTCCTCCTATATATATATAATTTTTATATTATTTATTTTTATATTATTCCTAATAATATTAATTACGAACTTAGTAATAACTACCTATTATGGCGATTTATATATCTAATTCTATAATCGCTTACTTTTATTATAATCCAAAAGATACATCTAGTATATACCATATGATTATATACTTCCCCATTTTCCATTAAAAAATGCTCACATTAAATAGTTTTATTTAATGTGAGCATTTTGTCGAAATATATTGTATAAACATTCCTTTTCAGAAATCGACATTTTTATGCAAAATAAAACAGCCCTTGGGGTTGGGCTGTTTTATAATAAATAAAAAGGGGGCTATTTATCTCTCTATTTATCTTTACTATTTAATTATATTAAATTAAGCTAAATTTTGCAAGTGTTTTTAAAAATTCATTGTAAATAAATTTTAAAATAGAGGTGTTTTATTCATGTTTTATTCATTTTTACCGTATATTATTATATAATCAATTCAATTAAACCTGTTTCAATGAATTTATTTCTTCTTCTGACAATTCTCGGTATTGTCCTTCGCATAAATTTTCGTCTAATTTTAATGGTCCAAAACTAATTCTTCTTAAAAATACAACTTTCTTATCAACACTTTCAAACATTCTTTTTACCTGATGAAATTTGCCTTCTTGAATAGTAACCATTACTTCTGAACCATCATCATTTGCATTTAATACTTCTAATATAGCTGGCATACATTTATATCCATCATCTATTACAACCCCATTCTTAAAGGTAGTAATATCCTTTGCATCTATGAATTTATTAATTTCAGCATAATATACTTTATCTACATGATTCTTAGGTGCTATCAATTTATGATTTAATTCCCCATCATTAGTAATTAGTAGTAGACCTACTGTATCTTTATCTAGTCTTCCTATAGGGAATGGCTTGAAAGAATGGTATTCCTGATCTAACAAATCAATTACAGTTTCATCATGATTATCTACAGTAGCAGAAACAACACCCGCTGGCTTATTCATAATTAAATATATGAATTTCCTATAATTAATTTCTTCACCAGATACCTTTATTACAGCCTTATCTGGATCAATCTTCATGGCGCTATCTTTTGCTATGATTCCATCTATCTCTACTTTTCCTTTTTTTAATAATGCCTTTACTTCTTTTCTTGTTCCATGACCTAAATTTGATAATATCTTGTCTATTCTTTCCATATGAATTCATCTCCTCAAATGTTTCTTAAAACGACCGGTAAAACATATAAACTAGTGATTATATATAATTAGTATAAACTCTTTTACCATAAAAAAAACAGCTTTGAAAAGCTGTTTTAAATTTATTCTAATACTTCTATCTCCATTATATCATAATCTTCATATGAAATACTCTTATAAAAATTTTTTGATAATACTAATACTCTATAAAATCCTTTTGTAAAAGGCATAAAAGTATAATCATTTTTCTTGCTAAACCTTTGTACTAAGCTCCATTCTTCATTTTCCATAAGATAGAACTCATACACAACATCCCTACCTCCTAGATTTTGCGTAACAAACGTTATTGCTTCATTAGCTCTAAAATTTGTCTTATCACATAAAATATATGTATCTGTTATAGGTAATGTCTCATGTACTTGTATTCTTATTTCCTTCATACAATCATATGGTTCATTGCTAGACTTATTTTTTGCCCTAAGTTCTATTAAATAAGTTCCACTGCACATAGGTTTAAGCTCATAATTTTTATGTTCTACAAAGTTTGTTTGTTCTACTAAATGACCATTTATTTTTAAAACATAATTCACTAAGGTATTTTTTGTGTTTTCAGATACAACCTCTAGTGCAATAGTATCTCCCACCATATAATATTCTCTTGGCGGCATTAAAACATAGTCTATTTTAGCTGGGATACATACTAAAGCTTCAATATATACCACTGCGTGACAATCAAATTCTCTCTTAGAGTATTTATCTTTTACTCTTATCTCCAATTTAAATCTGCCACTTTGTTCTGGAGTAAAATCAACAAAGTCATGTGTTCCATATTCAATCTTTTCTACTTCACAATCATTCTCAGAAATCGCAAAACTATATCTTAAAGAAGTCCCTCCTGTGGCTTTAACTTTTACATGAACAACTTCACCTATTAGTACAGTATTTTTCTTATCCAAAATTACATCGTCTATAATAACATTTGCATTACCTATATCATCAATTATAAAGTTTAGCGAAATACTCTTCTCATATTCTCCTTGAAATGATGCGTCCTTAACCCATAAACTAGCTTTATATTCTCCTGCTTCACTGGGTGTCCATACATAATTATTTTTGCGAATATAACCAGAATCCTCCCCATGCTCCCCATTAATTTTAAATTTATATAATAATTCTCTTCCGCCACTGGCTATGCACCTCAAACTAATAGGAGTATCGCATAGTTGTGGTGAACTTAAATCGCTAGTGAAACTTTGTATTTTTATTTCTTCATAAGGTTTTACGGTATAATGAATCAATGCTCTATCATCAAATTCATGAAGTGAATACATATCCTTTGCCATACATAGCAACTTATAATTGCCCATATTATCTTCAACATAACTAACTAATTTTTTAGTTGAATAATCTTGTATACAAATACTATTTCCCTCAGGATTGATTTTTACAAATTTGTATAAAATCATTCTGCTATCTTCGTGACTCGCTTCCACTTCGAAAACTATTTCCCTGCCTGAAAACATTTCACTACTCAAACATTTAAACCTCATAATTTCTAAGGATTGCATAGCTTTTACACTGAATTTTATTTTCATAAAATCATCAAAAGTATTTTTAGAATCTACATTCTTACATTCTACCAAAAATTCCTGCTCACCTGAATATCTCGAAGCCCAGGTCATTATATTTTCTGAGGAATAATCCTTTATAAGTAGCCAATTCCCCTTTTTACGTACCCAATATCTATACATAATAGGAAGCTTTGTAGCTTCTACTGTTAAGGTGATTTTTTCACCTACCATTATTTCTGTTTTGTCTATGTAAATATCACTTATTAACTTTTCTTCAATATTTCCAACTACATATTCTGTTTTCGAGATAAAATCAAAAGCTTTTTTGCTATCTTTTCTTTTAGCTTGTACCATTATTGAGTACTTAGCCTCTGTCTCCGGATTCCATATAGCTTCACTAGTTGCACTTAATTCCTTCAGAGTAGTCCACGTTCCTTGGAGTCCTACAAGAAATTTATAGTTTAAGTTATCCTCTAATTTATTTTCAACACTTATTACAATTTCCTTATGTTTTTCCTCGGAATTTTCTGTGCTAAACAAAATATTCATTTCATTCATTTAAGTTCACCACCTTTATAAATAAGCTACACAATAGGAATTTTTTTTAAATAGTCCTCTATAATGGTAATTATACTATAATTCCATTATCTGTAACAGTAGATACTTTCTTTTTTTTCTTTTATTTAATGACATAAATACTCATGATTTTAATTTAAAATAGTAATATTATAAATTTTATAATTTTTTATAGTAGTGATGTTGTTATTATAAAATTTATTAATAGGGTAAAACTATTATATAGATTGTTTTTAATAATCGGTGAAAGGAGAAATATTATGACTGAGGAAAAACTAGATCATTATAATCCTAATTATCCTTATAAAAAGAAAGATATAACTATTGATAAAAGTAATAAGGCTGGCTATCCTATGCTCGAGCGAGTAAATAACGGTTCACTATATCCGGAAGCTATTAAAGATAGTCTTGATATGGAAGATGAAAATACCTTTGATTAAAAATTTTAAAGGGCTAAACAAATATAAATTGTTTAGCCCTCTAAAATATTCACAAAACAATCATATTACTGCTATGATTGTGCTTTTAAAATCAGTTTAATTAAATTGTGATAAAGCTTTTCATCATCTTCGCTTGTTCTCTTTTTAGGACCAAAGGTTTTACCTCCGCTCCGTCTTAATTTACCAGACATATGCCTTTCAAATAACAATTTATCAATATTATCATCATCATATATATGGCCTTTAGGACCAATAGCATAAGCCCCTTTGGCTAAAACCATAGCAGCAACCCCAAAATCTTGAGTAATTATTATATCCTTAGATTTTGCTTCATTAGCTACCTTCATATCAACACTTTGAAACCCACTATCTACATACCTTATTGAGGCATATTCGCTATTTAGAACATGATTAATATCACAATACATAATGAGCTCTATGGAGTGCTCTATAGCTGCTTTCTCTATTAGATTTTTTCCTGGGCACCCATCTGCATCTACAATAATTCTCATTTAACTAAAGCCTTTTTTCAAGTTCTGCTTTAATCTCTTCATATCCTGATTTTCCAAGAAGAGCAAACATATTCTTCTTGTATGCTTCTACTCCTGGTTGATCAAAGGGATTAACCCCTGATAAATATCCGCTTATTGCACAAGCTTTTTCAAAGAAATAAGCCATATGTCCAAAATTATATGCTGTTAATGCTGGCACATTTAAAATAATATTAGGTACATCGCCATCATTATGAGCAAGTACTGTTCCTTGGAAAGCTTTTTTATTAACGAAATCCATAGTTTTACCTGCTAAAAAGTTCAATCCATCTAAATCGCCGCTTTCCTCTTTAACTACAAATTCTATTCTTGGTTTTTCAACATTTATAACTGTTTCAAATATATTTCTTACACCTTCTTGAATATATTGTCCCATAGAATGCAAATCTGTAGAGAAATTTACCGCTGCTGGGAATATTCCCTTTTGGTCCTTTCCTTCACTTTCACCATAAAGCTGTTTCCACCACTCTCCAAAATATTGAAGTGCTGGCTCATAGTTAACTAAGATTTCTGTAACCTTGCCTTTTCTATATAGTGCATTTCTAGCTGCTGCGTATTTATAACAATCATTGTTATTTATATCTTCAACATTGTATGCTTCCCTTGCATCCGCTGCGCCCTTCATCATTTCATCAATGTCTATACCTGCCGCTGCTATTGGAAGTAATCCTACAGGTGTTAATACAGTGAATCTTCCACCTACATCGTCTGGAATCACAAAAGTTTCATAGCCTTCTACTTCTGCTAATTTTTTAAGAGCTCCTTTAGCTTTATCAGTAGTAGCAAAGATTCTTTCTTTTGCTCCTGCTTTTCCATATTTTTTTTCTAACAGTTCTTTGAATATTCTAAAGGCAATTGCTGGTTCTGTAGTAGTTCCTGATTTTGATATTACATTTACAGAAATATCTTTTCCCTCTACAGCATCAAGTAAATCAGCCATATATGTAGAACTTATATTATTTCCAGCAAAGAATATTGCCGGTGATTTTCTTTTTTCGTTTGAAAGACTGTTATAAAAGCTATGAGATAATGCTTCTATAGCTGCTCTAGCTCCGAGGTAAGATCCACCTATTCCAATTACTATTAAAACTTCTGAATTACTTCTTATTTTTTTTGCTGCCTTTTTAATTCTATCAAATTCCGATTTATCATAATTTACAGGAAGGTCAATCCATCCTAAAAAATCATTTCCTGGGCCTGTTTTATCCACAAGCATTTTGTGCGCGGTAGATACCATTGGTTGAAAATAAGAAACTTCATGCTCACCTAAATAGGGAACTGTTTTGCTTAAATCTAAAGATAAAATTTTTTCCATTAATATTCCTCCTTGTTTGTTTCATTTCAACAAAATAATTATTAATTGTTTTGCTCTATATATTCATTTGACAGATAAAAGCTATAAACTTTTATTTGCTTATACGTTAGCTTATTAAAACAACATATTTAATTTTAGTTTATTCACTTGAATAAATCAAGTTTTTAAATAAAATATTGTATTTATAACATATTTTGTTATAATATTCTGTCAACCTCTATACAATTGAATCTAAAATATAATGTTATAAAATTAAAAGTTCAACCTATTCGCTAGCTTTAGTATTTTCTGTGAAAGTTCTAATTATTCTAATAATATTTTGGAATAATAAATTAAAAATAATATAAGATGTACTCACCTACATTATGTTGCATATATTATATTATATTACTATATAAGGTGTGATTTTTTTTTGATTATTCATGTTGTAAAAAGTGGCGAAAGTTTATATGGAATTGCTAAGTTATATGGAGTTTCATATAATAAAATTATTTCTGACAATGAGCTTACACACCCCGCTGACCTTGTAGTAGGTCAAACCCTTGTTATTCTTCAAGGCACACAAAAGCATAAAGTCCTTCCTGGTCAATCACTTTATACGATAGCTAAAATGTACGCTGTTACTGTTTCAAGTCTACTTGCAGCAAATCCTGAACTTAAAATCACTACACTACTTTACCCTGGTGAAATCATTATTATACCGCCATCGCCGCAAAAATTAGGTTCTATTGAAGTTAATGGCTATGCTCTTCCTACTACTGATATGGATGTTCTTGTAAAAACTCTTCCTAGTCTAACTTACCTTAGTATATTTAGTTATCAGATACTAGCTAATGGAACTCTAAAAGACATAAATGATGTTCCACTAATACAAGCCGCTAGAAATGCTAAAGTAGCTCCTATGATGGTAATTACAAATTTAAAGGAGGGTGGCGGATTTGATAGCGACCTAGCTCATACTATACTTACAGATGAAAATATTCAAAATACCTTATTGGATAACATAATTAAAACATTAAAGACCAAAAATTATTATGGTTTAGATATGGATATAGAATATGTCTTTCCAGCAGATAAAGAAAATTATAATGCTTTTTTACGCAAAGTAGTAGGTAAACTAAAACCATTAGGCTATGTTGTTACTACAGCCTTAGCCCCTAAAACCTCTGGTGCTCTAAAGGGATTACTTTATGAAGCCCATGATTACCCCGTTCATGGTCTTGTAGCTAACCATGTAATCCTTATGACTTACGAGTGGGGATATACAGCAGGACCTGCAATGGCGGTAGCTCCAATTAATGAAGTGAAAAAAATCCTTGATTATGCAGTTACAGTAATTCCAAGTAAAAAGATATTTATGGGAATACCTAATTATGGTTATGATTGGACCTTGCCTTTTGTAAAAGGAAGTAAAGCAACTGCACTCGGTAATGTAGAGGCAGTAGACCTTGCTAGAAAGGTATTTGCATCTATTCAATATGACTATACTGCTCAAGCACCATTTTTTAATTATTACGATGCTGACGGGAAAAGACATGAAGTTTGGTTTGAAGATGCTAGGAGCATGAACGCTAAGCTTAGAACTGCTAGTGCATATAATTTAGGCGGAGTTAGTTATTGGACAATCGGAAAATACTTCCCTCAAGCTTGGCTAGTTCAAAATTCACTATTTGATGTGAAGAAATTGCTTTAATTAAAA
>Ga0209125_1003521_pt1 | contig 10678 bp, 9 predicted proteins | sample BarGraIncub1131A_FD_184503 | JGI IMG/M metagenome (GOLD analysis project Ga0209125, IMG submission 184503) | Arctic peat soil microbial communities from Barrow, Alaska - Barrow Graham LP Incubations 11-31A (SPAdes) (version 2) | ecosystem: Environmental > Terrestrial > Soil > Wetlands > Peat... | reverse complement strand
CCGGTCGGCGGTGCCTTCGCGCAGCATGGCCTCGGGCCAAAAGGTTCGCTAGCGAACCAGTGCGGATTGGATGGAGCCCCTCGCGCATGGGGTGGGCGTTTCCAATTAACGCACACCGAAGTCTTGCCGCTTGAATGAGTCGTGAGTGTGCGTGCTCAGAAAGAAGCACGTGGCTGACTATTTGCCAAAATTATCATGCTTTTCCAGCAGGAGAAGCGAAGCCAGCGGTATGCGTTTGGCAGCCTCCCAAATCAATAAAGACGAAGTAACTGCGGCAACCAGCCCTAGTGCTGCGCCGAGCGCCAAGTGAGAAGGTATGAGCGAGTGGGCCATCGAGGTCGCTTTGCCTTGCAGGATGCCATGGAAAATTAGAATGAACAGACTGCCGGAGCCGATATAGGAAAGCGAACGTCGAAAAAGGGGGAGTTTTGCGGTCAAGTCGGATAGGCAGAGGGTGATGTAGATACCCGTGATTGCCTGGGCGGTTGAGATGACCGGGTTCCCATAAACGCGGAAGGCAAGATTCATCGTTTCATCGAAAAACATGTGGCAACAGGAAAAAACGGATAGGGCAAGAAATAACCAGAGAGGCTCTGTCCTGAAGTTCTTGACCTGCTCGGCCAGGACATATCCCGCAATCACATAGGCCGAGGTAATAAGAACGACGTCGGCGGAAAAGGGTAAGCCGGTCAGCTCTCGAGACCAGCCGGGCTTTATCTCCAGGGTCCCCAGATTAAGAGAGGAAAAAATTCTTATTGATGCAATGCCCAATAGCAACAACACGACAACAACGGCACAGGCGATCGGCCAGGTTTTTGTTTTCGGTCCGATTGCCGTTACGATCAAGAACGAAAAAACAGTCGTCAAGAAAAGGTGAGGCAGAAACCATAGCGGTGCCCAGAGAATGCTTTGGCTGGATGCAAAGGCGACCCCCAGAAGATTGTCCAGTGGAAGCGCGCCGTCAAAAAAAACCTCTTCTGCCGCAATCGCGAGCAGCACCACGAAATAAGGCTTCAAGAGGGAGTGGGCCTTTTGGCGCGCGGTCGTCGTCAAGGATTTGCGCGGATTGAGAAAAATGCCTGAAAGAAAAAAGAACAGCACCATGTGAAAGGAAAAGATGATGCGAAAAAGCTCGCCGTTGCCATGGTTTGCGATCCAGTTGTGACCGAGCACAACGAGCAGGATTCCGATCCCCTTCGCAACGTCGATGGTTTCGTTACGCATCAAGAACTGGATTCCAGAGCATTCGAGGTTTTGACTTTCTGCTGGCGCGAACTCCGAAGCAGCGCAGATGAATCTCCGCCACCTTGTCAAAGAACTTGGTTACGGAAAACGCGCTTTCGTATATCTCGCGGCCATTACGCTCGAATTTCTCGCGCAAGGTCGGCTGTTCCAGGAGTCGCCTTAAGTTGGCCGCTATCGCGTCGATATCGCCTGGCTGCACGAAAGTCACGTTTAGGCCGTCAGTGAGTACGTTTGGAATCTCTCCGACCGGGGTGCAGATGACCGCGACGCCGTTCGCCAACGCTTCAAGAATTACCAGCGGCAGACCTTCGTCATATGAAGGAAGAATCAGGACGTCAGCTGCTGCGAGCAGTTGCGCGACCTTGTTCTGGTCGGCCCAGCCCTCGAAATGAACTAGGCTGTCGACGCCCAACCGTCGGGCTTTCTCACGATAAGTCGCCAGATCACCGCCGCCAGCCAGCCTTACGTTCAGCCGCGAGTCGTCAAGACCCATCAGGGCAAGGGCCTGCAAGAGATCGGAGACGCCTTTGCGTTCCGTCAGATTGCCGAGAAACAGTACGCGTTGAGGTGCGCCCGGCGTCGCCATCCGGCGCGGTACGGAGGGTTCCGGGACGCCGTTGATGACGATCTCGATTTTCGACAGGGGCACTCCCAGTTCCTGCGCGACAAACTGTTTGGCCGAGGAGCCCAGTACGATGCAGACCGCAGGCAGGGAGAACACCCACCGCAGCATGGCTCTCAAGGCCGCTGGAAGGTGCCGGTAAAATTGGGGAAGCTGTGCCGCGTGCAGGTGCAGAACCACGGGAATCCCGAGCAAACTGCACAAGGCAATCAGGATTCCCTTGCGCAAGACACTCAGGCGTTCCGCCATGTTCACATGCACGCCGGCAAGCCGGCCGCTAAATCGCCCGCAAATAAGCAGCCACATTGCCCTGGCCAGGAACACCATGGACAGGGCTGCTGACCGGTTACCTCTCGTGTCGATGCCGCGTAGTTCGGCGCTCTCCGGCGGCCTGTGCGAGGAGGGTGCTTGGGCCTGGATGAGATAATCGGCCACCTTATACATGCCGCCTCCGACTGGCCCCCAAGGGGTGGCGAGAAAGATGAAAGGGGTCTGTCGGCTCGTCGGTGAATTCATGAATTGATGCCTGACGCTCTCAAATAGTGAATGAACCAGGAATGCGAAGCGGCAAACGGCCTAAGCAAACCTTGAATTGAGATTTCTCATCAAGGGGCGCTCCACCCATCGAAAGACCAGAATCCCGGCGCAGGTACAGACGGGGATCATCAGCAGCGAAAAGAACAGCGCGCCGATATCGAGTCCGGCGTAGGAAATGACCCGGGCAATCGGCCCCATGGCGAAGCCGTGGGTCAGATAGGTGCTGTATGACGCGTCGCCCGCCAAACCGATGCTGCGCTTGACGAGACCATCGGATCGGTGATTTACCGGCTTGAATTCCAGTACGCTGATGGCGACACAAAGTACGCAGGCGCCAGCTTGCGTTGCTTCCCGGAAAAATGGCGGAACTACGAACATGTGGTGCAAGCCAAGATAAAGCACCAATATCCCAGTACAGCCAAGCAAAGCGCAGGTGAAATTTAGAGAAACGGTCGTCTTGCTCTCGGCCAGTTTTTCGCGCAGCACGCCAATAAGTAGTCCGGCCAGAAAATAGAACAGATAGTAGTCGGATAGCTGATACAAACCATCGAGCAGGAAACCGTTGCCCTGAGTCAGATAACCGCCCATACGGAAGGCGACCAATAGCACCAGCGCACAAAACAGAGACAGGGCCCGAAATTGTTTCGTCAAGAGTAAGGAAATGCCAAACATTGCGTAGAAAAACATCTCGAAATTCAGAGACCAACCGACACCAAGGACCGGGCGCATCAAACCGATGTCGTTGGTAAAAGGCACGAAGAAAAGAGACATGCCGAGCGTCGCCAGGGTCGGTGGTGCTCCCTGGAGGGCAAGTTTTACCGCATAGACGAGTGTTGCCAGCCAGTAAATCGGCACGACCCGAATGATCCGGCGGCGCCAGAAGGTCGTTACCGAACCTGGCGCGGGAACGAGACCTTTTGTGGCGTTGAATATGATGAAGCCGCTGATACAGAAAAAGAGTTTTACGCCCATTTCACCAAGCCCCATCGCGCCTAGCCCGTCGAACCCGATGGGGCCGGAAATAACGTCTACTTTGCTGTCGTAAGTGGAAATGGCATGCACGAAGATCACCATGGCGGCGGCGTAGGCGCGCAGGCCCTGCAAGGCGTAGAGGCGGTGGTTGTTCCGAGAGGCCTTGGTGCGCGAATTTCCGGTGAGATTGCTCTCCATGACGGCCGCCTCCGTCATGAGAAGACGCGCTCGATGGCGCGAGAAAATGTTGTTTGCGGGTGCATCAGCCGGACGCCCGACGCACGTGCGCCATTTTTCACACGGCTAAGCAGTGACTCATCGCTGATCAGCCGGTGCAGTGCATGCGACAAGGATGCAACGCTGTCGGGCTCATAAAGCAGCCCGTTAACTTCGTCTTCGATCATGTAGGGAAAAGGGCCATAGTCGGGTGCAATGACCGGTACCCCGACATAGAGAGCCTCCATGGCCGACTTGCAGAATCCTTCGGGGAATCTTGATTGTGAGGGAGTTACCACGACGCTGGCCTGGCCCAGATGCGCGAAGATTTCGTCATGGGGAATCGGCCCCAGTACTTTAACGTTCTCGGAGAGTCGGTCCTTGCTGACGCGCTCAGCCAGGACCGCGTTGGAACTGCCATCCCCGATAAAATACAAACGCAGGTCCTTCTGGGACGACAAACTCTTGAAAGCTTCGAATAGATCAATAACGCCCTTGTCTTCTTCCATTCTGCCGATGTAGAGAATCGAAAAGCTGGTGTCACGCAAGACGCACCGTGGTGCCAATGCCTTGATCAGGGCTTCGTGGGGAGCGTCCAGACCATTATTGAATTCGATTACGGCGTGTTCCTTTGCTCCCAGGCGAATGGCCTCGTCTCTGACATAGGGGCCGTGCGCGACAACCAGACCAGCTCTTTTGCACAGAAACTGGTTGGAAAACCGGTACGCCTTTGACATCGACGGCAGCGCCAAGGCATTGTGGGCAAATAGCACGAACCGGGCACCGGCAAGGCGAGCTGCGAGCCAGACGAAGAGGGCAAACGGGCCATCGACGCCGCATAAGACTAGGGAAGGCTTGAATCGCAAGGTGTCGGTCATGAACGCGAAGATCGAGCCAACAAATTTCAGGCGCCGGATCACTTTGTTCTTTTGCGTCGAGCGGGCGCCGTATTCATGAACATCCCGACCATCAATCTTCGTGCGCTGGGTTCTTGGGCCAAAGGACGCCAGTCTAAAAATCGCGTCTTGGGAATAGAAAAGTACCGCCAGGAGAAATTTATCCGGGCCCCCTTCGGGCAATTCTCCTAGTCGGGGAAAAAGCAGTTTTGCTTCTTCAATGGCTCGACCGCCTTTGATGTAGATGATCTTATTGACCATTCACGCTCGTCCACGTTGACGCATGCGCGATGGCTTCGTCCGTTGGCCGGCCACCGGCTCCGTGACGACATCGCTGCTGATGGCCGCGCGCAGTTTTCTATCGAGCAAATGGGCCGCCTTGTCCGTGGTCAGTCGCGCCAGGAAATCCTGCCGGGCAGCCGCTACGATTTGCTGTCGTTTCTCGGGAACAGCCAGCAGTTCCATGCAGGCGGTTGCCCACGTTGCAGGGTCGTCTTCCAATAACCTGCCGGTTATGCCATCCCGAAAAAACAGGGGGTGGTCTATTTTGTTTGAGGCCACGACCGCTACGTCCGCAGCGAGGTAGGCCAACACTTTGCCAAACGATTTGCCGAGGCTATATTCGTCATTCAGGCAAATCGGTTGCAGTCCGACGGCCACCTCGGCCAGTGAGCTTACAAACAGCTCGTAAGGCATGGGTGGCATGCATTTCACTGCAACATTTGGCGGCAGGCTGTCGCCAAGCAAAGCGACGGCACGCCCTTCTTGCTTGGCCGGAACGCCATAAATCCTGAAAGTCAGGGCGGGCGCACTGCGCAGTTGTGCAATGATTTTGCCAATGAAAGCCGCCTCGGCCGGGTAACCAAAGGGATCGCTCGGTGCCCAGGCAAGTACCGGCGCCCGATGAATGTTCGGTTTCGCCCCTTCGATATGGGTCAGGTAGGTGCCCGTCCAAATGACGGAAACATGCGGATTGTGGCGCTTGAATAAAGCCGCCAGATAGCGGCTTCCCGCGACGACGCTGTGGCACGCCGTTGCGATGGCGCCGATACGATTTACCTGCTGGATGTCGATGATGTCTGCATCGTCGACATCAAGCAGGCATGGGGTGCCGGGATAAAGCGCCGGGTCATTCAACGGATGCCGGGTTTGTTGCAGCAGAATGACTTCAGGCTCGAGGTACTCCCACAGCAGGCGTCTTTGGGCTGCCGACAAGCCGGGATGGATCACTAGCGTATTCCAGCCCAACGCGCCGAGTGCTCGTGCGGTGGCATGGCCGCGCAGGTCGGCTGCTGAGCCTTTGCCTCCCTGACTTACACAAATAAAGACCGCCGGCGCGGTCCCCCGCGCCCGCCGCCACAGAAAAGCAAGCATGGCCAACAGGCTGAGGGAAATCGAAGGCAAGCCGGACGATTTCAGAAGGCGCTTAATGTTCAAGTTCAAGTGCCACTTCGTTATGAGCAATCAAGGTGCTGGAAATACGACCGTAGGGAGCATGCTTTTTCGCAAAAAAACCACGTATCAGCGCCGCGGCGTGGAGCGCCAGTGACGCATACGCGTAGGTGGCTTTTTCGACCGATCGCTTCTTCATGAATAAGGCGATGGGTGGCATCGCGCTGATGACTAAGAACAGGAGAAAGGTGTGAAACGTTGAAAGCGTCTTCGCTGCGCCAATGACGATAGCAACACCAATGGACATCCACCCCAAGAACGCCAAGTAGATATACAGTTCGCGCAATTCACGGCCCAGCAATGAGAAATGGGCCTTGCCAATCGCCGATCGCGTCACTTCACCAATGCCATTTATGTACTTGCTTTTCCATCGCCGCTTGAGCAACGCGTAAGGCGGTATGTCATGTCCATGATGGTCTACCGCGTCCACGGCAAGTCGCTGGAGTCTCCAGCCTGCAGCACGCAAGCGGATGGCGAGGTCGAACTCTTCATAGCTATGCAGGTTCCGATCCGACAAGTAGCCGACTTGCTCGATGGCCTGGCGTCGGTATAGACCGCCCATGTCCAGCCTGTTCACGTGTCCGGCCTTCATGTGGTCGGCGGCACGCTCTACCCGAGACTTGTATTCCAGACTGTCCTGGTTGTGTTCCACCACCAGGCCGCCGACACCGGCCAGTTCGGGATGGGTCGCCATACAGCTGATCGCTTGCTCGAGAAAACCGCTGCGCAGGTACATGTCGCCGTCAAGAATGTACACAAACTCGCAGCAGGAGTGCTGATAGCCGAGTTGTGGCCCGATGCCGCAGCAGCGTTCGTCCGGATTGGCCAGCTGAACAATCTTTATGGGATAGTTTCGAGCGATTTCAATGGTTCGGTCGGTGGAACAGGAGTCGGCCAAAATGACCTCTCCGCCGATATTTTCCAAGGCCGCTAGGGAACTCTCGATTGCCCGCGCAATATGCTTTTCTTCGTTGAGCGCCTTGATGATGATTGATACGCGGCCGGACGGAGGGGACGACGGGAGGTCCTGCTGAGTCATGTCAATGGTTCTCTTTCATACTGGATCCGTAGGCCGGGTCAATATCCGCGCTGGCACACCGACGGCCACCGCGCCTGTCGGTACGTCTTGAAGGACCACGGCGTTGGCACCGATTTCGACATCGTCACCAATGCGCACACGGCCCAATATCTTGGCTCCTGCGCCAACGTTCACCCGGCTGCCCAGGATGGGGGCGCCAAAAGGATCGTCCAGTCGCCGGTTGCCAAGGCTGACCCCTTGCCGAATGATGCAGTCATCACCCAGCTCCGCATTGCCATGCACCACGATGCCTCCGGAATGTTCTATGACGAGGCGTCTTCCGATCTTTGCCGATACGCCGATGCTGATTCCGGAACACATTTCGGCGAGTTTGGCCAGTACCAGATGGATCAGACCGAGCGGGATGCGCACCAGTCTTGACTCAAAACGGTAGCGAAGATGTCCAAAACGGTACACCTGCAAGGCCCAGAATCCGAGAGAAAGCAGCCCTTCTTCGGCGACCCGCAGGTCTTCAAAGAAACTCATGTGCCGGACGCCCGACCGCTTGTCGGCGCGCGGATTGTTCGAAGACATCATCCGAGTACCATCTTGCGGCGCTTGCGCCAGTGTTGCCAATGCTGGACCGCTATTGCAGGAACCAGGAGCGCCATCAATAACGTCACCCACCAGCGTAGGCGTTTGGCGCTGCGGCAAGCTCTTCCAAGAAGTTCAAGGGCGAGCGGCCGTTCGCCAGCTACGATGGCGCTCCTGGCCAGCGTAATGCGGCTTTCATCCACCCAGCGTTGGGTGGAACTGGCCAAGCGGTGCGGCAATACGCCACTTCGAGCATGAACGGCCATGCGTTGCAGGAAGGGGGCTTCGAGTCTTGCGGCGCGCACGACGGATAGACCGTCCGGCACCCATACCCGCGCAACCAGGGGTTCGCTGCTCAGTGCGATGGCCGAGGCTTCCGCCAGCCGGAACCACAAATCGATGTCTTCGCCGAACGATTCGCCTTCCGGGAACCACGGCCGGGTGTTCCTGAGGAGGGCGGCACGGACGGCGATAGAACTCGTGAAGAACGTGGTGCCTTGCAGCCAACGAGCGGGTAAATCGTTGATCAGTTCTACCGCTGAGACTTCCGGACAAACCGGCCAGGGGCAAATTGCTCGCTGCTCGATATACGGGATGCTCTTGTATTGGGTCGCCACCATATCGACGGCGGGGTATTGTGCGATTAGCCGATCTAGCGTGGCGAGGTATTGCGGGTGGTGCCAGTCATCCGCATCCAAGAAAGCGATCCATTGTCCTCTGGCCAGTTCAATGCCACGGTTGCGCGCCGCCGATACGCCCGCGTTAGCTTGCTTGACCAAACGCAGGCGAGGATCGGTGATCGATTCGACGATCTGAGCGCTGCCATCAGAGGAGCCATCGTCGACGAGAATGATTTCAAGGTCGTTCGCGGTTTGCGCGAACACCGATTCGATTGTCTGTCGAATGTAGGGGGCCTTGTTATGCAGCGGAATGATAATGGAAAATTGCATGATCAAGTGTGATCTGCCAGCCTCTGTCGCTTCAGGCTGGGAGCATTCCTTCCTGCGGCTTGTTGGTGGGAACGGCGACGGTTGCGGGACTTGCATTGCGAATTTGTCCGGCAAGGACGATCAAGAGCAGCATATGCCCGATAAACTCAAAGTTATAGCCGAGCATCATGAGTGGGACCTCGCTAATGGAGCGAAGTGCCAGGGCAATAAAGAGTGCCAGGGAGAGGCCTCCACTGGATTTGCAGTAGCGAAGAGCGAAGAGAAGCAACGCCAGTGCATAAATAAGCAGCCCCGTGGCCCCAACGATTCCCGACCGCGCCAGGGTGTCGACGAACTGATTGTGGCCGTGAATCGCGAACGGCATGCCGATGCTGTTTTGGAAGGGGCCGTCAAAGAGGCTCGGACCGTAACCGAAAACCGGATGGCGGTGCCATTCTTCAAAGGCGACAGCCCAAATTCTGTCGCGTCCCGTCAGGGAAGCGAGTTGCGCGCCTTCGCTGCTATTGAAAAAGTGTTCGGCCTTGCCACCCATATCGCCAAACATCGCCGTAACTGCCAGTGCCAGGACACAAGCGATCACGGCCACGAGCACGCTGATGGAGAGGGTTCTTCCGGGCCGGTTGCCGAAAGCACGCCAGAGCTTCGGGCCTTGTCGAACCATTAGCATGCTGATCGAGCACAGTACAAAAGATATCCAGGTGGTCTTGGATTGGGCTAGGAAAAGTACGGCCAGGCCCAGCATCCAGGCGGCGCGAGTCAGCAGCAAAGAGCGCATGGGTCGAACCCAGAGGCAAAGCAGGGCCAATTGGGTCAGCATGGCCAGCGATACCGAATGCGGCGCCAGTCCGGCCAAGCGGGGAAGTCCGGGAATCAGGCCTTGCGTATAGGACAGATCTATAACGGTGTTGGGGCTGACTGGAATCAGCAGCAAGCCGACAATGATGAAGACAAAAGCGCCGTCACGAAAAGACTCCAGGGCCCGATCGCTTTCGCGCAAAGAGGCGAGTAACGCCGCAATCCCAAGGACCAGGGGGTACAGGTATTCATGAGAAACCTTTGGGTGCGCACTCCAAAGCGCCGGCGACAAGACGGTACATCCCCAGAAGATGACAAAGGCCAGTACCAGCCAGGCAGACGTCACACCGCTCCTGGGCTGGCGTCGTCCGTAATAGGTAACGATCCGCTCGATGGCGAGCACCAGCAGTAGTACACTCGCTCCCCGGGTGATCCAGGTGACCACCGGGTGTATGTCGCCATCGCCACTGATAGTGACCACGTTCATGTTCAGCGTTCTACCGGAAAGGGCCATGGCAAAAGCCTGCAGCACCAGTACGATATAAAAATAGTAATTGAGCAGTCCGTCGCGCGAGCGGGACACGAGGTTCACTGCGCCCACGAGGCCGCTCGCGGCGATCAAGGCTGCCACGACGGCGGCGATGAGCAGGATGGGGTAGGCAATAAGCTCCAACATGTTATGTGTTTTCACTCGTGACGTCGGCCTGCGCAGGGCCGTCTGGCGTTGCCTTCTTCAATAGCCCGGCCAGACGCGGCAGAAACCGGATCAGCATGTTTGCCGCATGTTCGCCCAATACTTGCGGGCGAAACAGGACGAGGGCCGCCATCAATCCGGCGGTGATCAAGCCGCTTGCTGCCAGCGACACGATCGGCTGGTGCAGGAAGGCCGTGACGTACTGCCCCGCCAAAGCGCCGCCGGCGCATATCACACCGAGCAGCACGCCGCGTCCGGCCTCCGGGGCGAGTTCCCCGACTCGCAAGCCAAGTGCATTGACCGCGCTCGAGCAAACGACCACGGCACGCAACAAGGATAACAATGCCGCAATGATTGCCGCCGTTCGGAGGCCTTGTCCGGCAAACAAATAAAAACCGACACCGCCGACGATCAGGATCGGCAACTGCAGGAGAAATTCATGATACTTGCGGTGGGTGTTCCAAAGCACGGGGGTCGACAGTCCCCAAGTCACATAGGCGGGCATGCTCAAGAAGAGAATGGACAGGATCCACCCGGTCTCTGACCATTTCGAACCGTAGAGTAGTTGAATGACGTCGGCAGAAATAAACGAAAGAAAAACGAAGAACGGGAAGATCAAGACCCAGACCGTCGCCAATATCTGCAGGTAGGCTTGCGCCAGGCGCTTCGGCTCGCCCTGCAGGCGGG
>Ga0209125_1003520_pt1 | contig 10684 bp, 9 predicted proteins | sample BarGraIncub1131A_FD_184503 | JGI IMG/M metagenome (GOLD analysis project Ga0209125, IMG submission 184503) | Arctic peat soil microbial communities from Barrow, Alaska - Barrow Graham LP Incubations 11-31A (SPAdes) (version 2) | ecosystem: Environmental > Terrestrial > Soil > Wetlands > Peat... | reverse complement strand
CGCTCAAGCTCGACCATCACCTCCGCCGTACACGACAATGCAATCGCTATCCGTGCCATCTCGCCCCCGATGCTTGTGCAATAGGAGCATCATAATACTATCGTTGTATATTGCAATTAAACACTAGCACACCCAAGCGCCGAAACCAAAGGTACGATTGTGCCGCGCTCGAGCCGCCTCACGCAGGGGGAATTAGTCCTCGGCCATAGAAAAAGACCCTGCCCTTCCGGCAAGGGCTCCCTTTGTGCTTCCTGAGCGCGTCAGGATTTTGTTTTCAACGTCTTGTCGGATTTCTGTGGCGGCAGGAAGGATCCGGCTGGAACTGCTGGCGCCTTGACCTGCTTGGGTTTCTTTGTTTCGCGATTTCCACGTAACTGGCCTTTGGCCATGATCTTTCTCCTCTACATGAGCACGTGTCGAACACGCGGCCACTGTTGTGCATCTGCTTCTGGGAGTATTGCGACTGGGCCGCCTTGATGCAAGCTTGAACACCAGCCTTTTTCCATCATAGGCCGTTAAAAGCAACGTGTGGCGTTTTCTTCAGGCGGGCAAGCCCCATTCAGCGGGCAAGATCTCGCGGACGAAACGGCTGAGGGCCATGCGGAAGCCGGCGGCGTTGGGGTGTCCGCCTCCACCATAGTGCGCCGCTAGGTGAGCCACGTTGATCTGGCCCGCCGCGCGCAGCGAAACCTTGACCTGCCCGGTGGCATCGACGTGCCAGACCATGCCGAAACTGCCGCTCTTCTTGGCCAACTGGCCGCCGAGTTCGGAAGCGAAGAGCGGATTGGCATTGATCGCCAGTCCCGTAACCGCCCGGCAGTTGAGGCCCCCACTCCGCACAATCGGCAGCCCATGATCGACCGCCTGCAGTCCGTCGATCGGCTCCCCGGGCAAGACCACGGTGGCAGCGGCGCCGGCCGCCAGACGCCCGACCTCTACCTCAAAGAATCGCCCAACGGCCTCTCCTTCGCCGAGCAGTCCCTGATAGGTCGAACTGTCCGGCAAGCCCGGAGCGGCCTCGCTGGCGCGAATCAGTGCATCCCAGGTCGCCAATTCAAAGGAACGCAGACGCAAAGCCTGGCAAAAAGCGCGGGTACCCGGCCGCCGAAAACGCCAGAGATCCTGATCTTCAATATGCGCCAGCGCGCGCGGCAGCGGCTCGCCGGCGTGCAACCAGTCCCAGGCCAGATGGGCGCCCGAGCGCTCCATGTCGAAAGCCACGGTCAGCGACAAGGAGGCATCGCGATGTATCCAGAGCGACTTGTCCGCGTCGTGGAGCAGCACGTCGCTCCACTCGTCGCGGGCGCTGGCATGGTGATCGAGCAGGGTCAGGGAGCCGGCATGGGCAGCCATGTCGAGCAAGGTCAACCGGGGATAGGAAGCGTCGAGGATGTAGACGTCCCGGCCGGCGAGATCTTCCGCCAACCACGGCTGCCCGTAGTGCAAGGGGCGATACTCGGCGCCAGTTCCAAAATGGCGCCAGGCGGCGTAGGCCGCCCCGAAACCATCGAGGCAGTCGGCATGATAGAGAACGAGAACGGGAGCTGACATGACTACCTTTCGGCAGGTAATCGGTCAGTGTATCGACTCAAGTCCGCCCGGTACACCGCTACCGCCGAGCGCCGAGCGCCGCGAGGAGTAAGATATGCCAGGAGCACCCGCCCGCCCAACGGGACGGGGCCACGAACGAGGGGCAAGGAATAATGAGCAGCTACTATCTTTGGTATGCCGTCGCGGCGGCCCTGGTCGCCGGGGAGATCGCTACCGGCACGCTCTGGCTGGCCGCGCTGGCCGTCGGTTTTTTGGCTGGCGGCGCGCTCGAACAGTTGGTCGGCGACTGGCGATGGGCGGTCCTTGCCTGTAGCGCCAGCGCGGTGCTCTGCGGCCTTGCCATCTGGGGCTATCGGCGTGGCCGGCCTGCCGTGCCGGTGATGGATAGCGATATTGGCCAGACGGTGACCTTCGTGGCAGAGGGGAGCCGTCCCGGCTCGGTACGTGTCGCCTATCGCGGCAGCACCTGGGACGCAAGAATCGTCGCCGGCCCGGCGCGACCAGCAGATAACGCGCCTGGCCGCATCGAGTGGCGCGCCTCGAACCTTCTTCTTGTTTCATTCTGATTGGATCCCCCATGGAAATTGCTTTTTTCGCGCTGCTTCTGATCTTTGCCGTCATCTTCGTCAGCAAGTTCATCGTCATCGTGCCGCAGCAAAGCGCCTTCGTCGTCGAGCGCCTCGGGCGCTACCAGGACACCCTGCACGCCGGTTTGTCTTTCGTCGCGCCCTTCGTCGATCGCATCGCCTACCGGCACGTGCTCAAGGAAGTGCCGTACGACGTCGATCCGCAGGTGTGCATCACCAAGGACAACTCGCAAGTACAGGTGGACGGCATCCTTTATTACCAGATCACCGATGCCAAGCTGGCCTCCTACGGCACCTCCAACTTCGAGCAGGCGGTTGAGCAGTTGGCCAAGACGACACTGCGCTCTGAGGTCGGCAAGCGCACCCTCGATACGCTGCTCGAGGAGCGTTCGACGATCAACGTTTCGGTGGTCGCCGCACTCGACGAGGCGTCGCTGGGCTGGGGTGTCAAGGTCCTGCGTTACGAAATCAAGGACATCGTGCCGCCCGAGTCGGTGCTCAAGGCCATGGAACGGCAGATCACCGCCGAGCGCGAAAAGCGCGCGCTGATCGCCAAATCGGAAGGCGAACGGGCGCAGGCGGTTAACGTCGCTGAAGGCCAGAAGACAGCGATGATCGCCTTTTCGGATGGCGAGAAACAGGCGGCCATCAACCGCGCCAAGGGCGAGGCGGAAGCCATCACCCTGGTCGCTGAAGCTAACGCCAAGGCCATCCGCGTCGTCGCTGAGTCGATGGAAATGGCTGGCGGCGATCGAGCCGCCAGCCTCAAGGTGGCCGAGCAGTATGTTGCCGCCTTTGCGCACATCGCCAAGGAAGGCAACACAGTGATCATCCCGAGCAACCTGTCCGATCTCGCCGGCATGATTAGCGGCGTCATGGCGGTACTGCCGAAAAGACTGGTTTGAAGCAGCGCGCTGCGCGTCCCGCGCGCCGCGCGACAAACGGGACGCTTCGGCCACGCCAGAGCACCGACACACCCTTGTAACAAGTTCGCAACACAATCACGAACTTGCCTTGCCGATTCAATCCTGTTTCAATGAAACCATGATCCCCCGTCCAGTTAGCGCGCCCAAAGGCGCATGCCGCTTTCCTCCGGAAAACTTCTTAAACCGCGAGCTTGGCTTGCTCGCCTTCAACCGACGGGTGCTCGCGCAAGCCAAGAATCCCCGAACCCCCTTGCTCGAACGCTTGCGCTTCCTCTGCATTGTCTCCAGCAATCTCGACGAATTCTTCGAGATTCGCGTCGCTGGTTTGAAAGAGCAAATCAAGCTCAACTCGGTATCGATTACTACCGACGGAAAGACGGCGCGCGAGGTTTTCCGCCTGGTCAGCGCCGAAGCCCATGCGTTGGTCGACGAACAGTACGCCCTGCTCAACGACGACCTGCTGCCGCATCTTGCCGCCGAGGGCATCCACTTTGTGCGCCGCGTTGACTGGACCGATGCCCAGCGCGAGTGGATCAGTGCCTATTTTTTCCGCGAAGTGATGCCGGTCCTGACGCCGATCGGTCTCGACCCCTCACACCCCTTTCCGCGCGTGCTCAACAAGAGCCTCAACTTCGCCGTCGAACTTGAGGGCAAAGATGCCTTCGGGCGCAGTTCCGGCGCCGCCATCGTTCAGGCGCCGCGTGTGCTGCCCCGCGTCATCCGTCTGCCGCGTGAGCTGTGCGGCGGCGAATACAGCTTTGTCTTCCTCTCCTCGGTCCTGCACTGTTTCGTCGGCGAACTGTTTGCCGGCATGCATGTACTTGGCTGCTACCAGTTTCGTGCAACGCGCAACAGCGATCTGTTTGTCGACGAGGAAGAAGTCAAGAACCTGCGCGCCAAGATTCAGGGTGAATTGCCGCAGCGGCACTTCGGCGATGCGGTGCGCCTGGAGATTGCCGACAATTGTTCGGAAGCGATGACCGACTTCCTTCTGGCGCAATTCAACCTCCACGAAAGCGATCTATATCGCGTTCCCGGCCCGGTCAACCTCGTGCGACTAATGCAAGTACCCGACTGGGTGCAGCGCGACGACCTGAAATTCGTGCCTTTCCGGCCGGGCCGGCCGAAGGCGCTGCAGAAGTCCCACAGCGTTTTCGAGAGCGTGCGCGCTGGCGACATCCTGTTGCACCATCCTTACCAGAGCTTCACGCCCGTTATCGAACTGCTCGATCAGGCGGCCACCGACCCGCAGGTGGTGGCAATTAAGATGACCGTTTACCGCACCGGTACCGACTCCGTGCTGATGCAGTCGCTGCTGCGCGCCGCGCAGAACGGCAAGGAAGTGACAGTCATCGTCGAACTGATGGCACGCTTCGACGAGGAAGCGAATATCGGCTGGGCGACCAAGCTCGAGGAAGTCGGCGCCCACGTGGTGTACGGCGTCGTCGGCTACAAGACGCACGCCAAGATGTTGATGATCGTGCGCCGAGAAGACACCGGCAAGGGCAGCATCCTGCGTCGCTACATCCACCTCGGCACCGGCAACTACCACCCGAAAACTGCGCGCATGTACACTGATTTCGGCCTGCTGACCTGCAATGAGGAGATCGGTTCAGACGTTAACGAAGTGTTCAAGCAGCTCACCGGCCTGGGCCGCGCGCAAACCTTGAAGCACCTTTGGCAGGCCCCTTTTGCGCTGCAGCCAAACATTCTCGCCGCCATTCGTGAAGAAACCAAAGCTGCGACCGCCGGCAAACGCTCGCGCATCATCGCCAAGATGAATTCGCTGCTCGAACCGGAAACCATCACCGCGCTCTATGAAGCCTCGCAGGCCGGCGTCAAGATCGACCTCGTTGTGCGTGGCGTCTGCGCGCTGCGCCCGAGCATCCCTGGGCTGTCGGCAAACATCCGCGTGCGCTCAATCATCGGCCGCCTGCTCGAACATCACCGCATTTTCTATTTCTACGCTGGCGGGGAAGAAAAGGTCTATCTTTCGAGCGCCGACTGGATGGAACGCAATTTTTTCCGGCGCATCGAGCTCGCTTTTCCGGTCCTCGACCGCAAACTGAAACGCCGGGTCATCGTCGAAGGGCTGCAAACCTATTTCGCCGACAACCAGCAAGCCTGGGAAATGGACGCCAATGGCAGTTATCATCCGCGCCGCAACTCGCGGGCCAAGCCGCGTTCGGCACAGAGCGAGCTGATCGAACTGCTCAAACCCTGAGCGAGGGGCATCCGGTCGGCCAAGGCCAACTGGATGATTTCAGAGCGCGGCTTGCGGAAAACCTTCAGGCACGACGCGCGCCGACAACGCCCGGCACCTCGTGAATCAGCGCCAGCGTGCGCTTAAGCTGCGCGATATTGCTGATCTCGGCGGTAAAGCCCATCAGTGCAGTACCGTGTTTGGACTGCGTATTGACGGCAATGACGTTGATTTTTTCGCGCGCAAAGACTTCCGAGATATCCCGCAATAGTCCCTGGCGATCGTGGGCGTCGACCACGATATCAACCGCAAAGATACCGTCGGTCTGACCGCCCCACTCCGTTTCGATCACTCGCTCAGGATGCATCGCCTCCATATTGGCGAAGTTGCTGCAATCAGCGCGATGAATGGACACCCCCTTGCCGCGCGTCACGAAGCCAAGGATCGGATCGGGCGGTGCCGGCTTGCAGCACCCAGCCAACTGGGTGAGAAGCTTGTCCACGCCGACGATGAGAATGCCTTTTTCGGCGGCATCGCTGGCTTTATGCTTGCGCGCCGGCGGCTCATGGGCGGCCTTCTCGTCGACCGGCAACTCGGCGCCGCGGACGGCGATCTGGAGTTGGCGCGTATTCAACTCGGCGCGCGCGAGCGCGATGAACATGTCTTCGCTCTTGGCAAAGCCAAGCTTGACCGCCAGCTCGTCGAGATGTGTGCCGCTCTGCCCCATACGCTGCAGTTCGCGGCTGACGATGGCCCGCCCCTCGGCCACGGTTTCTTCCAGCGCGCGGCTGGAAAACCATTGCCGCGCCTTGGCCCGCGCGCGGTGCGTAAAGAGGTAGCCGAGCGAAGGATTGAGCCAATCGCGCGATGGGCCGCCCTGCTTGGCGACGACAATCTCGACGCGTTGCCCGGTCTCGAGCTGCGTGTTGAGCGTCACCAGCGCCCCGTCGACCTTGGCGCCCCGGCAGCGGTGACCGAGATCGGTATGCACGCGATAGGCAAAATCGATCGGTGTCGACCCGCGCGGCAAGTCCACAACACGGCCCTGCGGCGTCATGACGTAAATTGTCTCGTCGAGCGCCGCTTCCTTGTAGTGTTTGACCCAGTCCGACGAATCGGCGACGTCGTCCTTCCAGGTCAACAACTGGCGCAGCCAAGCGATCTTCTCGTCATAGTTGTCTTCCGCCGACGCCTTACTGCCTTCCTTGTAGCGCCAGTGGGCGGCAACACCGAGTTCGGCATGCTTGTGCATGTCGCGCGTGCGAATCTGAACTTCGAGACTGCGCCCGTCGGGGCAGCGAACCGCCGTGTGCAGCGAGCGGTAATAATTGCCCTTGGGGTTCGAGATGTAATCATCGAACTCTTTGGAAATCGGCGACCAGAGGTTATGCACGATGCCAAGCGCCGTATAGCAATCCTTCACTTCGTCGACGATGACGCGCAGCGCCCGCACATCATGGACCTCGGAGAACGCGACGTCTTTCTTGCGCATCTTGTTCCAGATGCTGAAAATGTGTTTTGGCCGGCCATAAACCTCGGCGTGCGGGATATCGACCGTGGCCAGCTCGCGCTTCAATCGTGCGATGGCGTCGGCGATGAACTGCTCACGCTCGGTGCGTTTCTCGTCGAGCTGACTGGCGATCTTCTTGTAGATGTCCGGATGCAGAAAACGGAACGAAAGGTCTTCGAGCTCCCATTTGAGTTCCCAGACGCCGAGACGATTGGCCAGCGGCGAATACAGCTCGAGCGTCTCGCGCGCCACCTGCCTGCGCAGCTCGTCCGGTGTCGCCGCGTAATAGCGCAGGGTCTGCGTGCGCGAAGCGAGGCGCAAGAGCACGACCCGGATATCCTCAACCATGGCCAGCAGCATCTTGCGCAACACTTCGATTTGCGCTTTGAGTTCCTGCGGATTTTTCTCGCCGCTCTCCACCGAGTGCGCGACGAAACCGCGCGTGATCGGACGCAAGCGGTTCAAGCGCGAAACACCGCCGACCAGTTGGCTCGCCGGGCGGCCAAAACGCTCCTCGACCGTCGCCACGGCGTGCTCGTCGTAACTGGGCAAGGCAAACAATAGCGCCGCCAGACGGGAGTCGGCATCGAGCTTGAGCCCAACCAGGATCAGCGCCATGCCCAATGCATGACTCCAGACCCCCTCGCCGCTACCCAGAGTGCGATCGCCGTAGATGGATTGGGCAAACCCGGCGGCCCGGCGGATCTTCTCCGCCTCTTCGGCGGAAACACCTTGGCTGAGAGTTTGCAGGGAGTGTTCGGGGTCGCTCTGAGAGGCGACGGAGTGGACGACGGAAACCATGCACCGATTATAAAGCCCAAAACCCACCATCAGGCATAATGCACTTTTCGTACCATACTCGACCGAATGTTCGCGCGCTTCCGCCACCCCTATTTCCTGCTCACGCTGACTACTCTGTTCTGGTCCGGCAACATGGTGCTCGGGCGCGCTCTCCGGGGCGACGTGCCGCCGTTCTCGCTGGCCTTCTGGCGTTGGGTCATCGCCCTAGCGCTGATCTTGCCACTGGCCCGGCCCCATCTGCGTAGCCAGTGGCCGCTTCTCAAGCGCGGTTGGAAGAGCATCGTCGTCCTTGGTCTGCTCGGTGTCGGCGGCTACAACACGCTGGCCTACGTGGGGTTGCAATACACGGCGGCAACTAACGCCGTGCTGCTCAACTCGTTCATCCCGGTCGCCACCATTGCGCTCTCCTGGGTCTTCCTGAACAAGCACCTGCGCGGCATCGAGTGGCTAGGCGTCCTGCTCTCCCTGATCGGCGTGGCAACCATCGTCGCGCACGGCAAACTGGCCACGCTGGCCCAGCTATCGCTCAATATCGGCGACCTGTGGATGCTTGCCGCGGTACTCACTTGGGCGCTCTACACGATCGGCCTGCAATGGCGCCCGAGCGGCGTCCATCCGATGCTCATGCTCGCCGCCTTTACCATCGTCGGGCTGCTCGCGCTGGCCCCGGCCTACGCATGGGAACTCGCCCAGGGCAGGACGATCAGACTTAACGTCGGTGCGCTGGCCGGTATCGCCTACACCGGGCTGCTCCCCGGTTTTCTCGGCTACATCTTCTACAACCGTGCGGTCGGCGAGGTCGGCGCCAGCAAGGCCAGTCTGTTCATCCATCTGATGCCGGTCTTCGGCACGCTCCTCTCGGCGATGTTCCTCGACGAGATTCCGCAGGCCTATCACTACGTGGGCATCGCGCTGATTTTTTCTGGCATTTACCTGACTACCGTGGCGCTGCCGCGCCTCAAACACCGGTGATCGGCAAACTCCTAAAGTGGTTGCGTGGCGAGCGTGAAGCGACACCACTGCCCAACGCGCTATGGCAGGAAACGATCGCCGGACTGCCCTTTCTCGCCCGACTGAGTGCGACCGAGCAGGCACGGATGCGCGATCTGACCGAGGCTTTTCTCGCCGAAAAGGAGTTCACCAGCGCCGGCGGACTCGAACTGACCGACGCCATGTGCATATCCATCGCCGCACAGGGCTGCCTACTGATCCTCAATCTCGGGCTCGACTACTATCGCGGCTGGGTTGGCATCATCGTTTATCCCGACGAGTTCGTCATCCCGCGCCGTATTGAGGACGAGTTCGGCGTCGTGCATGAATATGACGATGTCGCCTCGGGCGAGGCCTGGCAAGGTGGGCCGCTGCTCGTCTCGTGGCGCGACGCGCAGATGGCCGGCGGCGGCTACAACGTGGTGATTCACGAATTCGCGCACAAACTAGACATGCGCAATGGTGCCGCGGACGGCATTCCGCCCCTGCCAGCCGGCATGTCGCGTGTCGCCTGGGAGGCGACCCTGTTCGCCGCCTACGACGATTTCTGCGAACGGGTCGATGCAGCGGAAGAACGCGGCGAGGATACTTTGCTTGACCCCTATGCCGCCGAGAACCCTGGCGAATTTTTCGCCGTCATGAGCGAAGCCTTTTTCGAAACCCCGAAAATCCTGCGCGAGGAATATCCGGCACTTTATGAACTGCTGACCGGCGTTTACGCGCAGGATCCAGGCGCTCGCCCGCTGGCGAGCTAAGCGATCGGGCCGACTCAGGCGGCGAGCAGGAAGTCGCGCACGATGCCGACCTGTCCAGCATCCAGAAACATGGGCGCATGACCGACGTTGGGCACGACCACCGTCTGCGGCCGGGGTCCGCGCGAAGCCATTGCCTCCAAGGTTTTCGGCGTCAGCAAATCGGAATCGGCACCGCGTACGACTAGGGTCGGGCAGCGGATGCGGTCATAGATCGGCCACAGGTCGACATCCTGCGTCACGGGCATCCGCCGGAACACCTCGCCGATGCCCGGGTCGTAACGCATCTCCAGCCGTCCGTCAGCCGCGTGGCGCAGACTCGTTTCCGTAAGGTGCAGCCACTGGGCGTCGCTGAGACTGCCGAATGGCGCGCTGACCAGGCGTATATACTTCTCGGCATCCTCGTAGGTATCGAAGCGGGGCGCGCGGCCGACGTACTCGCCGATGCGTTTGATCGACTCGGCGGTGATCACCGGGCCGACATCGTTGAGGACCAGCCTGGTGATGGGCGTCCCGTCCAGACTGGCGATGAACATCCCAATCAGCCCGCCCATTGAGGTGCCGCACCAATGCACCGTGTCCACGTCAAGCCGGGCGAGCAGTACCATCATGTCCGCCACATACTGCGGGAAGCCGTAGCCGGACGGGTCGCGCAGCCAGTCGCTACGCCCGCGCCCGACGACGTCAGGGCAAATTACGCGGTAGTCGGTGGCCATGGCGCGCGCCAGATCATCAAAGTCGCGCGCGTTGCGCGTCAGGCCGTGCACGCAAACCAGGACGTTGGGATTGTCGCGCTCGCCCCACTCGGTGTACGCCATGCGGTGCAGTCCAACGGCCGAGATACAGCGCACTTCGCGCACGGCGAAGCCTGCCGCGGCCTGGCCAGCGAACCAGCGTGAGACCAAAGAATAAATGCTCATCAAAGACTCCGGTGGATATCCCAACCTGGATCGTCTGGTTTGCGAAGCGAACCTTTAGTATGAAACCACTCGATTTACGGGCGAAAGAAAAACGTCGCAGTCAATGATGACGCGATGCCAACAAAAAGAGCCGGGACAGCCAACTCAGTCACCTTGGTCAAGCACCACCCCTGGTGCCTCTAACCGTGGTCGGTGCGAAAGCCGTTCCGATGGTTCATTCTATGGGGTGCTACGAAGCCGTGCAATGCCCGTCAGGCGAAGCCGTCCGATCGGGTTGCGGGAGGAAATCGGGAAGTGGTTTTTTGTCTTCCCGGGTCGTGGGTAGCCAGGCATCGCCGTAGCCATCGCCTCGCTGCAAAATTCGGCAGTATCGGTGTCCGATTCCCTGGATCACTGCACTGCCGGTCTGAATATTGAAACTGCCCGTGCGTCGAATGGCGACAC
>Ga0209125_1003517_pt1 | contig 10688 bp, 9 predicted proteins | sample BarGraIncub1131A_FD_184503 | JGI IMG/M metagenome (GOLD analysis project Ga0209125, IMG submission 184503) | Arctic peat soil microbial communities from Barrow, Alaska - Barrow Graham LP Incubations 11-31A (SPAdes) (version 2) | ecosystem: Environmental > Terrestrial > Soil > Wetlands > Peat... | reverse complement strand
TGGAACATATTAAAGTTCCTAACTGCATATTTTTATTGATTATAAACAATAGTTGTAAACATACCACCCATTTTACTAGTCATATTATTGGACATATGATGAGGTATATGGCAATGAAAGGGCCATACACCTGGATTATTTGCTTTAAACTCAATATCCCAGGTTTCACCTGAAGCAACTAGTATTGTATTTTTCTTCAATCTAACATAGCATGGTATAGTATTACCATCTGATGCAGATACAAAAAATTGGTGTCCATGAATATGGATTGGGTGTGGATCCATAACTATATTCCCTAACCTTATCCTTACCATATCTCCTTTCATTACTTCTAATGGTGTAGTATATGGATAACATCTACCATTCATAGTAAAAAAATTGAAATCATGAGACATAGGATCAATATCATAGGTGCCTTTTTTAACCTCTTGCATTTTGAGATCCTTTAAATGAAATTCATGAAGCATAATAAAATAATCTTTCTGGATTACCCTATCAGTCTCATATGGATTTAAAATAATAAAACCTCCACCCAACCCCATCATTTCCTGTTTGCTTGAGTCCATATGAGTATGGTACATATGAGTTCCTGGTGGATTTATAATTCTAAAATGATAATCAAAATAACTTCCGGGTAATATTTGCGGTGAGGGCTCTACCTCTGGAACTCCATCCATTGAATTTGGTATGTCTAACCCATGCCAATGTATACTTGTTGGTTCATCTAGTTTATTATATACCCTTAAGTTTACATAATCTCGCGGATATACTTGTATTGTAGGTCCAGGTATATTACCGTTGTAGACTAATCCATTTATATATAAGCCTGGTAATATCTCTTGTTTTACTTTTTCTGCTATCAATTCAAAATACTTAATACCATTTCTCATTTTATAAGATAGATTTGAAACATCAGGTGTAATAACCAAATGCATTCTCCTTAAATAAATTAATTGAATATTATAATATTCAATGATATCGTTATTGACACATCTTAGAGCCTGAGGAAAACCTATAAATAATTGTGGAACGCCTGCATATCCTTTATTATTAGGATGATTAAATAGAAATATGTTTTTATATTAACTTATACAAATTTTAAAAGGCATACAACAATTTTTGCTTAAATAAAATATTTCAAAAATATATTTCTCACACTATTAATTGAATTAATATAAAAAAGGTATTCATGGAGAAAACCTCTTAATACTTAATAATAATTGAATATTCATCATAGGATGCATACTCATCAAGGATCACAGTATAAATCAGTAATAAAATAGTAAATTAGTTTCTATGAAATTTAATATACATAAATTTTAATTTAACTATATTTGGTAACAAGATAAAATTGTTCATCTGGCTGTACCCCAGCAAAAATTACATTTTTGATATTATTGATATTTCTTGCTTTTAATTGTGAAATTACCCACTTCTCATCTTTTTGAATTAAAGATAAGTGTGAGGATATTATGTTTCCATCTAGAACAATATCTACCATCATTCCAGCTTTAGATTTTTTAATATTCATATCTCCAACGGTTACTATGGTTTGTTCTGATTTTTTTAAAACACTAAGCTTACCATCTGGCTCTAATATCGCTATTTCTACGTCAGTAATATAAAAAACATCTTTATTCCTTAGTTGCATTAATAAATCCCCCATATTATATCTAGCCTTCTTCATATTCTTATAAATAACTTTTCCTTTATCAATAATTAATAATGGCTCACTATCTATTAATAGTCTCAATTTAACATTCTTAAGGGTTATTTCTGAAATTAATATTGTAAGGACACTCCATATTGCAATAGAAATAATGATGTCAACAATTTCAACATTTTTATTTACAGCTGCCTCTCCTGTAATAGAACCTATTGTTATACCAACAATATAATCAAAACAGGTTAATTGAGATATTTGTTTTCTTCCCATAACTCTGGTAAAAAAAAGCAGAACAAAATACGTAACAATTGATCTAAATACTATAATTAAATGTTCATTCAAGTTAACACTTCCTAACTTATTACTATCTATATTATTAACAGATTTAATTAAATTATAAATTTTTCTTGAATATGCTTTAATTAAATATATTGACAATATATTTTGAGGGCTATATAATATGAATATATTCAATCATGAATGGATTCATAAATGAATACGTTCACAATATGACAACAGTGAGGTATGGTTATGAGTGGATTAAGAGAGAAAAAAAAGAAAAAATCAGAAGAGAAAATTAAAAAGGCAGCCAAAGAAATCTTTTTATCGAAAAGTTATTCTGAGACTACCATGGAGGAAATCGCTGAGAAGGCAGAGATTGGAGTGGGTACGCTTTATAATTATTTTAAGTCCAAAGATGAGATTTATATTGCCATCATGTTCGAAGAGTTCGATTTTGATCAGGAAGATGGCGTACAATTGGAAGATGACATAGATAATGATGTTGCAAAGATTGTAATAACCTTTATATGGAAGTCATGCAAAGGGTTAAAACTAATGGGTAAAAGGGTTTGGAAAGAACTAATGTCTGCAGTATTGAGTAATTCTAAGTCAAATAATTTCCTATTTAAAGGAATGATAAGACTTGATTACAAATTTATAAACAAACTAAAGGTACTTCTTGAAAACGTTAAGAATAAAGGGTATTTACTTCCGAATTTCAACACGGATGAAGCTGCGTATACCATATACAGCGTAGTAATGACTCAATTCATTTTATATATTTACAGTGAGGATACTACATTTAATTCACTTAAAAATAATATTGAAAATCAAATACGGTTTATTTTTGAAGGTAAATGTGTCATTTTAAATAAATAAGGAACTACAAAATATTGCAGGTGCGGGAGGGTTAAAATGTTTATAGAAATAAGAAATGTAAATAAGGCTTATAATACTGGAAAGATATCTTTAGATGCATTAAAAAATGTAAACTTAACAATGAATGAAGGCGAAATTGGGGTAATACTTGGTCCTTCAGGTTCGGGCAAATCTACACTACTTAATATAATAGGTGGAATAGACCATATTGGCAGTGGAAATGTTATTGTTGATGGTGTGGATATTGCAAATCTTAATGATAATAGACTAACACTCTATAGGAGAAATTCAGTAGGGTTTATATTTCAATTTTATAATCTGGTACCAAATCTTACTGTCTATGAAAATGTAGAGGTAGCTGCTAATATAAGTAAAAATCCTATTGATATGGATGAAGTTTTAGAATCAGTTGGTTTGAGTGAATTTAAGAATAGGTTTCCTAGAGAACTAAGTGGTGGGCAACAGCAAAGAGTATCTATTGCAAGAGCAATAGTAAAAAAACCTAAGCTTCTGTTATGTGATGAACCTACTGGTGCTTTGGATTATACTGCAGCTAAAGAAATTTTAAAACTGATTACAGAAGTAAATAAGAAATTTGCTACTACAGTAATTATAATAACCCATAATACTGCAATTAGCAGGATAGCTAATAGAATAATAAAGCTTAGAAGTGGTGAAATAAGTGAAAATGTAGTAAATGAAAATGTATTATCAGCTGAAAGGATTGAATGGTAATGGTTATAAAAAAAATGATTAAAAGAACTATATTGGAATACAAGGCTCAATATATAGGTTCTATAATTTTAATAATAATTAGTTGCATGCTTTATAGCTCTTTTAACATAGCTATGACAGATGTACAGAATAATCTTAATACATTCAGGATTAATAATAAATTGGAAGATGCAAGTTTTATAATACAAAATCCAATAACAAATATAAATGAACTGGAGAAAAAGTATGATTTGACATTAGAAGAAAGGAAATCAATAGATTATATTAATGAAGATAAATCAGTACTAAGAATATTATCAAGCACTTATAAAATAGATAAATATGCAGTTATTAGTGGCAAGCCTATCACAGGAGAAAATGAAATATTAATAGATGAAGCATATGCTAGCGCTCATTCATTAGCTATTAATACTAAGTTAAACATTAATAATACAGTTTTTAAAATAGTTGGGTACATGAGCACACCGGATTATGTTTATCCTTTAAAGTCTGAGAGTGATATGCTGAAAAATCCCAAGAATTTTGGGGTAGCAGTGGTACCTAAAAATGATATTTATAAAGTTGGCAAGGGACTTACATTTTATAGTGTTAAATTCAACAAAAATAATATAAGTGAATTTAAAAGTGATTTAAGTATTGATAACATACTAATTCAATGGACAAATAAAAAAGATAATAACCGAATTTCTTTTATTGATGGTGATATGAAGGGAGGAGTTATGATTGGCAAAGTATTGCCAATTGCTATTTTAATCCTAACTTGTATACTTATATCGGTTGTGCTATCAAGGTTACTTAAAAGAGAATATTTGGAGATAGGAACTCTATATGCCATGGGATATACAAAAGGAGAGTTGGTGTGGCATTATCTTAAATACCCGATAATAATTTCAATTATAGGAAGTGCCCTGGGAACAGTAATAGGCAGTCTACTTGTAAAGCCATTACTTTCTGTAGTAACAGGATATTATAATCTCCCTTTATTGATTGTTAATTTTGACATTAAGTATACAATTATAAGCCTTATATTACCGTTTATATTTTTAATTCCAGTAACTTATATAGTTATTAGAAAGGCTCTCAAATTATCACCCTTACAGCTAATGAGAGGTGGAAATAATAAAACAAAAGTTAACTTTATTGAAAGAAAGCTTAATTTAGATAGATTTAATTTCAATACAAAATTTAAAATAAGAGAGTTATGCAGAAGTTTACCTAGAGCAGCTCTCATGATTTTAGGTGTAGCCTTTGCCTCCATGCTTCTTTTAATTGGTTTTGCAACAAAGGACTCAATGGATTATATGGTAACTAATAGTTATTCAGATATTTACAAGTATAATTATGAATACACCTTTAATTCACTTCAAGTTGGAGAAGTGGCAAAAGGAGAGAAGAGATCATTATCAAGTTTTATTAGCAAAATAAATAACAAAGATGAAGATTTCATTATTTATGGAGTGCAAAAAAATTCAAAACTAATTAGTTTAGTAAATAAAAATAATGATGTCATAGGCTTTGACAAGGTCATCATAACTAAATCAATGAGTGATCGGTACAATATAAGAGTAGGTCAAAGTATAAAGGTAAAAAACAAATTGAATTCAAAGGAATTTACCGTAAAAGTAGGTGAGATTGCAAAGGTCTATACTGGAAATATAATATATATGCCTCTAAGTGAATTCAATAAGTCGAATGGATATCCGGAAAATAGTTATCTTCAAATAGACTCTGCTTATAAATTAAATATTCCGAGGGATAAGCTTATATCTGAGGCAAGCAAGCAAGATATAATTGATGGGTATAATACAATGCTTATGCCAATGAAATATATGATTGGCGGTATTTCAGTAATGGCATTTATTATCGGTCTTATAGTGATTTATGTAGTAACCTCCCTTGTAATTGAGGAGAATAAAGCTAATATCTCTATGTTTAAAATTTTGGGATATGAAAAGAAAGAGATTTATTCTTTGATATTCAGTAATAATATCATACTTGTCATATTTGGATATATAATATCGGTACCTTTAATAATAATGTCAGTAGCAAGTTTTTTTAACGCAATGACAAAGGACATGAATATAACTATTCCAGCTAAATTGAGTACCAGTAGTGTCATCATTAGTTTCGTGATTATTATTATAACCTATGAAATATCTAAGTCATTAAATAAAAGTAAAGTAATGAAGATATCCATGGCAGACAGCTTAAAGGAAAAGAGAGAGTAGTTTCTATTAAACAAAACGAGGTAAGTATAATGAAAATATTAATATTATATTTTAGTGGAACGGGTAATACAGAGTTTATAGCTCAATATATAAAAAAACATTTAAGTTGTGATAAATATGAAATTGAACTTTTTCCCTTGGAACTATTTAAGAGTGAAAATATATCGAAATATGATGCTTTGATTTTTGGATTTCCAGTCTATGCCTTAGATATACCAGTATTTATTCAAGATTATTTAAAGGATATACCAGTTCCAAAAACAAAATCAGTTTTTATATTTTGCACAAAAGCTCTTTCTAGTGGAATTGCATTAAAACATGCTATAGAGATATTTAAGAACTCTGGATATAATCCACTTGGATATGCGGATGTAAAAATGCCTGGATCAGATGGATTAGCCTTTTTAAAGAAAGATTCTACGATGGTACGTGAAATTACAAATAGAGATTTTTCAAAAATTGAAGGTGTAGATAATTTTGTAAGTAGAATTAAAGAAGTAACAAGCGCGCTTGAGGATAGTGACGTAAAACGATTTTATTTAGATATAGATTCAAGTATATTCGTTCGTCTTTGCAGTAGCATTATGAAGAAAATATTTCTAATAATGGAGAAATGGATAAAAAGAAAATTTTGGGCAGATGAGAATTGTGTTAAGTGCAAAAAATGCGAAAATATATGTCCTGCAAAAAATATCAAAGTAAATGAAAAAGTAAGCTTTGGTAGCAACTGCTATCTTTGTATGAGATGTGTTCATCAATGTCCGAAGGAAGCTATTCAAATAGGCCGAAAAACAATTGGAAAATTTAGATGGAATGGGCCCAATGGTTCCATATAATATAAACTGGTACCTATAGACTAGACACTTAAAAAAGTGTTTAAGCTATAGGTATTTTTTTTCATGCTCCTAAGTGAATATTTTTTGCCAGTGTCGTAAAAACTAGCTACAGAAAAGTAGAGATGTTTACTAATTATACTAAAATAGGGAGAACGAAAATGAGACTATTAGGCTTGTTTGATATATATTTTTTGGCAATGATGGTTATTCAAGGTACTGTTGTACTTACAGTAGATGTAAAAAAAATCAAAATATCTGGTAAAAGCATTGATAGTAAAAAAGCACGCACCTTAGGATGGCTTGCAATTATTATAGCTACCATTCTATTTATACTTAGGTGTATATTTTGATAAATATGTATAGGAAAATTATATATATAAGGAAGTGAAAATTATGAAGGAAAAAATTAATGACAAAATTGAGCTTAAAGCAGAAGAAAATATTGAGTATTTAAAAGAACTTTTACAAGATAACTCGGATATGATTTTTAGAACTTTCAATGTCGGGAAGTGGAAAGCATCATTAGTTTATATTGATGGCATGGCAGATAAACTATTGCTCGATCATTATGTATTAGAACCATTGATGTTGGCTTCAAAGGATATAGAGAATGTGCAGCAAATAAAAGACAATGTGCTTGCAGTTACTGATATGCACGAAGTAAAGAAACTAAGTGAAGGGGTTAATGCAGCTCTCTCTGGGGACACATTAATGTTTATAGATAATTTAGATTGTGCCTATGTTATTGCTACTCGTTTTTGGCCGGCTAGATCAGTAGGCGATCCATCTAGTGAAACGGTAATTCGCGGAGCAAGAGACGGCTTGACAGAAACTATAAGATTTAATACCGCATTAATTAGGAGAAGGATTAGAGATACGAGGCTTAAAATTAAACCTAAAGTGATGGGGATTAGATCGAAGACTGATGTGACAATTATGTATATTGACGATATAGTCAATAAAGAAGTACTTAAGGAACTTGAACATAGAATAGAAAAAATAAGCATTGATGCAGTTCTTGATAGTGCCTACATTGAGCATTTAATAGAGGATAACAAATATTCTCCTTTCCCACAAATACAAAGCACGGAGAGGCCTGATGTAGTAGCTGCAGCATTATATGAGGGAAGAGTGGCATTGCTTGTAGACAATTCTCCTTTTGCAATTATTGTACCAACTACATTACCTAATTTATTTCAATCACCGGATGATTATTATCAAAGATGGATGTATAGTTCTGTGGTTAGATTTATTAGGATGCTTGCTATACTCATTTCTCTTACTGCTCCGGCACTTTATGTAGCAATTACATCCTATCATACAGACATAATACCTACTAAATTAGCGTATGCTATAGCGTCATCTAGGGAAGGAGTGCCATTTCCTGCATTTGTAGAGGCTATATTTATGGAACTATTCTTTGCACTCCTTATGGAGGCTGTGGTTAGAATGCCAAGACCCATTGGAGCCACTATTGGTATTGTAGGAGGACTTGTTATTGGGCAATCGGCAGTAACGGCAGGAGTAATTAGCCCAATTATGGTAATCATTGTTGCAATTACCGCGATTACTACGTTTATAATTCCTAATTATGAAGTTGCTACGGCATTTAGGATTGTTAGATTTTTAATTCTTATTGCTTCAGCAATTATAGGCTTCTATGGAATAATGATCGGCCTAATGATACTTCTCATTCATTTAGTTAGAATGAAAAGTTTTGGAATATCTTATTTAGCACCAGCAGTCAATACTAATATTAGGGATTTAAAGGATATGTACATTAAAGAACCAATATCTAACTTAAAAGAGAGGCCCAAATATATGAATACGGGAGATAAGATAAGACAAAAATAATTTGTATTGTCTTTTGTTGGGAGGTAAAAAATATTATGGAGGATAAAGGGAAAATTGAAGATTTTGGGCTATTTACAACTATAGTTGTAGCAATAGTTGGGGTAGGAATATTTTCATGCCCAAGAGAAGTCATAGATAAAGTAGGTAGTGACGCGTGTATAGTTACATTAATAGGTGGAATAGTAGTTTTTTTATTGTTGTATCTTATATACAGGGTCGTGAAGAAAAATAATTTTGAGGACATTACATGTATATTACAGAATAATTTTGGCAAAGTTCTTGGTGGAATATTTGCTATTACATTTTCAATTTATAGTATATTTATTGTTTCGCTTGGAATGAGGGAATTTGCTGAAGTAATAAAACTATATTTATTAAGGCGTACTCCTACAGAATTTATCTTAATGATTACCATTTTAACAGGGACCTACTTAGTTCGCGGTGAAATAGGCGATTTAGTTAAGTTTAATGAAATTTCATTCTGGATTATGTTTATCCCGGCTTTTGTAGTGATAATGTTTAGCGCAGTAAATGCGGATTTTACAAATATATTACCAGTACTTAATAATAAACCATCAGCTTACTTTAGGGCTTCTAAATATATTTTATTTTGTTTTGGGGGGATAGAAATAGCATATCTTATTCTCCCCTATGTAAAAAATAAGAAGAATTCATCTAAGGTGTTAAAAAAAAGCATTGGTTTTGTAACAATTTTCTATTTAGTTATAATGATTTTTGTTTTAGCTGTGTTTTCTAAAGCACAGGGTAGAATTTTATTATGGCCAACTATTACTATGGTAAAGACCTTAGATATACCAGACACGTTTATAGAACATTGGGAAGGAATAGTTATGGCATTTTGGATATTTTTTTATTTCACTACCTTTGTTAATTCTTATTTCTTTTCTAGCGAGATTGTAAAAAATGTACTTAAGTTGAAGGAGACTAAGTTATCTTCACTTTTGATTATGCCTATTATTTATGTCATAGCATTATACCCAGAAAACATAGCGCAAATTTACACGCTGCAATTTAAAACCATCCCAATTCTATTAACGGCAATATTTCTTTTTGTAGTGTTACCAATACTTATTTTATTTGTAGGTAAAGGTAAAGATCACGTAAGGGGGAAAAGTGATGAAATTTAAGAAAATTTTATTGATTATCTTGAGTTGTATGTTACTAAGTGGATGTTGGGATAAAGTAGAAATAGATAGGCGCAATTTTATAGCTACTATAGCTGTTGATTCAAGAGAAGATATTACTAAAGATAAGAAATTGAAAAATATTAAACCAAAAGACGCTATTGCAAAGAAGCAGACTAAAAAAATAAATGTAACTTATGGATTTCCAGACATGAGTATGCTAGGACCGGGGAAAAGTGGAACAGCGCAGGATAAATATATTAACGCTGATGCTTATTCTATGGAAGATGCTTATTCTGAAGCCACGGCTAAAAGCAGTAGAGATTTATACATGGGGCACACAAAGCTTTTAATATTAAGTAGTAATTTATTGAAACATAAGGAGACAATTAAAGAGATAGTAGATTATTTGCAACGTAATCCTATCATAAGTAGGACGATGCAGGTAGTTGTTTCAGACGGCGTTGCAAAGGACTATGTTGAATTCAAGCCTACGACTGAGATCAGTGCTCAATATTATATGTCAGGGCTCATGGATAACAGTAAGAGAAATTCTAGAATTATGAGCACTACATTAAATCAATTCCTTATATTATTAAGTGAAAATGGTAATGCTTTATTACCTAGAATAAGTATAGATAAAGATAAAAAGGAATTGATGTTATCTGGTGCTGCTATAATTAAAGATTATGAGCTAAAAGGATATTTTACGCCGCTGGAGTTAATGGATATCCAATTGCTAAATGGTAAGTTTAAAGTTGGTAAAAAGGTTGTTTATGTGGGCGGACATCCTGTTGATTATGTAATAGATGGATATACAAGAAAGATGAAAGTTGTGGAAGAAGGAAATAAGTTAGTCATTAATGTAAATATCAGCATTGAGGGTCAAATAAGTGAATATTATGTAGGTAAAAAATTACTTGATAAAAATGAATTACAAACCCTTCAAAATACTTTTAATAAATCCATTAGTAAAGAATGTAAAAAGGTTATGGAAGATGCTATAGGAAAATTTGGGATAGATCCCTTTGGAACCAGAGAATATATTGAAAAATTTAAGCCT
>Ga0209125_1003516_pt1 | contig 10691 bp, 5 predicted proteins | sample BarGraIncub1131A_FD_184503 | JGI IMG/M metagenome (GOLD analysis project Ga0209125, IMG submission 184503) | Arctic peat soil microbial communities from Barrow, Alaska - Barrow Graham LP Incubations 11-31A (SPAdes) (version 2) | ecosystem: Environmental > Terrestrial > Soil > Wetlands > Peat... | reverse complement strand
TTTTGGTCGGAATATTTTGTCCAAATTCCATAACCTCAGCGTTTCGGGAGGAACCGACAAGACCAAATTTAATTTAAGCGGCACTTATAATAATGACGAAGGATTGCTCGTTGGGTCCGGGTATAAGAGAGGGACCTTAAATTTTAAACTGAACCATAAGGTCTCTGAGAGTTTATCTTTGGATTTTGCTACCAGAATGTCTGATACTAAGGTGGATGGCGCTGGAACTTCTGGAGCTGCCAGTCTCCGGATGACAGATGGAATTACTGCAAGGCCCGTAAACGGTCTGCTCGATGTATTGGAAATTGATGCCGTTACCGCAGCGGAAGACTATGATTCCTTTATCAGGAGTCTGATTAATCCAAAACAACTGGCCGAGCAAGATTGGCGCCAGCATACCACACAGATGCTGAATATTATGAGCGGAGTATCCTGGAAAGTCGTTAAAGATCTTACATTCAGGTCGGAACTGGGTTATAATGCGTCCTACGATGACAACAAAAGATATTATGGCCCATTAACCACCACCTCGCGTAACGAAGGCGGGAATCTGCCATTAGGAGAACTCACCACTTCAAAATCACCCAGTTTCCGGATGGCCAACACGCTTACTTATAATTTATTGATAGGTAAAACACAAAATATCAATCTTATGGCAGGCCAGGAGATCGTTGAAAGCAACAGCACCAGTTATTTCCAACGTGCTAAATATTTCTCCGAGACTTTGTCACCCGAGAAAATGTTTGCCAACATGGCCCTTGGAACGGTCGACCGGATTTCAACCATTGAAAGCCCGAAAGACAAGCTCACCTCCGTATTTGGCAGGGCTATCTACAAGTTTCATGAAAGGTACCTTCTGACACTAACCGTCAGGGCCGACGGTTCCAGTAAATTTGCACCCGGCAACAGATGGGGAATTTTCCCTGCAGGCGCCCTGGCGTGGAGAATTTCGGACGAAGAATTCTTAAAGGATTCCAAGACTATTTCCAACCTGAAAGTACGCTTAAGCTATGGTGTGGCAGGTAACAACAGGATCGGCAGCGACCTTTGGAAAAGATCTTATGCCATCAGCAACAACCGTACCTACGGAATGGGAGACATCACTAATCCTTATTATACAGCAGCCTCTTCGCTACTTGTGAATCCCGACCTGAAGTGGGAGACCACTACGACCCGTAATGCCGGTCTCGATTTCGGACTGCTGAGTAACAAACTAACCGGAGCGCTGGAATTTTACTGGAATTCTACCAACGATCTGCTGGTAGAGTCCGATATTCCTTCTTACCTGGGATATAGCAAACAGATGAGAAATATTGGAAGAACCGGAAACAAAGGGACAGAATTGACCCTTAATTCACAGATTATCTCTAAGAAGGATTTTAATTTATCCGCTTCATTCAACGTCGGATTTAACCAATCAAAGATCGAGGCGCTTGACGGCGTCAACCAGAAATCGTTCAACTCAAACTGGGCCAGTACTGACCTGAAAAATCAGGACGATTATCAGGTAATCGTTGGTCAGTCAGTTGGTCTAATGTACGGCTATGTCACGGATGGATTTTATTCAGTTGATGATTTTTCCTCCTATGATGCCGTCAAAAAAGTCTATGTTTTGAAGACTGGTGTTCCGACGACCGGAATACTGGGCGGAACCATAGGTATCAGACCAGGAACCTTGAAACTCAAAGATATCAGCGGACCGAATGGTGTTCCGGATGGAGTAGTGGACGGAACCTACGACAGGCAGGTGATAGGTAATGCAAACCCCAAAAATACAGGCGGTTTCAATGTCAGTATGCAATATAAAAATTTCGATGTGTCCGTTTATCTGAACTGGGTTTACGGCAACCAAATTTACAATGCCAACAAGATTGCCGCAAGCATGTATTACCGGACAACTTATGGTAACATGCTGAATACCATGAATTATGATAATCGTTTCAAATATATTAATGCTGCCGGTGTAGTCGTGACTGCGTTGGAAGATCTTCGTACCCTGAATGCCAACGCGAATATTTGGTCGCCCTTCTCATTCGGTAATGCAACGCCAGTTTTCCAATCATGGGCTGTTGAAGACGGATCCTTCCTTCGGCTGAATAATGTGACGATAGGTTATTCCTTACCGGCCAAACTGATCAGAAAGCTTGCCATGTCCCAGCTAAGATTCTATTGCACGGGAACCAACCTGCTTACCTGGACAAAATACTCAGGATACGATCCGGAAGTAAGCTCAACTGTGCGCAATAGCTCCTACAATGCGCTGACTCCTGGTGTGGACTTTTCTGCTTATCCGAAAAGCCGTTCCATAACCCTCGGTGTTAACGTTTCTTTCTAAATATTTGAAATTCAATACTAAAGAAAATGAAAAAAATATTTCTATATCTCTTCATAGCTATCGCGGTAACATTTACGGCTTGCAACAAGTATCTCGAAACAGATTCACCCTCTTCGTTTACAGATACTTTCATCTACTCAAATGAGACAGATGCTCAAAAAGCAGTCATGAGTATTTATGCGCTCTTCAACCAGGATGCGTTTACTTCCAGATTATCTAACGTCTTCACAGGAAATACGGATATTGAATGCGGCACTCCGAGCGCAGCGCCAGATAATTCCCGCCGTGATATTTGGTCGCTGGAAGCTAAGTTATCACCCTCCTTTGTGGATTTAAAGACTACCTGGAACAATACCTATAATGCGATCAACCGGGCCAACGAGTGTATCGAAGGCATTCAGGCCAGTGCGCTATACAACGATCCTGCTAATAATAAGGGCATGAAACAGCTTCTGGGTGAGGCAATTACATTGCGCGCCTACTGGTATTATATTCTGCAAAATTACTGGGCAGACGTTCCGTTTAAGACTACAGCAACCAAGGCAGGTGAACAGTTTTACCTTCCGCGGAAAGACCGTGATTCGATTCTTTCTTCGGTGATCACGGATCTGATTAAGGTTGAACCGGATATGATCTGGGCCGATCAGCTCAATGGCGGGATTGAACGGATTAACCGGGAATTTGTGATTGGAATGATCTCCCGCCTTGCCTTGTCCAGGGCCGGCTATTCGATGCGTTTTGATGGTACCATGCAAAGGAAAAGTGATTTTGCCGATTACTACAAGATTGCACGTGATTATGCCAAGAAATTAATGACGCTGAAAGACAGGCCACTCAATCCGGATTTTGGTAAAATATTCCTCAATGAATGCAAGAATGCCATTCCTGTTAACGATGATGTATTGTATGAAGTAGCCTTTCAGTCCGGTTACGGAGATGTGGGCTGGAATCATGGTGTCCGGGTTGATGCAGGTACTCACCCTTATGGATCAGGATCGGCTTACCTCTGCTTCCCGCTCACCTATGTTTATTCTTTTGACAACGCTGACAAGCGGTTTCCGGTTACGTGTTCAATCATTTATTACGATAAGAATCTTGCTCAGCAACCAACCGGAGCCACCTCAATTTCACCCGGAAAGTGGAACCGTTTGTGGCTGAATACACCTCCGGGTGCTGCATCCGCAAAAGGTACAGGGATCAACTGGCCAATGATGCGCTATTCGGATGTTTTGCTGATGTTTGCAGAGGCAGACAACGAACTGAACGGTCCGACAACAGAGGCAAAAGCTGCCTTGCAACGCGTCCGGGAAAGAGCCTTCAATCAGACAGACTGGGCAGTGAAAGTAACCAGCTATATTAACACGGTTTCTGCCAGTAAAACAACCTTTTTTAATGCCATTGTCGATGAAAGGGCATGGGAGTTTGGTGGTGAATGTATGCGTAAATATGACCTGATACGCTGGAACCTATACGGAAAGAAGATTGCGGATTCCCGTAAAAACCTGGTTCAGATGGGAGTCGATTCATACAACGCCACAGGTAAATACGCGACTTTGCCTAATTACCTGTATTACAAGACTAATACCGATAATACGATTGAGTTCTCTAACATATGGGATAAACCTGCTGTTGCACCACCGGTAAAAGACAGTCCCAACAAAGGCGATAATCCTACCGGTTACACCAGGATAAGCTGGTTATTGAGTATGTTTAATACCACCACGATGGATCAGGCTGATTATATTAAATATCTCTGGCGGGGTTATACTGATAATACCGGTGTTGCTCCTGCACCTTACGTTTTGCCCATTCAAAGTGAGATTGTACTGAGTAGTCTGGGCGTTTTGAAGAATGATGGTTATGGTTTAAAGTAAATCTATATACAAATGAAATATTTCCACCTAAAAAATTTCGTATTCTTCCTGCTTTTAGGCTTGCTTGCCTTGGGCTGCAAGAAGAATGAACAACTCGCTGAAGCACCCCGTCTATTCAGACCAGTGCTGACCGGTACGATTGACGGAGCAGGTAACTGGTTAAGCGCTCAATGGACTAAAGTAAAGGGCGCAGTCAACTATACGGCCGAAGTTAGCCGCGACTCATTTAAAACCATCCTGTTATCATCCAAAATTGACACTACCGTGATAGTTTTCAAAGATCTCGATTGGCTGACAGTCTATCAGATTCAGGTTCGGGCCATTGCTTCCGATGAAACCAGAAATTCCGGTTTTTCTTTCCTTGGCGAAAGAAAAACAGAGAAGTTTCCTTCGATTATGTTTACACCAACCTCTTCAGATATTCTGGATAAGGCCATTTTATTGAAATGGACCAACAAGGACGCTGCAGTCACCAATTTCAAAATTACGCTGAAATCCAATAACAGCCTGGTAAAAGATGTGCCTTTGGTTGCCACGGATATTGCCGCTCAGTATAAGGTTATCAGTGGGTTGACGCCTGCAACAACTTATGTTGCAACTCTTTATAGTGGTACTGCAATCAGGGGATATGAAACCTTTACCACTGTTGCTCAGATTATTACGGGTACTACTATCGTCGATCTTTCGCAAGAGACGAATGCTGATATATTTACCTCTACCTATCTGGCCTCACTAACAAGTGGTTCGACTATTATCCTGAAAAGAGGCATGACCTTTAATATCTCGGGAACAGTCAATATAGACAGGTCTCTGACATTTGTGAGTGAAGTCAGCTTCTTTTCTGCTCCGGCCAAATTGAACCTGGTTAGTAATTTCAATGTCCTGGCGAGCAGTAATATTCCGGAGATTGCTTTCAAATCAGTAGATCTAATCGGAAACGCTGCAGATGGATATGCGAGTCGTTATGTATTCAATATCAATGTTGCCTGCACAGTAGGTAAGGTAACATTTGATGACTGCAAAATCAAGGCAGTACGAGGAGTCCTGCGCACCCAGGCTGGTCCGCAGATCACCAGCGTTTCTTTCAACAAGTGCCTGATCGACAGTATAAACGGATATGGTGTTGTCACCTGCGATAACACAGCATCGACCATTCAGAATGTGCAAGTCACAAATTCCACGATCTCGGATGCCCAGAAATTCCTGGTAAGTAAGTCAAATGCCACTTCGGTTCTGGTTGACAACTGCACTTTCTATCTCGTTCCGATGAGTGCGAATTACTTCTTCGACTACAACGGTGTGAGCGTTTCAGGAGGTATTACCATTAGGAACAGTATTTTTGGTGGCGCCAAACCAACTGCGGCAACACCTCCGGTATATACAGTCGGCGGTATCAGGCCTGCAACCATCAACATCACCTCTTCCGGCAATTTTAAGACCTCGGATCTGGTACAGGTGGTTGGTACTGAACTTCCAGGCCTGACCGACTATTCAGGCACCTCTGCTACCCTTTTCAGGAATCCCGGGAATGATGATTTCTTTCTGATTGACAGTAAGTTCACAGGGAAAGCCACTGCCGGCGATCCTAGATGGAGACCCTAATTTGATGAAGTGAACCTGGCAGGCGATTATCGTCTGCCAGGTTTTTTTTGATAAGTTAAAGGTTCAAAATATAGAAATGGCGTTTTGCCATGCACGATCAGTCCAGAAGATGGATAGTCCGAAATTCTTCTTTCATTTATACATAAAATTGGCTTCGAAGATCAAGTTGTAACTATTAATGTTGCTAATGGCGAAACTACTGATTTGAATATTGGACTGGATAAAGAATGATATTAACAAAGCCCTGCGAAAGCAGGGTTTTGTTTAGGTTGATTCAATATTTTTCAAAGTAAATTTAAAAATACTACCTTTCCCCAATTCGCTTTCTACCCAAATTTTGCCACCTTGTTTTTCAATTAGCTCTTTGCATAACATCAATCCCAAACCAGTTCCTTTTTCATTATTAGTGCCAAGTGTAGAAATATTTTTTTCGATGGAAAACAAATTGGGTATGTTTTCAGCCATTATTCCAACGCCACTATCTGTAATTTGAATTTCTATATTTGTATCGTTCTCAATGAAATTTACAGAGACTAATCCTTCGGCATTTGTAAATTTAATAGCATTCGAAATTAAATTTCGCAACACCGTTAGAGTCATGTCTATATCGGAGTATATTAAAACATCTGGACGAATATTATTTTGTAAGGTAATCTGTTTCTTTTTAGCAATTTCGCTATAAAGCTGGAATATATTATCAATATTGTTTTTTAAATGGTGCTTTTCTATTCGCTGGGTAATCCTTTCGGTTTGCAGTCTGGACCAGTCTAATAAATTTTCTAATAGCTCAAAAGTGTTTTTTGAGCTTTGATAAATATTGTTTACAGATTGTTGGATTTTACTTTTGGGGTATTGCTCCAAATTTTCAAGTAAAAGATCCGAAAAACTAAGAACCGAACCCAAAGAACTTCTTAAATCATGAGAAATGATAGAGAATAGTTTTTCATTTGTAGCGTTGAGTTCTATTAATTTTTCGCGGGATCTTTTTATTTCGATATGCGTAGCAACACGTGCGGTTAATTCCGGAATACTAAAAGGTTTGGTAATATAATCAACAGCTCCAAGTTCGAAGCCTTGTAGTATTTTTTCGGGTTCCACAACTGCTGTTAGAAATATTACTGGAATGTCTTTTGCCTTGGGATTTAATTTTAATGCTTTAAACGTTTCAAAGCCATCCATTAAAGGCATTTGTATGTCGAGTAAAATTAAATCAGGTGCTTCAGTATTTATCGTTTCCAATGCCCGACTGCCTGATGTTGAAATGCAAATATTATATCCCTTATCGTGAAGAATATTGCTCAGTAATTGAAGATTTTTTGGTGTGTCGTCAACAATTAAAATCAATGGTTTTCTTATTGTTTCCATGGCTTTTATTTATCAATGAAAATGGTTAATTGTTTTAATGTAGCGTAAATCTTATCGACATTAAAGGTTGCTATATTATCGTTTAATCGTGTAGAATATTCTCTTATTTGAGTAATACTTTGGTTCACAGTAAACTGTTCCAATTCCTTTCCAAAATCAATTAAATCATCAAAATTTAATGTTTTTTGAAGTTTCAAAATTGTTGGTAAAAACTTTCGAATCAACTCAGACCTGGCTTCTATTGGTATTTCTTCCTGATTATTTATAGGCTCTAAAACAGGAATATCCAGTATATCAGTCGTTTCAATTTCGATTATCGATTCGAAAGGTAGATATTTGACTAGCAATTCTAAAAGTTCATATTTAAATATTGGTTTTAATAAGAAATCATTTGCGATATTACCAAGTTTATCCTTTTCTTGTTTCATACCGGATGCCGTAAGAGCAATTATGGGTATGTCTTTTAATTCGTTGTCCGATTTAAGAATTCTAATAGCAGTATAGCCGTCCATAATGGGCATTTGAATATCCATTAATATGATGTCAGGGCGCTTTTTGCGGGCTGTGTTGATACAGTCTTCTCCGTTTTCGGTTTCAATAATTGAAATATTATACTTTTCAAGATATCCTTTAACTACCTGACGGTTAGACAATACGTCTTCGGCCATAAGTAAACGCGGATTTTTAAACCGAATATTTTTCAGGTAACTTTTATCAATATTGCTATCATCAATTGTATTTTGAGTTCCTTTCTCTATATTAAAAAGAGAAACAATGAAAACCGAACCTTTGCCAAATTCGCTTACAGCCGAAATGGTTCCTCCAAGTAATTCAGTTAAACGTCGGGTAATACTTAAGCCAAGACCTGTTCCACCATATTTATTGCTTATCTTATGTGCCACTTGTGTAAAAGGTTCGAAAATATTTAATAATTGGCTGGCAGGTATTCCTATTCCACTATCTTTTATAGTAAAGGATATGTCTATTTTGTCATTTGTTTTTGCTTTAGGAATAATATCAACAACAATATCCACGTTACCGGCATGGGTGAATTTAACCGCATTACCTATAAGATTAAATAAAATTTGGCGAAGGAATTTCTCATCGGTAATAATTATTCCGGGCATAGTTTCAGCAATTTCTATATTGATAGCTATTCCCTTTTCGGTTGCTTTCATCAAAAAAATTGCTTGAATTTCTTTAATGAGATTGTTCAAATTAACGGGCTGAAGGTCTATTACCATCCTACCTGCTTCAATTTTTGAAAGGTCGAGAATGTCGTTAATAAGATTAAGTAGAACTTTACTGCTCTGGGTAATATTATCGAGGTATTCAGTGAATCCTTTGTTGCCTTCTACTTTTTCTTTCAATATGCTCGAAAAACCTACAATAGCATTTAAAGGTGTACGAATTTCGTGGCTCATATTGGCAAGGAACTCACTTTTCATTTTATTTGCATCTTCGGCCAGCTGTTTGGCTTTTTGCAATTCTAATTGATATATTTCAAGTTCATGAGTTAACCGCGTTTTCTCTTTAATTTGGTCAAGTAGATTCGTGTTCTTTTCTCCAAGTTGCTTTGTTCTTTCCTCCACTTTTATTTCAAGTTCAGCGGCTAGCTTTTTTTTCTCTTCGTGCTGACAAGCAAGCTCTTTGTTGGCAATAATTAGCTCTGCGGCACGCTTTTCCTTTTCCTCGTTTTGAAAGGCGAGTTCCGTATTTGCAATAATTAACTCGGCTGCCCGCTTTTCTTTCTCTTCATTTTGGAAAATAAGTTCATTGTTCGCGATACTTAATTCGGCAGCGCGTTTCTCTTTTTCTTCATTTTGGAAAACAAGTTCGTTATTTGCAATGCTCAATTCGGCAGCGCGTTTTTCCTTTTCTTCGTTTTGAAATGCAAGTTCTTTGTTGGCAATGATCAACTCCGCTGCTCGTTTCTCTTTCTCCTCGTTTTGAAATGCTAATTCTTCATTCGCAATAATTAATTCGGCGGCACGCTTTTCTTTCTCTTCGTTTTGAAAAATAAGTTCAGTATTTGCAATACTTAACTCTGAAGCCCGCTTTTCCTTTTCTTCATTTTGAAATACAAGTTCAATATTTGCAATGCTTAATTCTGCTGCACGCTTTTCCTTCTCTTCGTCTTGAAATACAAGTTCTTTGTTAGCAATGCTTAACTCTGCTGCACGCTTTTCTTTTTCTTCATCTTGAAAAACAAGTTCGGTATTGGCAATGATTAACTCCGCTGCACGTTTTCCTTTCTCTTCGTTTTGAAAGGAAGAATTCAATCGTATAATTTCATTTTGCTTTTTGAGTTCAGCAATCTGAATTATTAACTCTTCATATGTTGGTTCATTCGTCATTTTTCTTTTATTAGTATATCGAGCTTGTTAAAGGTAATAGATTTAGGTACACGAAGGTTGGAAATAAAATTCTCTTATATTCGAAAAATAAAAGTACCCGCCTCCAAATGTGTGAATGATGTAATTAATATTTTAAGTTTTGTAACCCTTGCGAGATAAATAAAATCAACTTTGCTCTGTTTTTTTATCCATATCATAAATAAAGACTTGAAATTATATATCAAATACATGGTTAGCACCTGCTGTAAAATAGCGGTGAAAGAAGAATTGAAAAAACTTGGACTCCATTTCATCTTTGTCGATTTAGGCAAAGTAGAAATTATGGAAAATATCTCGGAACTGCAGAAAAAGAACCTGAAAACGGCGCTTCTCAGGTTAGGTCTGGATTTGATGGACGACAAAAGAACTGAATTGATTGAGGAAATTAAAAGTTCAGTTATTCAAATGATTCATTATTCCGAAGAAACAGTTAAAGTAAATTTCTCTGTTTTTTTAAGTGAAAAATTAAACTTTGATTATACATACCTATCAAATCTATTTTCAGAAGTGCAAGGAACTACTCTGGAACATTTTATCATATCACATAAAATCGAACGGATAAAAGAGTTGATCATATATGATGAATTAAATATTACGGAAATTGCACGGATGATGAATTATAGCAGTGTTGCCTATTTATCGAATCAATTCAAAAGGATTACAGGATTTTCTCCCTCACAGTTTAAACAATTGACTGACAAAAGAAGAAACCCAATTGAAGAAATTGGGAATTAAAATGATTTAAATCAAAATAGCACATCAGTGAATTTCATAACTTACACCAAAGAGGCAGGAATCCATTTCCCGGTTGCGAAAGAGAAAGAGGCGAACCTTTCGATTCGCCTCTTTTAAGATTTTGATTCCTTTAATTTTATTTATTTGTGGCCTTTACTTTTATTTTGGACGGGCTGTGTAATAACATTCGTAATAAGAGTCACATCGGTTCTTGATAATAACCTTCCGGTTACTGTTGCGCCTGCAGTCAAAGTAATATCTGTAGCACCCAAAATATTTCCCTGAAACTGACTACCCGCTCCCAATGCAACGGTTTGGCCTACTACCCAGAAAATATTTTTGGCTTGTACACCTCCTGTTAGGATAATTTGCGTTGCATCACCC
>Ga0209125_1003514_pt1 | contig 10699 bp, 12 predicted proteins | sample BarGraIncub1131A_FD_184503 | JGI IMG/M metagenome (GOLD analysis project Ga0209125, IMG submission 184503) | Arctic peat soil microbial communities from Barrow, Alaska - Barrow Graham LP Incubations 11-31A (SPAdes) (version 2) | ecosystem: Environmental > Terrestrial > Soil > Wetlands > Peat... | reverse complement strand
AATTATATCAGATAGAGGGGGTCATTGTTTTTTTATATTAAAAACAGCTATAACCCTTGCAATAGCAAGGTTTTAAATAAATAAAGCAAAGATAGTGTTTACACTATCTAAATATAGGGGGAGGGATAAAAATGAAGGTTGTTCCAGTTGAAGAAGCATTAGGCATGGTATTATGTCATGACTTAACAAAAATTATTCCTGGAGAATTTCATGGAGTGGCATTCAAAAAAGGGCATATAATATCGGAAGAAGATATACCTAAAATGTTGGATATTGGAAAAAAGAACATTTATGTTTGGGAAATGAATGAAGGAATACTCCATGAAAATGAAGCTGGAGAAAGAATGGCAAGAGCATCAGCAGGGAAGGGAATTGTATTCAATAAACCCTCCGAAGGCAAAGTTAATTTGTTAGCTCAGTATAAAGGCTTACTTAAAATAAATTTTAAAGCTTTAGAAAAAATTAATATGATAGATGAGGCCATGATTGCAACACTTCACACTGATATTGTGGTAGATAAAGGAGAGGTTGTCGCTGCAACAAGGATAATACCTCTTTTTATTGACAAATTTAAGATTGAACAAATAGATAATATTTGCAGTGAAGAAGGACCGATTATTTGGGTAGAGACCTTAAAAACAATGAAGGTGGGTATTGTCACCACTGGTAGTGAAGTCTATAGTGGTAGAATAGAAGATAAATTTGGTTCTGTCATTAAAAATAAAATTAATGAAATTGGAAGCAAAGTAATAAAACAAATATTAGTATCCGATAGTGAGGATATGATTAACGACGCAATAAATGAATTACTTTCAATGGGTGCTGAAATGATTATTGTTACTGGAGGTATGTCAGTAGATCCTGACGATGTTACGCCTGCAGGAATAAAGAAAGCTGGAGCAAAAATTATATCCTATGGTGCACCTGTACTTCCGGGAGCCATGTTTTTAATAGCATACATGGGTAATGTACCTGTGCTTGGACTTCCTGGATGTGTTATGTATAATAAAAGAACTATTTTTGACCTTATACTTCCTAAAATTTTAGCTGGCGAGGTTATAAAAAGTAAAGATATTACAAAGCTAGGTCACGGGGGTTTATGCGTTAATTGTGAGGTGTGTAATTTCCCAACATGTAGTTTTGGAAAATGGTAATAAACAGGATATGACTTTAGATATGAAATCATGTATAGTTAGAATGAAAAGAGTTTCTAATGAAGCAGAAATAACAACAGTTGAAAGAATAGGATCACAAGATGCTTGGAATGTAGATACTCAGAGATTAAAGGATTGCTGTATTCATGTGGTTAGTAAAGAAGGTAATTTAATTCCATTTTGTGCATATAACATTACAGCTGCTTATGGAACTAAATTATATAGATAGGATGGGGGGGATGAAATGAAAAACTATTCTGCTATAATACTTGCTGCGGGATATTCGAGCCGTATGGGTAGCTTTAAGCCACTAATGGAAATAGACGGAAAAACCGCACTTCAAAGATGTATAGAACTTTTTGAGGATTGTGGAATAAAGGACATTACTGTGGTGACAGGGCATTTAAATGATTCTATAGAAAAGGAATTAAGTTCTGTTAGAGGTGGATTGGATGAGATTAGAATTGTATTGAATGAAGAATATAGTAAAGGTATGTTTACGTCAATAAAAGCTGGAGTAAGATCGCTTCCAAAGGAAACAAGTGCTTTCTTTATTTTGCCAGTGGATATTCCAGCGGTACAGGTATGCACTATTAAAAAAATGTTGAAAAGTTATGAGAAGATAAAAGGGGGCATTCTATATCCTGTATTCGGTGATGAAAAAGGTCACCCCACATTGCTCTCATACTCATTATATGAAGAAATATTAAATAATGATCCTCAAGGCGGATTAAGAGAGCTTTTAAGTAGGCATAAAAAACACTGGCATTATGTGCAAGTTGCTGATAGAGGTATTCTACTAGATATGGATACTAAAGAAGACTTTCAAGTTTTGTGCAAGCATATTTCGATATATCCTTGCCCTGATCATCAGGAATGTTTGGAAATATTAAAGTTATGCAAAGTTAATCGAGATGTTATAAATCATATGAAGAGTGTAGCTGATTTTTCGAAAAAGATATCACTTTTGTTGAATAAAAAAGGATTAAATTTGAATATTAATTATATTTATGCGGGGGCATTATTACATGATGTGGCCAAGGGGAGCAAAGATCATGCAGAGCAAGGGGCAAAAATTGTTGAAGGATTTGGATATAAGTGCCTTAGAGAAATTATTAATGAGCATATGGAGTTAAGATCGCAGCATAGGATAAGTGAGAAAGAAATAGTTTATCTTTGTGATAAACTTATTAAAGGAAGGCAATTAGTCACTTTAAAGGAAAGGTTTTCAGAAGCAATTAGTAGGTATGAAGGTATGCCAAATATTTTAGAAAATGTGAATAAAAAATATATGGCTGCAAAAATGATAAAGAAGGATATTGAAGAAATATTAGGGGAAAGTATAGAAACGTTTAGTGGGAAAATTTGAAAAGACACATTTATCTCTTAAGACATGGTGAAACTGAATATGGCAGGGTGAGAAGATATTTGGGACATACAGATTGTAAACTTTCACAAAAGGGTATAAATGATGCTAAGCATTTAGCTTATATTTTTGAGAAGAGTGAAGAAGTTATTAATAGTATTTTTAGTAGTGACCTTATTAGGTGTAGAAGGACTGTTGATATAGCCTTTCCGGATAGAAAAGTAAATTTTCTAGAGGGTTTGAGAGAAATAAATATGGGAGATTTGGATGGATTAACTTTTGAAGAAGTCCAAAATAAATATCCAGAGCTTTTTAAAAAAAGAGGGGAGAATATAGCAGAATTTATTCCTCCAAATGGTGAATCTTTTAGAGCATGTCAGCATAGGGCAATTAAGATTTTCGATAATATAATTAATACAACGCAGGGCAATGTTGTTATTTGTAGTCATGCAGGTTTTATAAGAGCATTGCTTTGTAGCCTTTTAAAGTTAGATTTAAAGGATATTTTTGATATAAAGCAGGATTACGGATGTATTAATATTATAATTACGAAGGGTGATTATATTTATGTAAAAGGAATCAATCTCAAAGATTTATACTAATGGAGTGTGTAATATGCATAAAACATTATATGAAAAATGGATGGAATATTTTGCATATGGAATGATTGAACGAAATCTTTATATAAAAGGAAATGATGAAAATGATTAAAACTGCAATATTAACTATTAGTGATAAAGGTTCTAGGGGAGAAAGAATTGATGGGACAGGACCTGCACTAAGGAGTGAATTAGAAGATAAGGGATTTATTATAAGCTTTTATAAAATGATTCCTGATGAAAAAAATGAAATAGAAAAAGAATTGATATATTTATGTGATAAGCTTAAGGTAGATTTAATTTTAACTAATGGAGGAACGGGATTTTCACAAAGAGATGTTACTCCGGAGGCAACTCAAAATGTAATCGAGAAATATGTGCCTGGGATTGGCGAAGCTATGAGAATGAAATCACTCCAAATTACGCCAAATGCTATGCTTTCAAGAAGTATTGCCGGAATTCGCAAAAAAACCTTAATCATTAATCTTCCTGGCAGCCCCAAAGGTGCTGTAGAAAATCTTCAATTTGTACTGCCAGCCATTCCACACGGAATAGCAGTGCTTATAGGTGAGGCTAGCGAATGCGCTAGAAACTAGCGGAAATAATGAACTTTAGGAGAGGGTTTTATGAGAGATAGTTATGGAAGAAACATAAATTATTTGAGGATATCGGTAACTGACAGATGTAATTTAAGATGTGTATATTGTATGCCAGAGCAGGGCATCGAAAGTTTAAGCCATGATGATATTCTGAGGTTTGAAGATACTTTAAAAATTGTAAAGACAGCTGCATCATTAGGTATTAATAAGATAAGGTATACTGGTGGAGAACCACTGGTTATGAAAGATATAGATAAACTAATATATGAAACCTCAAAACAACCAGGAATAGATGAAATTGCCATAACTACCAATGGTATTTTACTCTACGATATGGTAGCAGATCTTAAAAAAGCCGGACTTAAAAGGGTTAATATTAGCCTTGATACTTTAGACAGAGATAAGTATAAAAGTATAACAAGGAGAGGTGATTTAGATAAGGTAATGGGAAGTATAGACAAATGTTTAACACTTGGATTAAAACCCGTAAAAATAAATACAGTATTAATGCGAGGATTTAATGATACAGAGTTTGAGGATTTTTTAAACCTAACTCGCAAAATGCCAGTAGAAATAAGATTTATTGAACTGATGCCTATAGGCGAAGGTACTAAGCTTTATGAAAAAAGAAAATTAAGTTTTGGTGAAATTCTAAAATTACATCCTGAGTTAATTCAAATTGAAACTGAAAAAAGTAGCACTGCTCAAATGTATAAGCTTGAAGGTGCAAAAGGAAAAATTGGTTTCATTAGTCCTGTAAGTTGTAAATTTTGTGCTGATTGTAATAAAATAAGACTTACGCCAATAGGAACCATTAAACCATGTCTTCATTCAAAAGAAGAAATAAATCTTAGAAAATACCTAAATAATGAAGAGCTGCTTACAAATGCATTAAAATCGGCGATATTTAACAAACCACTTGAACATCATCTTGAAGAGGAAAAAGCTAGCAGAAGTAAGAAGATGATGTATCAGATAGGAGGATAAAATTATGGAACTTTCACATATAAATGAAGAAGGAAGAGCCAAAATGGTAGATGTATCGCAAAAGTGTGACACCGTTCGCGAGGCGGTAGCAGTTGGATCAATATCTATGAAAAAAGAAACCATAGAAAGAATAAATGAAGGAACAATTTCAAAAGGAGATGTATTAGCAGTAGCTCAGATAGGAGGAATTATGGGTGCTAAAAGCACTTCGCAAATAATACCAATGTGTCATCCTATAATGATATCTGGTTGTGACATAAGCTTTAAAATTGATATTGAAAACACAAGGATTGAAATAACTGCAACTACTAAAACTGTAGGAAAGACAGGAATTGAGATGGAAGCGCTCACAGCTGTATCTGTTGCAGCACTAACTATTTATGATATGTGTAAGGCAATTGATAGAGAAATGGTTATAAATAATATTATGCTTGTAAAAAAAAGTGGTGGGAAATCGGGAATATTTGAAAGGAAGGCGTTGTAATGGCAAAGGTTACTGCTGTAAATATAAGTGAGCAAAAAGGAGTAATAAAACACCCTATAGAGAAAGGCTTTTTTAAGTTTAATCATGGACTTTTGGGAGATGCACATGCAGGCGATTGGCATAGACAGGTTAGTTTTCTTGGGGTTGAAAGTATTGAAAAGATGAAAGTTAAAGGGGCTGAAGGTCTTAGTGCAGGTAAGTTTGCTGAAAATATTACTACAGAGGGAATTTTTCTGTATGAGCTCCCAATAGGAACTAAAATTAAAATTTGCGATGTGGTTTTAGAGGTAACACAAATAGGGAAGGAATGTCATGCAGGTTGTGAAATTATGAAACTTGTTGGTGACTGCATAATGCCAAGAGAAGGTATATTTGCTAGGGTGCTTGAGGAGGGATATATTAAATCTGGAGACGATATTGTAATTATGGAATAAGTATTATGGATACAAACATTAAAGCGGCATATAACATATTTGTAAAATCGAATCGGATTCTTGGAATTTATTGGGACAGAAGGTCTCAAATTGAAAAGAGGCCTTCATTTGATTAAATATATTAAGGTGATTTAATTAAAAACATATATGCTTTTTTCAAAAGTACTCTATTATCACATCCATAATTCCACCACATACCATACCTTCATCTTCAGCAATGGAACCTGTCATGTCTATGCTTTGAATTTGATATCCTCCATTTCTGATTACATCACGAGCTGTATTAATCACCTCTCCTTCACTACAACCTCCGCCGATGCTCCCTAAAATCTTACCATATGGCCATACAATCATTTTAGCTCCTTCCTTTCTTGGAACTGAACCTTTAGTAGAAACAATTGTAATGATTGCTTTTGGAGAATTCTCATCTTTGCACAAATCATTTAATACATCGGGGTCAAACTCAGGCCAATTTTTTTTTGTATGATTAGTACTAACACTGGTTATATCACCAAGTCTTCTATATTTTATGAGCTGAGATATAATAGAGAATGCTATCTCATCAGGCGTAACTGCGCCAATCTCAAGACCGATGGGTGCATTGACATTATTTATTTTCTCTTTAGAATATCCTTCACGTGCCATTTGCTCCATAACGCTTTTAACTCGGCGTTTTGAACCAATCATTCCGACATATGCGATATTATGTTCTAAAACTTGCCTTAAACAATCAATATCATGTCTATGCCCCCGAGTCACGATAACAACATAGGCCGACTTATTTAAATTAATAAAGTCGAAACAGTTATCGAAACTCTCGCAAATTACCTTTTGAGCAGTAGGAAATCGCTCAGCGTTCGCAAATGATGGTCTGTCATCGATAATCGTAACTGAAAATCCTGCCTTTGAACCAAATTCAGCTAAAGGTTTCGCAATATGTCCACCACCTAAAATTATTAATCGTGGCTCAGGAAAATATGGCTCAATTAAATAAGACTCATTTTCCGCAGCTTTAATAAACTCAAGATTTCCAGTTTCTAAAGCATACTTTGCCTTTTTATAAAGTACTTCATTTAAATCAGATATAGGTTTATAGGCGTTCAGACTTTCCTCAGTAAAAAGAGTTTTGTTCTGGCACGGTTTATGATCACAATTTTTGTTATCTAGTATTGTGATCATAACAGCATTATTTCCTGCCGCAACTTCATCTAGTAAATTTTTATAGCTATCTACATTCATGGTTTCATTCCTCCGGTTACATTTATTTTTAAAAGTACTTACAATTGTGATAATTTTACCTGGGATATAGGAAGTTTTATGTAATATAAAATATATAGCAGGTTGCGAGGACGGTAGTTACTTAGTATTATTTATTTTCTGTTATTCTAATTGTAGCAATAATTGTGATAGTTTTAAAGAAAAAAGCATAAATTAAAATAATAAGTATTTCATTAAAAATAGAAATATGCTTTAAATAAAGTTTAAATATGCTATAATATTAAATGCAACTTAATATATGGAGAGATGTCCGAGTGGCCTATGGTACCTGCCTCGAAAACAGGCGAACGTGTAATGCGTTCCGAGGGTTCAAATCCCTCTTTCTCCGCCAAATCAAAAGAACCCACTGGAAGGTGAGTTCTTTATTACGTTAATTATAATGGGGATTTGAACCCGCGAGGGCGCACAGCTAAAAATGTGATGTTATCACATTTTTAGCTGTGCGAAAGGAGGCAGGACGCGAACCTACTGGCTGAGGCAGTTTTTACCTTGGTCTGCATCTTTTTTATGAAGATAATACACCATAAATCAAATATTGATAAAATCCATTGTAAGTTCAAAATAGTTAATAAGTTGAACCATTTCAGGAGTTATCTCCATATTTACTTGCCAGATTTCAACACCATTTTTCACAGCTTTCCTAACTGCTGTATGTATTTCCTCGCTCTTGCTGGTTTTTGGTGGCACTTTAAATCTTGGATTATTATAGATAAAACAGTTAAGCAATATGGCTCTTTGATTTATATTCAGGCTGCTGGATAGCTCGTATATGTGTTTGATGAATCTGTCAAATGAATCAAACTCACTGTGCGATTTATAAGAAACATTTGAACTGTAGGGCAGTTCTGCAAGAGATGTTTTTACTTCAATGTAGGTGCTTTCTACTAAAAAATCTAGTCTTGAATTACCAAGAGTTTGTTCGCGAATAGTATTATATCCATTAGCAACAATTTTACTAAACTGATCGGTTTTCAAAAAATGTTCTATATACCTATTTACTGCATTTTGATTAATACCAATCCACGTTTTTAGAGAAGCGGTAGGTACATCTAATGATATAGCTTCTACTGTATATGGTGTTTTTCTCTTTTCGTCCTTCGCTTTAGACATAAGGCAAGGAATATCTTTGAATATGAAATTCCCTATGCGCCCAGTGGAAGGACAATGACATTTATAAATGGTACCATCTAGTTCAACATTCATTATAAATCGGTTTGGTCTACTTTTTATTATCCCTTCAATTAAAGGAGTTTCAAAGATGTAGCTTTTATTATCACTAAATGACATTGTTTCACCTCATTTTACAAAATAATACTGATATATATTTAAGCATTCTAAAGGCAATAATAACATTATCTATGACTGCACTATTATACATATAAAGAATAAAGCTCTAGTGTGTCTATTAGTTGCACTAGAGCTTGTAATTCATTATAACTCGGTTATAGGCAGCTTAAGAGATTGCCATGCAGCAATTCCACCGGATAATTCTTTTACGGTATATCCATTTTTAATAAGTTCTACACTTGCATGTTTTGCAAGGTTGCACCAGGTATCCCAGCAGTAAACTACAATAACCTTATCTTTTGGCAAATCACCAAGTCTGTTTTTAATGTCTTTTTCAGGTATTTCTATTGCACCAGTTATTTTTACTTTTTTTAGATGGGATGGCGCATTACGAACATCTACAAGAACAAAAGTGTTTGGTTGTGATTTAGAAGTAGCGATGAAGTCCATGGGACTTATAGTAGTCTCCAAAATGTTTTCGAGGTATTCAAGATTTGTCATTATAATCATCCTCTCCTTAATGCCAAGCTTTTACCAGCTTGATAAAAATATTATTTAAATTTTGTACTTCTTCATCCGTTAAGGATGAAAGAACACTTCTTTCGCGGTTTATTAATGTAGGCCAAAGTTGCTTAAGCATGAGTTCACTTTTATTAGTAAGTTGAAGGTTATACATTCTGCGATCAACAGTATTTTTAACCCGTATTAAATAACCAAGTGATTCAAGATGATCAACTTTTTTAACCGTAGTAGTCCTATCAATATGTAGAACTTCACCTACTTGCTGCTGAGTAGCCTCAGGCATAGAAGTTATAACTGTTAGAAATCCAAATTCCTTTGAATCAATTTGATATGGAATTAATTCTGCATTAAACTTCTCTATCATTTGTTCAGTGACTTTACCAAATAAAAAACCCATACTATTAAGAATACTAAACAGTGTAACACCTACTTTCAAATATATAGTCACAATATTATATAATATTTAGTTAATATAATCAGTGTAACTGATTATATTTGCAGTGTCAATATCAAGTTGTGAAATCTCTTTGGTAAATTTACTTTTAACAATATTCTACTAAAACCCTTAATGATATGGTTGAAAATAAGACTTACCTCAATTACCGTAAGTGGAATAGATGACTCAGAAAGGGCACAAAATATTCAAGAGCCCTACAAACTTATAATCTTAAATCATCTGTACCTCAAAGCCTTGCATTCATACTAAATGGACAACCGTATGTTGGTTCACAAACTATAAATAAACTTTCACCAGAAGTACGTGGTCTAATTAATTCAACTCTTACCGCTACCGATTTTAGGGCCTAAATTTTGCACAGTTGGATATGCAAACCCCTATGGATTTTGAAGTTAGGGGTTTGCATTTTTAGCAGAAATATTTTAAGCGGATTTTTATGTTTTCTCAGACTGCTCACAAAATGACGAAAATTGTTGAATTAAATAATTAGCATAACTATTGTATTTACATATGTGTATACACTATAATATAACTAGTGTATACACATGTGTGTACACACACTAGTTATATAAATTTTCAAGTTATAAATTTATATTATTGCAGGTATTTATGAAGGAAGTGGTTATTGTCGTAGATATGTCAGTTATATTGTACGAAAAACATAAAAGTTACTTAGATGGAGAAACGTAGAAAAGAAATATATTAAAGAAGAAAGTGAGATGAATTAAATGAGTAGTATTTCGAAAAGAATTGAAAGATTGCCAGTTACGCCAATGCTTTGGAGAGTGCTGTTTTTAGTAGGTATCGGATGGATGTTTGATGCCATGGATCAAGGGATGGTCGCCGGTGTGATGGCTTCAATTGGAAAGGTGTGGAAACTTACTCCCGTTGATTTAGGTTTATTGGGTAGTGTTTCGGCGATTGGAATGGCTATTGGTGCTGCTGTTGCTGGAACGGTTGCTGACAAATGGGGTAGAAGAACAGTCGTTACGTTTACCCTTGTGTTATATGGATTAGCTAGTATATTATCAGGTCTCGCGCCTAACTTTGGCCTATTGTTGTTTTTTCGATTTTTAACAGGATTAGGCTTGGGCGGAGAGTTGCCGGCAGCATCTACTTTGGTTAGTGAATTCTCACCTGCTAAATCCCGCGGTAGAATGGTTGTATTGCTCGAGAGCTTCTGGGCTTGGGGATGGATTATTGCAGCTTTAATTTCATACCTCTTGATTCCTATTTATGGCTGGCGTATTGGCTTTTTATTGGGAGGAGTACCAGCACTGTATGCAGCCTATCTGAGAAGGAATATTCCGGAATCTCCTCTATTCTTGGAACAAAAGGGGCGTTTCAAAGAAGCAGATGAAATTGTAAGTAAAATGGAGAAACAAGCCGGAGTAAAGAATAATGAAGTGGCTGTAAACAGCCAGCTGGGAAATGAGAAAATGAGTAATGCCACGCTTTCGGATTTATGGTCCAAAGCCTATTTTAAGCGTACCCTTGTGTTATGGATTTTATGGATAGGTATTAATTTTGGT
>Ga0209125_1003513_pt1 | contig 10701 bp, 9 predicted proteins | sample BarGraIncub1131A_FD_184503 | JGI IMG/M metagenome (GOLD analysis project Ga0209125, IMG submission 184503) | Arctic peat soil microbial communities from Barrow, Alaska - Barrow Graham LP Incubations 11-31A (SPAdes) (version 2) | ecosystem: Environmental > Terrestrial > Soil > Wetlands > Peat... | reverse complement strand
ATATGATGAAGATCCGAAATATGATATGCAAGGAGGCAATTTGTATCTGAATGGTTCGTGGGCGACGACTATCCGTCATCATAACGGGAAGTTTTATGTCGGTTTTTGTACCCCGTATGGTTGGGGTCGGGAGACCGGTCATTTCTCAATATGTATCGCGGATAAAGTGGAAGGGCCCTGGGAGCGGACTATCTTCCCTGACTATCTGTATGACCCGGGATTATTCTTCGATGATAATGGAAAAGTCTATGTTTTTCATGGACAGGGTACGATCTGTGTGACTGAATTGAATGCGGATGTCAAGTCTGTCAAGAGTGAAAAGGTGAAGGTCTGGAGCGGAGGCTTCAAGAATGCCAATGAATTGGGCGGAGGATTTGGCATGGAGGGTTCTCATGCCTATAAGATCAATGGGAAGTATTACATTACTTGTCCCGCAGGAGGCACCGAAGGATGGCAGATCTGTCTGCGTTCCGATAATATCTATGGTCCCTATGAACACAAACTGATCATGAATGATAACAGTTCGTATCCACCCAATGGTTTGCATCAGGGAGGAATGGTGCAGTTGAAGAATGGAGACTGGTGGTTTATCATCATGCAGGATCGTGGCGCGATAGGCCGTGTGCCTTATCTGGTTCCTGTAGAGTGGGTCGATGGCTGGCCGATGTTAGGGAAGGGCGGGAGAGATGTGATCACCTACGCTAAGCCTGCTGTCGGGAAGAAATCGTCCATCAAGAGTCCGGCGACGACAGACGAGTTTAATAGTCCGAAGCTTGGTTTGCAATGGCAATGGAACCATAATCCGGATCCGAAAAGATGGTCGCTCACAGAAAGAAAAGGAGTGATGCGTCTGAAAGCGTCGGTTGCCGAATCGCTGAAGACTGCCCGCAATACATTGACACAGCGTGTGCAGGGACCAAGTTCGGAAGGTACGGTAGAGATGAATGTAAAGGGTTTGAAAGATGGTAATGTGGCCGGTTTCGGTGTCTTTGAGTTCCCGTATGCCTATGTGGCTGTTACCCGTTCGGGCGGTGTATCGAAGATTAGTATGTATAATGATGACAAGGAGATAGAGGTTATTGACAACTTTCAGGGAGAGAGCCTTTGGATTCGTGCCCGTGTAACGGACAGGGATTTTACAGCGAAGTTTTATTATAGTCTGGACGGCACCTCTTTTTCGCCCATTGGTAATGACTTGAAGATGGGTTTGGGATTACCGTGGACTGCCAATCGCTTTGCACTGTTTAATTTCAGTACAACGGAGTCAGGGGCTGATGGTTATGCCGACTTTAACTGGTTTCGCTTTACGAATAAATAGAAGACCTTACCGGTTGCAATCAATCACCAAAATGTCCCGTTTATTACGTAATAAACGGGACATTTTAATTGTATTTGCACAAAACAATATCTCATGAAAATATCTGATATTATAGCAGTTACTATCAACAGGCTTCCAACCGATTATATCTTCACCTATACAGACTTCATCACAGAGGTGAAGATGAAAGTTGCGGTTAGTGATCCTTAAAATTCCATTTGGAATTGTCGCTCTCCATATTGAATTCTGCAAGTGTTGGGGTGCTGTCTCCGGAAGATACCAGCGCTAACTTCTTCGTTGAATTGGGCACGACCTTGGGCATGATTCTGTAGGTGCCATCGGTCAATTGTTCGATTCGCCACAATTGTTCGGGTGCACCGGTAAATGCGGGAACTGATATTAACTCAGCTTCTGCTGTTGCTGCCAATGCCCGATCAGTTCCTTCTATTACGATTTTGTAATAGGGGGCTCCGAGGTAGCCTCCTGCATCGGGAACAGCTGTGATGGTCCATTTCTGGTGTGGTCGGAACATGTAATCTCCTATTCTTACACCAATGTTTCCGGTTGGCCAGGTGTTTACTACATCCGCCAATGTCTGAGATGGAACAGGTTTTACGGGCTCATCGTTGTCGCGGTTGGCCCTCCGCATTCCTCCGGCCATTCGAACAAAATCAACGGCTAATTCTAAAGCATATCCTCTTCTCTCAGATTCAATTTCGTACGTGCCTTCTTTGAAATTATCCCCTGCAACCGGCCATTCATTTTTCCATAGCAATGGACGAATCCCCAAGACGCTACGTCCTCCTTGTTGCAAATCGGCTTCGTAGTGGCAAGACATTATTTCAACGCCTTTATCCATGATAAAACGTCCGAAATGTCCCGGTCCGGTAACTCTTCCTCCGGCTGCAACCACCATCTTACCGCCGCCTTCCAACATATCTCTTCCCATGTTGTCAAGGTAAGGGCCTGTGACTTTTCTGGAACGGCCCACAACAATGTTGTAGGTTGAGTTTGCGCCATCGCAGCAGGTACCATGGGTGCCGAGAAGATAATACCATCCATCACGATACATCAAATCAGTAGCCTCACAATCAATGGCTATATTTATGGCTTTATTCCCTTTTACTCGTTCTCCTGTTTTGGGATCAATTTCCACGAGGCGAATGAATCCAAAATAGGTCCCGTAGGATATCCACAGTCGTCCATCTGTTGGATCCAAAAGAAGACCGGGGTCAATGGCATCGTTGTCTTCCATGTTTTCGGACGAAGCAACAACGATTGCTTCCGAATACTTGAAATCAGGGGATGTGGGGTCAAGCGTTTTGTTCCACATGGTAAGGATTTTCCCATTGTGTCCACCACCAAGACCACCTCCGGTAGCACCGTAAACCACAAGGTAACGATCTCCGATTTTTAGCGCATCCGGAGCTGCTCCTCCACCGGGTCTTACTCCTCCACCGTTCCACGTCCATCCGTCTTCGGAAATCAATCCGCCTGAACCCGTGCCAAAGGTGTAATACTTTCCTTCACATTCCATGATGGTTGACGGGTCGTGTATAAATGGTTTTCCCACTTGTGCCGACAATGTTCCGGTTAACAACGCTGATAAGAGGGCTGTTGTGCCCAATATATTGTTTTTTAATTTCATAATAACTCAATTATTTAAACGACTAAGATCTTGTATTCGATGATTCATTAATTCATTCGCAGCTGATGGTGAGATTCTTGATGGGATTACCCTCTTCGTCCAGGAAGCGGACGCAGAAATCACTCATACCGGGACCATTGATGACCACTCCCCGGATGATATTCTTCCCTTTGTTGAGCGTTAGGCGGTTTGATACGCAATCATCCACCACCATACGCCTGTCTCCGGAAAGAATCATAGCCTCTTTGCCATTTAGCCACCACATGGACGCTGAATTGGAGCCTACAGCCAATCTTACATTTTTCATTTCTTGCGGACAGTTTACCACGGTTACTGCCCAAAACAGAACGCCGTAAATCTCTTTTCTCAGCCCATAAGCAAAACGAAACAATTTGACATTGTAATTCTTGCTATCCAGTGCATGCCACATAAGTTCCTGCTCCCCAACTTTTACCTTTTCTCCATCTTTGGGAAGGACGGTAAACTGGTTTGGAAAATACTCTTCAGCAAAGGCCGTTCGGAGGTAGCTGTCTGTAAAAACAGTATTGCTACGGTTGGGTTTGCTGATGGGCTCTAAAAGCGACCATCGTTGAATGAATCCTTTGGGATCCGGTGTCTTTTTCTTTGTTGTAGCAGGGATGAAATACGATGTGATACTTCGCGTTGTATCGATTTGGACCGTAGCATTTAGTTTGCCACCAGATGCGGCGATGCATCCTTGCAGCCCTGACCCTACAAAAATGACAGAGCTTGCTGCCAATAACAGCGCTTTTCGTTTAATGTTCATGTTAGATTTTTACAGCGTGAGAATTTGTTTTTGAGAAATAAGGTATACTTGTTTGCAAAACTACAAAAAGAATTTTCAATTTGAAATACATGAACAACAAAATGTTGCAACAAAATGGGGATGGGTAAGCTGTTTCGGATTCCCTGTCATTCTAGCGGATTGACTAGAGGTTCTTTTGATGATTTTGAGTATCTTAAATATAAACACTATATTTGCAACTAGAGGAACTGTTTCCTATGTTCATATTGTAATGTATATGAAAGATCTTCTGTCCTGATTGTGCCCAAAACATGTTGTCGAATCGTATCAGAAAACATCCTTTTAAAAAGAGTTTATGACTCAATAATCCATTTTTAGTATAAAAGACCGAAGGATTTTTGTCTTTTCACGACTAATAAGTGAAAAATGAAAATAAATGACACACAGCGATAATGAATTAATAAAGGGGATAAGAAACGGCGAGCAAAATGCTTTTAAAGTTTTATATCTCAAATATTCGGATTTGCTATTTGCGTATATTTTGCATCATCTTGATAAAGATAAAGAGGTGGCTTCTGACATCTGGCAAGAAACATGGGTAGTAGTTGTTGAAAGAATAAACGATTTTAAATCTCAAAGCGGCTTTTTTACTTGGCTGTGTGCAATAGCAAACAACAAAATATCTGATTATTATAGGAATGCTGTAAAGCAAGAACGATTTACAAACATCGAACAGAGACATCTTGACATTGATGAGGCAGAATTGGAAACTGAGTTAATTGATGCAGAGACTCACGTGGATGTAATTACAATACTGGCTAATCTATCAGATGAATACCGGTATTTACTTGAGGCAAAGTATATCGATAATAAAAGTATCAGCGAAATATCTGATGTAATAGGCAAATCTTACAAAGCAACCGAATCGATGCTAACACGTGCCAGAGAATCATTTAGAAAAGAGTTTAAGCAAATTAAAAGATTATGAGTCATGCAAAATAAGATGAGACATACGGAAGAAAACATTGAGAAACTCCTTCATGCAAGTTATAGCAAAGAAGACAGACTTGATAAGCAGCTTAAAGAGGATACGTTGCTGCTTCTGGAACAAAAGCTCGCGCAAAACTCTAAAGTGTCGCAACCTGAAAACAAGATTGTCGCTGGGCTTTCTCTTGTTTGGATCGTCATTATTATTTTGATTTTCTCGGAATTAAAACTTTCAATATATATGTTGGATTTGATAAAACCAGTTTTAGGCCTAAGCTTGGTTTTTATTCCTGTTTCTAGTGTGATTCTAATAATTTTAAAATGGAGGGTATATGAAAAAAGAATGGAATAAAATATTGCCTTGGATGGCTTTGTTATCAGGGATTTTAGTAATTCTCTTATTGGGTTTGGCGACTCTCTTAAAGCCATCTAAAAACATTGATAGTACAGTAAATAGAACAATTGCTCTTGACAAACTAAAACAGATTCGGGTAGATAGAGCGGACAGTCTGAATAGTAACGCTTTTTTTGACCACATTGACCAAACTTTAAGCCGCTCTGTGATTGAGACTACATGGCTGATTTCCGAAAAAGGTGAAGTAATTTACACGAAAGGGATGATGTCACAAAGTACGCCTCTTCACTCAAATGTTTTTTGTTTAGCGGATGATCAAAGCCGAGGATTAATTGATGCGGTCGAATGTAATATTGATACATTACAGAAACATATCATGCTTATTGCAGCTTCTATCAGGCGTGAAGGTGAACACAACGATGTATTAGGACATCTGGTAATGCCTTTAAAATCAAGTTCGAATGTTTTAGTCGGTTATATTGCGGTGGCATATTCATTAGATGATCTTAAACCGGCTAGCCCGATTTATTTAGTTGTCATCGTTGCTTTAATTATCTCTTTTCTTTTATATTGGCTATTATTACCGGTCTGGGTCTATTTTGATTGTCGTGACAGAAACAATAAATATGTTTTATGGTCTATCTTTGTGCTTTTAGGTAATATCCCGGCTCTGATTGCTTATTTAATCTCAAATAGAAAGTAAGGGTAAAACAATAAATATTGACAAGCGATGGGAAAGAAACTACTTTACAGTCTCCTGCTTTTTGCAGTCTCTCTGGTACAGATTAATGCCCGGGAAATAAAACGCGATTCTTTGTTTGATTCGGATTGGAAATTTATCCGTGACAAAGTAAATGGTGCAGAGAAACCTGATTTTGAGGATAAAACATGGCGTAACCTTACTTTACCTCACGACTGGAGTATTGAAGATTTAGTGGTATCTGATCTATCGCGGTCAATAAACGAAAAGGAGCGTATTATTAGTGGTCCTTTCGATTCTGAAGCAGTAAGTGGCAATGCTACCGGATATATAGTAGGCGGTACTGGTTGGTATCGGAAGCATTTCCGCTTACCGAAGGAGTATGCCGATAAAGTGGTAACGATCCTGTTTGATGGTGTGTATATGAATTCCGATGTATGGATTAATGGGCATCATCTGGGCAATCATCCATATGGGTACACAGCTTTTGAATATGATCTTTCCAACTATTTAAAGTATGGCGACACTGAAAATGTTATTGCCGTTGAGGTTAAGAATGAAGGACGCAACTCGCGATGGTATTCAGGGTCGGGCATTTATCGGCATGTGTATTTGCAAACGACAGACAAACTTCATATTGCCACGTGGGGGACATTTGTTACAACTACGAATGCAGATTCGCTACATGCCAGGATTGAAGTAAAAGCAAGTGTGAATAATTTTACTGTGCAAAATGCCGATATAACCTTCGTTTGTAAGATTTTAAATCCAGCTTCAGAGATTATATCTGAGAAGAAGCTATTCACACAAATACATAATAAGGTTCCTTCCATACTTAGTATTCCCTTTGATGTATTAAGACCTGAATTATGGACGCTCGAATCTCCTGCTATTTACACGACTGTATGCGAAATTGTTCAAAACGGTACCGTTATTGATCGAACTGAAACAAAGTTTGGAATTCGCACTTTACGCTTCGATTCTGAGAAAGGTTTCTTTCTGAATGGAAAGCATCTGAAACTCAAAGGAGGGGCAATGCATGCAGATAATGGTCCTTTGGGTGCTGTGGCCAATGATAGGGCTGAAGAACGCAAAGTAGAGCTGATGAAAGCGGCTGGTTTTAATGCTATTCGTTGTGCGCATAATCCACCTTCATCGGTGTTTCTTGACGCTTGCGACAGGCTTGGTATGCTGGTACTCTTAGAGAGCTTTGACGTTTGGACGAAGGGTTGGAATGATGATGATTATCAATTGTTTTTCAACGATTGGTGGAGAAAAGATATTACAAACATACTAATGAGGGATAGGAATCATCCCAGCATTTTTGCATGGGGTATTGGTAATCAGATCAGAGAAAACCGCGATAGCATTGGAGTGGCAATAGCTTATCAGATTGCAGGTTTAGTTCGTAGTCTGGATCCTTCGAGGGCAGTAGCAGCAGATGTTGCTTTAACCGGAAAGGATTGGCGGAATGGCTCACCGGACGAATGGCGTAAATGTGATCCTCTCTTTTCGGCTTTGGATATTTGTGGTTACAGTTACCAATCGTCGCAATATGAAAACGACCATCAGCGTTTGCCAAACAGGATTATGTTCTCTATTGAGATAGACCCCCGGCACTCGTTCGATAATTGGATGAAAGCATTGGACTATGAGTATGTGCTGGGTAATTTTGAATGGACTGCCATGGATTATATTGGTGAAGCTGCATCGGGTTGGTTCAGTTTTGCTGAGAGACCTAAGTCTCTTTTCCCCTGGAGCAGTTCCTATACAGGCGATATTGATGTGTGCGGTTTTAAAAAGCCGCGGTCGTACTATCGTGACATTCTTTTTAATAATGAGAATAAACTCTCTGTTTTTGTGAAAAGTCCGGTTTCTTCTTTTGATGGTGGCGGTAGTTCTCTGTGGGGGTGGGAGGATGTGAAAGCAAGTTGGACGTGGCCCGGGTATAATGGGAAAAGCCTCACTGTCGTTGCTTATTCAGGCTGCGATAGTGTTCAACTCATTTTAAACGGAAAGTTAATTGGCACAAAACAAACTTCGAGAGAAACAGAATTCAAGGCTATGTGGGAAGTTCCTTATGAACGGGGCACATTAAAGGCGGTTGGTTATATAAAAGGGATTAAAACAGCTGAATGGAATCTTACCACAGCCAATAAACCTGCTAAGATTCGTCTGACAGCCGATCGTTCAATGATACAAGCAGACGGTCAGGACTTGTGCTTTGTGACCGTTGAAGTAATAGATAAAAATGGCATTCTAAACCCTCAATACAACGACTGTATAAATTTTAGCATTGAAGGAGAAGGCAAAATTATAGCCGTTGGCAATTCAGATCCGAGAAGTTTGGAGAGTTTTCAGCAGCCTTATCGAAAAGCATATGAAGGGAAATGTCTGGTTATCATTCAATCGAAAAACAAGGCAGGCCAATTTATCTTGCATGCTGCCGGTAAAGGTCTTTCTGAAAGTAGGATTGTAATCAACACAAAGTGTAATGGACAATTGTAAGGGGAGGATATTCAATCATCAATTACATTCCATGCCATAGGTGGATGAATTTAACACCCTTACGATTTCTATAACGATAAAAGAAGCCATGCAAAATTTGCATGACTTCTTTTGTGTGACCCGCTTGGGGCTCGAACCCAAGACCCCAACATTAAAAGTGTTGTGCTCTACCAACTGAGCTAGCGAATCATTTTATAGGCTGCAAAGGTATGATTATTTTACAAGAAGCGCAAGTTTTGATCTTTTTTTCTCTTTACAGTCTTCTGAGAAGTATATAAATACTATTTTTGCACCCATAAATTAATTCGAAACATATTACTTGTATATGATAAAGAAAATTGCAACACTCTCCGTGCTTATGGCACAAATGATTGGCAGTGGTGCACTGTATGCCCGGGAAGAAGGCTTTCCCGTTGACTCTGTGGTTAGTCTGAGAGAGGTAATGGTTACTTCCACGAAAGATGAAACAAGTATCTTGAATACACCGCTCACGATGTCAGTAGTAGATAAGGAGGAACTGGTGGAGAGACAGGAACCAGCAATTCTTCAGACGCTCTCCAAACGAGTGCCCGGACTTTTTGTGACGCAAAAAGGGCTCTTTGGCTATGGTTCGTCCACTGATGCTGCCGGTACAGTCTCTATTCGGGGTGTGGGTGGCAGCAATAAAGTGTTGATGATGACGGATGGGTTGCCTCAATGGGCCGGAATATTTGGTCATGCGCTTCCTGATACTTACCTTTCGGATCATGCCGAACGGGTAGAGATTATTCGTGGACCGGCTTCTCTTTTATATGGCTCGAATGCAATGGGTGGGGTGATCAATGTGATTTCTGCCCGACAGGAGAAGGAAGGAACGACAGCTGGTGCAAGTGCGATGTTTGGTTCGTACAATACCGTTCAGACGCATGCGGAATATGGTTTACGCAATGAAGGTCTGGACGCTTTGCTCGTAACCGGGAATAATCGCACGGATGGTCATCGGGAGAATTCTGCTTTTGATCAGTGGAATATTATGGGTAATATGGGTTATGAGTTGTCAGACAACTGGAAAGCGCGTGCTGAAGTGAGCTATGTGAGAAGCATATTTTCTAATCCGGGAAGGAATGAGAATGTTACATTACCGGATAACACGATTGTAGGTCCTCTGGAAGATAACGACATGAAGATACAGCGCGGGATTGCATCACTGATTGTAGAAGATCACTATAAAAATCTCAATGGGGCTTTCAAGTTTTATTATAACTGGGGTGATCATACAATTAATGATGGCTATTTGTCTTCTGGTGGTACTCCGAGAAATTACCTTTTTAAATCCAATGATCATAATTGGGGCGGAATGGCTTATCAGTCATTGAGTCTGGTGGAAGGAAATACACTGACTGCCGGAGTAGACTTTAAAAACTGGGGTGGAAAGGCCTGGAATGATCTTTTTGATCCTTCCAAACCAGATGTTATACTTGTGGACAAAATGGTCAGTGAATTGGCAGGCTTTCTGGTGGACAAACAGGCTTTGTGGAATCGCTTCTTTCTGACAGCCGGTATACGTTGGGAATACAACGAGACATTCGGTTCGGAATTGGTGCCACAGGGTGGCTTTGCATGGCATGCTTTTGATGGTACGGTATTCAAAGGGAATGTATCCAAGGGGTTTCGCAGTCCAAACTTGCGTGAGTTGTATATGTTTCCACCTCAGAACCCTGATCTCCAACCGGAACGGATGGTTTCATACGAACTTTCCTGGGATCAGACGCTCGTGCCGGATGTGTTAGAAACTGAAGTTTCACTCTATTATATAGATGGTGAGAATATGATTCAGATGGAATTTCCGGGAGGCAAACCGCAGAATATGAATACGGGGGCATTTCAAAATAAAGGTGTGGAAGCTCAGTTGAGTTACATGCCATTACGGGATACGAGGATCTTTGCAAACTATGCTTATCTTCATTCAAATGTGAATCTGATCAGTGCTCCGAAGCATCAGGCTAATCTCGGTTTTACGCAACGTTTCAATAGTTTTACCTTCTCTGTGGATGCTCAATATATAGGAGACTTGATGCTCAATTCGGGTACAGGTTTGAAGGATAGCTACATCCTTGCTGATGCTCGTGCGTCATATAAATATGGAGATAATATCACTCTCTTCCTGAAAGTGAATAATATGACCAACAGTGATTATTCTGTGATTGAAGGTTTTCCGATGCCGGGAACGACTGTAATGGGAGGGTTATCTGTACGTATTGATCAATAGATCAAAGCTGCTCAAAATATCTTCTAGCAGATCATCTATCAATGTTCGAATGCAGGGATAGTTATATTCTTTCTCTTTTATAACCTTCCCGTTGCTTGAGTACTTCTCGCGCTTGTTCCAATGCTGCTTCAGGAGCATCATTGGAACCTGGCGAAAGCAGACAGTGGTTCA
>Ga0209125_1003511_pt1 | contig 10707 bp, 7 predicted proteins | sample BarGraIncub1131A_FD_184503 | JGI IMG/M metagenome (GOLD analysis project Ga0209125, IMG submission 184503) | Arctic peat soil microbial communities from Barrow, Alaska - Barrow Graham LP Incubations 11-31A (SPAdes) (version 2) | ecosystem: Environmental > Terrestrial > Soil > Wetlands > Peat... | reverse complement strand
AGGTTCACACTGGGAGCATCTATGGACCGTTTTGGTCTGGGTAACGTCATCGGCGACACATCCAGCTATAACCTCCAGCCAAAAACTTATTTCAATCTTTTCTACAGGATTGGACACAACAGTCTGAATAAGGTCTATTTCCCGACGAGTGGTGTCGATGTCGGCGGAGGTATCAAGGTATTGCTGACCAACTGGACGACCAATCCGGTCTTCATCGGAGATTTTTCTCTAAAGCGGGCCAGGGCCATATCCGAACGGATTACTTTTATGTATTCACTCAACAGTAGATTGGTTTTCGGGGGTAACGAGTCCTTTTTCCACCACACTTTTCTGGGAGGCGTACAGCAGACAGATTACTTCAGCAACAGCATACCTTTCAATGGTATCAGGAGGATGGAGCTGAATACCAGTAGTGTAGGCGTTAGCCGACTGGAGTTCAGGTTAAAAATGTGGGAGAAAATTTTCGTTTCCATTTCTGGAGATATAGGTATGTACAGCAATGATAACCTGTTCTTTACGAATCAGAAAACCATTTTAGGCTATGGATTGAATGCGGCTTACAACAGTGTAGTCGGACCCCTCGAATTCAACCTTAGCTTCTCCGGACTGGACAAGGATGTGCTTCCCTATCTTTCTCTGGGATTTTGGTTCTGATATTTTGTTCTCGCCTTAGGTTTTTTAACTTTGACAGCATCCAGCGTCATGCTGAACTTGTTTCAGCATCCCATTAATCAGGGGATTCCGAATCAAGTTCGGAATGACGTTCTGGCATTCGGCATGACGTTCCACCATTATTATTCAACAAATTCTGAAAATGCGATATACTTTCTTGCTTCTGCTGTTGTTCAGTTTGTCTGCGCTATCAGGCCAGGCACAAAATAATGCCATTGACAGCCTTTTGAATGCCGGAAGTCTGAAGACCGGATCTTATTGCATTTATGCCATCGATGCCTCAACAGGTCAGACAATTTATTCCACTCCTCAGAAAAGCCTCAGTACCGCTTCGGTAATGAAACTGTTCACCACGGCTGTCGCCTTAGAGGTTCTGGGACCTGAGCATACCTTCTCAACTTCCTTGTATTATACCGGGAATCTCAACATCAAAACAGGTATCCTCAAGGGTAACCTGATTTTAAAAGGGGGCGGTGATCCAGCTTTCTATTCTTCTTATTTTGAGGATCACTACCGCGGGTGTTTCGAAAAGTGGGTCGACCAGCTTAAGATGAGCGGCATAAAGCAGATAAATGGTAAAATCCTTCTGGATCTTTCTACCCTCGACCGCACATCTGTCCCCGGAGGATGGGACTGGGATGATATCGGGAATTATTACGGGGCCGGCGTCTCGGCTCTGACTTTCAGGGACAATACCTACAGCATCCATTTCTCTTCCCCGAATACGGCTGGTGAATTGGTCACGATAAAATCGACCGACCCGGAAATACCCGGTTTGAAGCTCGAAAATCTGGTGCGTTCTTCCTTAATAAACGGAGACCACACCATTGTTTATGGTGCGCCAGGCACTTACCAGGAATATGTCGAGGGAACAATTCCGGTTTCGAAGGAGGATTTTGTTGTCAGGGCTTCGATGACGGATCCTGCCATGGTTGCCGGACAGACTTTCCGAAAGAAGATCCTTGAAGGCGGCTTGACGATTTCAGGTGGTGTTGCCAGAAAAGCTACAAATGATACGACACGCGGAATCCTGGTAAGTAATTTTCAGTCACCACCCCTGAAAGATCTGATCGTGCCCCTTCTCAAGGAGAGCCTCAATCTTTTTGCAGAACACCTGCTACGGGAAATTGGACGCATGCGCTTGGGCGAGTCAGGAACCAGGCAGAACAATGAATCCACGCTTGAAAAAGGACTGGAGACTTACCAGCAATTCTGCAAAGACAAAGGAATTTTTTCGGAGGGTTTCTTTCCAACAGACGGCAGCGGACTCTCGCGAAGCAATGCGCTTACTGCCAGAACCCTCGTCGAAACGCTGAAAACGGTCTATGATGGCCCGAACAGGGAACTGCTTTTTAACGCTTTCCCGGTAGCCGGAGTGGATGGGACGCTTCGAAATTCCTTCAAAGGTACGCCGCTGGAAAAAAACTTGAAGGCCAAAACCGGTTCGATGGCCAGGGTCAGGAGCATCGCGGGAATGCTGCAGCCCAACAGCGGGAAAACTGTTTTGGTGGCAATCATCCTGAATAATTTCGACCTCCCCTCATCAGGAACCTCCAAACTTTTGGAATCCATTCTGATGACAGTTTATAACAACTTCTAGTGTTGTGTTAAGTGCCTAATGGTGGTGCGTCATTCCGAACTTGTTTCAGCATCCCCTGATTAATGAAGGGGATGCTGAATCAAGTTCAGCATGACGCTGGACGCATGACGCTGGACGCTTAACACTACACCAGCTCAAATGGTCATTTTATGCGAAACAAAGTCTCGACTCAATTGATATGAACGATTGAATATCCTGTTAAATATGAATTTTGAATTTTTGGTTAAAATATTCCATAATTCACAAGTCATAATCAAAATGGCACAAAAACTATAACTTATCAATTATTTAATCTTGATTACTTACAATTTTATTTTGTATTGAATTTTTTATTGATATTTTTGTCGCAGTGAAATATAAAAAGAAATGAAAACATCCGCTGACATTCTCCTCCTTGTGGTCATTCTAATTCTCGTCTGTGCAGGCTGAGGAGGTAAGTCTTTGTGATGATATAAAATACAAGAACCTTTCTCAAGCAAACGAGAAAGGTTCTTTTTTTAAGATAAAGATTATGCAAAAAGGGTTAAGAAGCAATCAGTCCACGCAGGGTCGTAAAATGGCAGGCGCCAGAAGTCTATGGCGGGCCAACGGCATGAAAGAGTCTCATTTTGGGGAGCCTATCATCGCCATTGTCAATTCTTTCACACAGTTTGTGCCGGGTCACATGCATCTGCATGAGGTCGGACAGATGGTCAAAAAGTTGGTCGAGGCAGAAGGGTGTTTCGCTGCCGAATTCAATACCATCGCCATCGACGATGGCATTGCGATGGGGCATAGCGGGATGCTTTACTCCCTTCCGTCCCGCGATTTGATTGCCGACAGTGTGGAATACATGGTGAATGCCCATCAGGCGGATGCCATGATCTGCATCTCGAACTGTGATAAAATCACCCCCGGCATGATGATGGCTTCCATGCGGTTAAACATCCCAACCATTTTTGTCTCGGGCGGTCCAATGGAGGCCGGCGAAATCCGCGGAAAGCAATACGACCTGGTCGACGCAATGGTCATGGGAGCCGACGATTCGGTTGATGAAACACTTCTCTCCGAAGTCGAACAGGATGCCTGTCCGACCTGCGGATCCTGCTCCGGCATGTTTACCGCCAACTCAATGAACTGTCTGACAGAGGCTTTGGGTCTCTCCTTACCAGGAAACGGAACCATCGTCGCCACCCACCTCAACCGGAAAAAACTCTTCGAAAAAGCCGCGAAACGCATCGTTGAAATTACCAATGCCTATTACCATGAAGGTGACGAAAGCGTCTTACCCCGTTCCATCGCCACCCGCGAGGCCTTCATGAATGCCATGACACTGGATATCGCGATGGGCGGCTCGACCAATACCGTATTACATCTGCTGGCCGTAGCGCATGAGGCCGGAGTCGATTTTACCATGAAAGACATGGATGAACTTTCCCGTAAGGTGCCTTGTATCTGTAAGGTAGCGCCTAGTTCCTCCTATCATGTTCAGGATGTGAACCGCGCCGGTGGTATCCTGGGAATCCTGGGAGAACTGGAAAGGAAAGGTTTGCTGAATCTCGCCGTGTCGCGGGTGGATGAGCCAACCCTGGCTGCAGCCATCGCAAAATGGGACCTCCGCAGGGTGGACGCAAATTCTGAAGCGTTCAAATGGTTTGCTTCCGCACCCGGAAATATTGGCCGGAACCTAGTGATGGGTTCTCAAGAAAAATATTATGCTGAGCTGGATCTCGACCGGCAAAAAGGATGCATCCGCGAGGTGGATCATGCCTTTTCGAAGGAAGGTGGACTGGCCGTTTTATATGGGAATATCGCCAGAAGCGGGTGTATCGTGAAAACGGCCGGCGTGGATGCTTCGGTTTACCATTTCGAGGGCACGGCCCGTGTCTTTGAATCCCAGGAAGATTCCTGTACAGGTATCCTGGAAGGAAAGGTTAAACCCGGCGACGTGGTGATCATCCGCTACGAAGGACCGAAAGGCGGTCCGGGAATGCAGGAGATGCTCTACCCAACATCCTACCTGAAATCCAGGAAGCTGGACAAGGTTTGTGCACTATTGACGGACGGTCGTTTCTCAGGAGGAACATCTGGGTTGTCGATCGGTCACGTCTCACCCGAAGCTGCTGCTGGCGGAGAGATCGCGCTGGTGCAGGACGGCGATAAGATTGTGATTGACATTCCTGGTAGAAAAATTGACTGGTTGGTTAGCGAAAAGGAGTTGGCAAAACGTAGGGCATCGGAAGAGACCCGCGGGAAAAATGCCTATCGGCCTTTAACTCGTCAAAGAGAGGTCAGCAAGGCGCTGAAGGCTTATGCACAGCTGGTCTCCTCGGCAGATATGGGAGCCATTCGATTGTTGGATTAGTCGAAGGGGAAGATGGAAGCTGAGATATGAGACATGAGATATGAGATTGAGACCGGTCGAAGGGCTCAAGTGGAAAATGAAAAGTGAAAAATGAAAAATTAAGATTCATATGAGTACGAAAAGTGATAAACCAAAGCATAATCCGAAAGAGACCTTAGAAATTTCAGGCTCCGAGGCGATGGTCCGATCGCTGGTCGAGGAGGGTGTAGAGACAATTTTTGGCTACCCCGGGGGAGCCATCATGCCAATCTACGATGCGCTATATGATTATGGCCACGCCGTCAAGCACGTGCTGGTACGCCATGAGCAGGGTGCCGTCCATGCAGCACAGGGATATGCACGTGTGTCTGGCAAAGTAGGCGTCTGCTTCGCTACCTCAGGTCCGGGCGCTACTAACCTGATTACCGGCATCGCCGATGCCATGATCGACTCTACTCCGCTGGTGTGCGTGACTGGTCAGGTAACCTCCGGACTCCTTGGTACTGACGCCTTCCAGGAATCTGATATGATCGGCATCTCTATGCCGGTGACCAAATGGAACTACCAGATAACTAATGCGGAAGAAATTCCGGAAGCCATCGCGAAGGCTTTCTATATTGCCTCCACAGGTCGCCCGGGACCCGTTTTGCTCGATATTACCAAGGATGCACAATTCGGCAAAATGAATTTTACCTATAAAAAATGTACTAAGATCCGTTCCTATGTTCCGGAATTTCCAACAGACAAGGATCACCTCAAGAAGGCCGCCGATCTGATCAATTCCGCGCAAAAACCTTTCCTGATTTTCGGTCAGGGTATCTTGCTGTCGGGCGCAGAAAAAGAGCTGAGGCACTTCATTGAAAAGACCGGAATCCCTGCGGCAACCACGTTACTAGGCATCTCAGCCCTTCCCACAGACCACCCGCTTCACATGGGCATGCTCGGAATGCATGGCAACTATGCCCCCAATGTCAAGACCAACCAATGTGATGTTCTGATTGCCGTAGGAATGCGCTTCGACGACCGCGTAACAGGCAACATCAAAACCTACGCCACTCAAGCCAAAGTCATTCATATTGAGATCGACGCCGCGGAGATTGACAAGAATATCAAGACTGAAGTAGCGATACTCGGTGATGCCAGGCATACGCTGCGTCTGCTTTCCACTTTGGTGGACGAAAAGAAGCATACCGACTGGGTGAATGAATTCCACACTGACAGGAAGAAAGAGGAAGAGAAGGTCATTGTCAACGATCTGCATCCCACAAAACCCGGTTTGACTATGGGTGAGGTGGTAAGAATGTCGACCGATTTAACACACAATCAGGCAGTTATCGTTACCGATGTTGGACAGAACCAAATGGCAGCAGCGCGTTATGCACGCTTCAACCAGTCGAGGTCGTGGGTTACTTCCGGCGGACTGGGAACCATGGGCTTCGGACTACCGGCAGCCATTGGCGCCAAGATGGGCGCCCCCGAAAAAGAGGTCATTCTCTTCGTTGGAGATGGTGGCATCCAGATGACTATACAAGAACTTGGAACCATTGCTCAGGAAAAATTACCCGTAAAAATTGTGATTTTGAACAATGATTTCCTGGGTATGGTTCGCCAATGGCAGGAGTTGTTTTTTGAAAAAAGATATTCCTTTACGGAAATTACAAGTCCGGATTTCGTCAAATTAGCCTCTGCCTACGGTATTCCAGGGGCGGTTGTGTCTGACAGGAAAGATTTGGAACCGGCAATGAAAAAGATGCTTGCCGACAAAGGGCCCTATCTGCTGGAGGTTAAAATCGAGAAGGAAGACAACATCTTCCCGATGGTTCCGGCAGGAGCGACAGTTTCACATTGTCTCCTTGGCGCGGACGAATTATAATTACCAACCCTCAAAAAAGCAACCATGAAGCAAGAATATATCATCAGCGCTTACAGTGAAAACCACATCGGTCTGTTGAACCGGATCACCATCATTTTCACGCGAAGGAAAGTTAACATTGAGAGTTTAACTGTTTCTGAATCAGCGATTGCTGGAATTTCCAAATTCACCATCGTGGTAAACGAGGAGAAGGAAAAAGTTGTTAACATCGTCAAGCAGATCGAGAAGCAGATCGAAGTCCTGAAGGCTTTCTACCATACCAACGACGAGATGATTTATCAAGAAATCGCCCTTTACAAAGTCTCTACCCAGGCATTGATCGATAGCGATATGATCGAGAAGATGGTGCGCAAACACAATGCCCGGATACTGGAGGTCACCAATGAATATACTGTCATCGAAAAGACAGGTCACAAAGAGGAGACGCAGGCTCTCTTCAACGGATTGAACCAGTTTGGCGTGCTACAATTTATCCGTTCGGGCCGGATTGCTATTACGCGCTCCCCCATTGAGCGGCTTTCGGAATTCTTGCGCGAAAGGGATACGCTGTTCGCCAAAATGGAGGCGAAAATTAAGTGAAAGATTATCATAAATATTTATCATTAAATAAATTTTACAATGGCAAAAATTAAGTTTGGAACAGAAGAAGAAAACGTAGTTACACGTGAGGAATTTCCGGTATCAAAAGCGCTTGATATTCTTAAAGATGAAATTATAGCAGTTATCGGTTATGGTGTTCAAGGTCCTGCGCAGGCTATGAACATGAGAGACAATGGTTTTAAGGTAATAATTGGTCAGTCTCCTGAATTTAAATCAGATTGGGAGAAAGCCATTAAAGACGGATGGGTTCCTGGTGAAACACTATTCCCCGTGGTTGAAGCTGTAAAAAAAGCCACTATTATCCAATTTCTTGTCTCGGATGCCGCTCAGCGCCTGCTTTGGCCGGCGATAAAACCCCATCTGAATGAAGGGGATGCCCTTTATTTTTCCCATGGTTTTTCTATAACTTTCAAAGAACAAACTGCGGTAATCCCACCAGCCAATATCGACGTGATCATGGCGGCTCCTAAAGGATCAGGTGCAAGTGTGCGTACCAACTTCCTGGCAGGAACGGGTATTAATTCAAGTTATGCAGTATTCCAGGATTATACTGGCAGGGCCATGGACCGTACCCTGGCACTCGGTATCGCAATAGGCTCCGGGTACCTGTTTCCTACAACCTTTGAAAATGAAGTTTATTCCGACCTTACCGGTGAACGCGGTGTCCTAATGGGAGCCTTGGCAGGTATAATCGAAGCACAGTATAAAGTTCTTCGTGATAATGGTCATAGTCCTTCAGAATCCTTTAACGAAACCGTTGAAGAGCTCACTCAAAGTCTCATCAGACTGGTCGATCAAAACGGAATGGATTGGATGTATTCCAATTGTAGCGCCACTGCACAACGTGGTGCCCTCGACTGGAGACACAAATTCCGCGAAGCTACCCTGCCGGTTTTTGAAGATCTGTACAAAAGCGTTAAATCGGGAGTGGAGACCAAACGTGTGCTTGATTCAACCAGTGGTATCGATTACAAAGATTTCCTGGAAATAGAGTTAAAGGAGATGCGGGAATCGGAACTCTGGACAGCCGGAGCGGCTGTGCGCAAATTGAGACCGGGGAACCACTAGCCCTTGCCGCTCTCTGAGCCTGGACTCCCCTGAGCTTGTCAAAGCGTCGAAGGGTCAACCGGAATGAACACTTCACCAACGGATTTGCAATCCGTTGGTGAAAGTTTGCGGAGACCACTCGCTCCAACGGATTTGCAATCCGCTGGAGCGTCAACCGGAATGAACACCGGTCCCTGAGCCTGTCGAAGGGTAAAAGGGAAGAACGGGAGTTAATTGATTATTAATAAGAATTTTATGAACAATAGAGTTTATATTTTTGATACCACTTTGCGCGACGGCGAACAGGTGCCCGGATGCCAGCTAAACACGATCGAGAAGATTGAGGTAGCCAGGGTCCTGGAACAATTGGGAGTCGATGTCATCGAAGCTGGGTTTCCGATTTCGAGTCCGGGTGATTTTAAATCGGTCGTCGAAATCTCCAAGGCAGTCACCTGGCCCACCATTTGCGCCCTGACACGTGCAGTGGAGAAAGATATCGAAGTGGCGGCCGAGTCGTTGAAATTTGCCAAGCGCGGCAGAATTCACACCGGTATAGGCACCTCTCCCTACCACATTGTCTCCAAATTAAACTCTAATCCGGAGGAGATTCTGGAGCGTGCAGTCAGGGCCGTCAAATACGCCAAAAGGTTCGTGGAAGATGTAGAATTCTATGCCGAAGACGCCGGGCGTTCAGACAACGTCTACCTCGCAAGAGTCGTGGAAGCCGTGATCAAGGCGGGTGCTACGGTCGTCAACATCCCGGATACGACAGGATATTGCCTGCCCTCTGACTTTGGGGAAAAAATCAAATTCCTAATGGAGAACGTCCCGAACATACACAAGGCTATCATCTCCACACACTGTCACAACGACTTAGGCATGGCCACCGCCAATACTATCGCCGGAGTAATGAACGGAGCCCGCCAGGTGGAGGTTACCATCAACGGTATCGGTGAGCGAGCGGGAAATACTTCTCTCGAAGAGGTAGTGATGATTCTTCGCTCACACAAAGAGCTTGATCTGCACACCAATATCAATACTAAGAACATCTACAAGACCAGCAAACTCGTCTCCAGCCTGATGAACATGCCGGTTCAGCCCAACAAGGCCATCGTAGGCCGGAATGCCTTCGCCCATTCGAGCGGCATCCACCAAGACGGCGTACTGAAGAACCGCGAAAACTACGAAATTATCGATCCGGTAGAGGTTGGTATCAACGAATCTTCCATCGTGCTGACCGCCAGAAGCGGACGTGCCGCTTTGAATCATCACCTGGAGATGCTGGGTATCAAACTTGAAAAGGAAAAACTCGACGAGGTCTACCAGGAGTTTCTGTTGTTAGCCGACAAGAAGAAAGACATCAAGGAAGATGATCTTCTCGTTCTGGTCGGTGAACGCGTAGGCAGTGAACACCGCATCAAACTCGACTTTCTGCAGGTCGTAACCGGGAAAAACCTGGTACCTATGGCCACCATCCGCCTCAACATCGCCGGCGAAAAATTTACTGCTACAGAATCCGGTAACGGACCAGTTGATGCGGCGATCAAGGCTGTCAAGTCCATTATCCACCGAAAGGTGACTTTGCAGGAATTCCTGATCCAGGCGATCAACAAAGGAAGCGACGATATTGGCAAGGTGCACATGCAAGTGGAGCATGAAGGCAATATCTTCAACGGTTTTGGCGCCAATACCGATATTATTACCGCTTCGGTGGAGGCTTTCCTCGATGCGATCAATAAAATTGGTAACAGTGAGATGGCGTCTGACGTAAAAGAGAACTGAGAGCAGGGATAAAGAGAAAATGGGAATATGGGAATAGAAGAGCGTAGGGGCAGCCCTGCGTGGCTGCCCTTCAGGTTGAGAGCTGAGAAATTAGTAGAAATTCGTAAATATATTTATTTTGGAACCGACAACATTATTTGATAAAATCTGGGATGCCCATGTGGTCGACAAGATTGAAGGCGGTCCTTCCGTCCTGTACATCGACAGGCATTTTATCCATGAGGTAACCAGTCCGGTAGCATTTTCCGGATTGGAGAAACGCGGACTGAAGGTCTTTCGTCCGCAGAATACCGTGGCAACCCCCGATCACAACGTACCAACTATCGATCAGCATCTGCCTATCCGTGAAGAACTTTCCCGAAAACAGGTGGAGACACTGACCGAAAATTGCACAAGACACAACATTCCTTTGTACAGTCTGAGCCACAAATGGCATGGCATCGTGCACATCATCGGACCCGAGCTGGGCATCACCCAACCGGGCATGACAATCGTCTGCGGCGACAGCCACACTTCCACCCATGGTGCCTTCGGAAGCCTCGCTTTCGGCATCGGGACCAGCGAAGTGGAAATGGTTTTTGCCAGTCAGTGCGTCCTCCTGCCAAAGCCAAAGAAGATGCGCATCAAGGTTGAAGGCGTTCTTGGTAAAAATGTAACATCAAAGGACATAGCACTTTATGTAATCTCCCAGCTCTCTACCTCGGGCGGTACCGGACACTTCATTGAGTTCGCTGGCTCCACTATCCGCTCACTTTCCATGGAAGCCAGGATGACCCTGTGCAACATGAGCATCGAGTGCGGCGCCCGTGG
>Ga0209125_1003510_pt1 | contig 10714 bp, 8 predicted proteins | sample BarGraIncub1131A_FD_184503 | JGI IMG/M metagenome (GOLD analysis project Ga0209125, IMG submission 184503) | Arctic peat soil microbial communities from Barrow, Alaska - Barrow Graham LP Incubations 11-31A (SPAdes) (version 2) | ecosystem: Environmental > Terrestrial > Soil > Wetlands > Peat... | reverse complement strand
AGACAAGGTTTTCTTATTCCGCGCATAACGGTCCTCGAATTTCATTTAGCCCCCTCCAACGGGTGGAAAGAGGGCCAGGGTATCTCCATCTTTCAATACAGTATGTTCGTTCGCATCTTTCCCATTGACAAGGCAGATGGCCATTTCCGCGGGTTCAATCTTCAGGGGTTGAATGACATCAAGAACGCAAGCTCCTTCTGGAAATTCTCTCTCTTCAACCTTAAAGCGGCCATCCCGAAACGTTGCGAATAATTTAACGGTTACACGCATTTTTGTCTCTCCTCTCAACATAGGACTTTAAAGTCTATTATACCATGGGACTACGAAGGGGGGACCCCAAAAGGTCCCCCATCAATTACTCTATCTTTGTTTTTTCCAAATACCCTCTAGGATATACTAAGGCCTATATTCCTAGTTTCTTAAGACGTTCAGGTGTTGGCACTCCAGCTTCGTCCCAGCCACGTTCAGCATAGTATGCAGGGAGAAGTTCTGGCAATCTGTGTACGCTTCCCTTTGAAGGACCTGCTACGATTTTATCATGTAACAAACGTGGAGGAAGTGTGTCGTCTGCGGTTGTCATACCTACCCGTAGATTTTGTAACTTTTCTACGTTCCAAATACGTTCTCCGCATTCTAAGAGTTCTTCATCTGTGTAATTAAAACCAGTTACTGCATTGACGATTGCAGTGTAGTCCGAAAGGCCGAGGGCGAAAGAAGTGAACAAGCACATTCCAATGGAGTCAATGACGCCTGTGAGATCTTGGAAGATCTTAACCCAGGTTGTTTTTCCTTCAAGGGAATCCTTGTCCAACTTTTCTGGAAGGCCGAGGATTTCTGGAGAAACCATGTAGCCACGTACGTGACAACCGCCACGGTTATTGGTAGCATATTGAAGACCATGACCTTGGATACCACGAGGATCATAAGCAGGGATATCAAGTTTTTTCACAGTCATGGACAGTTCTGGGTGACCATAACTTTCAGCTAAACGATAAGAACCTTGTGCTAATTTTGCGCCAAAGCCTTCACCGTAAGCCATTTTACGGGTCCATTCTACCATTCCATGAACATTACCGAACTCAAGAGGGATTCCTTCAAGTTCTTCAGGTTTAATATATCCGCGTTGAACTAATTCCATCGCAGTGGCAATCGTTGTGCCAGCGGAAATTGAATCCATTCCTAATTTGTTGCATAAATCATTGGCTACGTGAATGGCATCATAGTCGTGAATGCCACAGTCAGGGCCAAAGGACCATACTGCTTCATACTCAGGACCAGCGCCTTCGCCGCCTTCCCATCGATTATAACGACCGCAAGCGATCGGACAGCGATAGCAAGCTTCTTTTTTGATCAAGTGGTTCGCTGTCATGGTTTCACCACTGACTGGCTCAACCTTAGGATCATACGATTCTTGGAAGTTGTTGACCGGGAATATCCCGCTTTCATTAATGATGTTCACAAGGATCGCGGTACCATATCCTGGTAGTCCTTGACCTGTAACGCCATTTTCCTTAATTTTGCCCAAAGCCGCTTTCAAGACGTTTTTCATTTCATCCACATTCGCGTTGACAACTTTTCCTGTTCCACGAACGATGACTGCTTTGAGATTTTTCGATCCCATGACAGCTCCGACTCCACTACGTCCAGCTGCACGGAAGAGGTCATTCATGATGGCTGCATTTAATGAAAGGGTTTCGCCTGCGGGACCAATAGTCAAGACTTTCGCTTTGTCATCGCCGAATTCCGTTTTTAAAGTTTCGGTTGTGGCATAAACGTCTTGACCCCAAAGATGGGATGCATCCTTGATTTCTACTTTATCATCGGTGATGGCAATATACACAGGTTTCGCTGCTTTGCCTTCCACGATGACCATATCATAACCAGCAAACTTCAGCTGTGCGCCCCAATATCCGCCTGAGTTCGACGAGGCAATACATCCGTTGAGAGGAGATTTTGTAACAACCATGAAACGACCAGAGGTTGGAGCGTTCGTTCCTGTCAGTACGCCTGTGGCAATATACATTGTGTTTTCCGGCGAAAGAGCATCTACATCTGCAGGTACTTCGTCATAAAACATTTTCCCAGCAAGCCCACGTCCACTTAAATATTTCTTAGCAAGGTCCATGTTTAAAGGTTCAGTACTGATTTTTCCCTCTGTGAGATTGATCCGTAATACTTTTCCAGTATAACCACCCATGTTAATTTTCCCCCTTATTTTTACTAAATGTTTCGCTAAAACATATTCTTCAGGGACTATCATAAGGACTATAAGTTTAAAGGGCCCACCCTGAAGCATTCTTGCTTAATTATATAGCAATATTCATGCCATTCTTTCAAGTCTGATAATCAACTGAAGATATAAATTAAAATCTAGCAAGAACAAAATAGAACAAATTAAAACAAACAAATATTTATGTACAAATTCTTCTTGGACGAGGTAATTAAGGACAGTCTATCGATTGATTCTTACCAATGTTCCATATCCGACCGGACTGCCCTATACTTTTGTTCCAATTATGAACACTTTACGTAATTTTATTTTATACACTGTTGTTTGACTAATATAGGTATGATATTCTGTTAATAATAATGAAAGCAATTACTATGCCTAGGAAAGAGAGGGAAAGAGTTGTATGGAGAATCATTGGAAGCGTTTTATAAATGGTGAAAGCGTTGAATCGGACGTAACTCCTTCCATCTATCGTTCCTGGCAGAGAAGCTTAGAGCTTCAAGTAGACCATACGCTGATCTCTAATCAAGATATTCTATCAACTCCAAATCTCACGAAGCGTCGAGAAACCCATGAATCCCTGATCCAAGCGAGCGAACCTGTCATGCCTTACATTTTCAGTTTGCTTGGAAGCACAAATTATACTATTTTGCTGGGTGACAACGATGGCTATATTATCGAAGCCATTGGTGACGCGCCCTTTATGAGTAAAGCTCAAAAGGTCAATTTAAGTCCAGGCGCTAGTTGGAGCGAAGAAGTCCGTGGAACGAACGCCATTGGCACTGCTCTCCGTGATAATGCCCCCACCTCCGTCTTTGGTTGGGAGCACTATGTTCATGATAATAACTTTTTGGCATGCTGGGCTGCCCCCATTCAAAACAGCGTGGGTACCCCCCTTGGCGTTTTAGATATCAGTGGGGAATCCAATCCAGACCGTCAGAAAATCTTAACCATTGCCATGATGGGCGCAAGTATGATCGAGAAAAATTTACGACTTTTCGAGTTACAGGATCAGCTAAAATTTTACCAAGAAGGCGTTAAATTGGCGACGTTACTATTACAACAAGGATTTATTGCCATTGATCGTCACGGTATCATTACTGACATAAACCCTCTGGGAGCCGCACTGCTTGGTCGCAAAGCCGAACACATTGTGGGTCAACTCGCAGCGGAAGTCTTCAGCACCCCCAAAGGATGGATGTTGAATGGACAGTCACTGGATTTGCGTATTAAAGATAGCGGTGGAAAAGAAATTGCTTCTCATCTGAAGCGTGTTATCAACGATGCTGGCGAATCATTGGGTGCCGTTGGAACGCTTCAAACAGCCAAGGTAACACCGGCCCTATCCACTACATTATGGATCGGACAAAGCCAGCTGTCACAGCGAACGCTTGCACGAGCTTCGAAAGTTGCCTCAACCCACTCTTCCGTCCTCATTCACGGCGAAAGCGGCACCGGTAAGGAAATCATCGCCAGAACAATCCATCAACTCAGCCCACGCTGCGAGGGTCCTTTTGTCGCTTTAAACTGCGCCTCACTCCCTGCCCCACTCATTGAAAGCGAGTTATTTGGCTATGTTGAGGGTGCCTTCACCGGCGCACGTCGTGGAGGGAAACCTGGGAAATTCGAATTAGCTCATAAAGGGACGATCTTCCTGGACGAAATTGGAGATATGCCGTTGAATGTTCAAGTTGCCCTCCTTAGAGTCCTTCAAGAAAAAGAAGTTTCACGAATTGGCGATACAAAGGCTTTAAAAATAGACGTTCGTGTCCTCGCCGCGACACACAAAGACCTCTCCGACCTTGTTTCATCGGAGCAGTTCCGCTTGGATTTATACTATCGACTCAAGGTCGTCACTTTGGAATTACCGCCCCTTCGTGACCGTCCCGAGGATATTAGAGACTTAGTTCCCTATTTCATCCGCAAAGCATGTGAGTCCTTTAGTAGCCCAATTCTTGGGATTCAAGAAGAAGTGTATGATCATTTAGTCACCCATCTCTGGCCTGGAAATGTCCGGGAATTAGAAAACTGTATTGAAAGCATGGTGGCTTTAGCCGAAGGACCTGTTCTAACTGTCGATGACTTACCGGATGAATTTCGAAGGTCTGATCTTAAAGCCGAGCCCGAACCCTTACTGGAGCAACAGACCAAACAAGCCATCCTCTATGCCCTCACTCAAACCAAAGGAAAAATTGCCCCCGCCGCAAAGCTTCTAGGGATTGGACGAAATACGCTATACCGCAAAATCAAAGAGCTAGATATCACGTATTAGGTTCAATTGGGCTATATCAAAAGGAATCAAATAAATATGAAGCGTCTTGGACTCATTATAATGATCATAGTGTTGTTATAACGAAATAAAGACAAGTAGGCGACAAGAACCCCCCTCATCCATCTAATTCAGCATGAGGGGGGTTCTTGTTTTTTGCCATATAATCTATTCGCGCGAGACGAGCCTTTGATGAGATTCACTTATCTCCGTAAGATGCTAGCAACTGGCTAAGACACTGACTTCCCCATGACCCCCAGCAAAGCCTTCATCAAATCATCGGGCGATGGTGGGCAACCCGGAACCTTAAAGTCTACGGGCAAAATTCCACCGATTCCCTCTTCACTGGCATACGCTCCCTTAAATACCCCACCATCAATGGCACAATCGCCGACGGCCATGACCCATTTTGGTTTGGCCATGGCTTCATACGTTTCATGGGCTGCCATTAACAACTGTGTGGAGCCTGTTCCAGTGCACATTAAAAGGTCCGCGTGACGTGGAGTCGCTACGAAATCAATTCCGAAATGCTGATGATCGTAGAGGGAATTACTTAAAGCCGTCATTTCCCAATCACACGCATTGCAGGAGCCACAATCAAGGTGCCGAATTTGAAGAGACTGCTTGAAACTCTTTGGCAAATCGGATGATATATGCGATATTAGCGTCTTTCCGCCCTTTTCAGTGAGACGTCCTATTTTCAACTTTCGAAGCAGTAACTTCAACATGTGATCTCTATCTCCCTTTTTTGGTTAGCGGTCGCAACAGCTATAACACAATTCGAAACTTTTATTGATCAATGGAAAATCTGGCACAATATTACCCGGTACAGTGAGCGGTACAGCCGGCCAGTTGGCATAGCTTGCCGAACGAATCCGGCAACGGTAGATTTTACCCTCGTCATCCAACATGAGCCAAATAACATCCGTTCCTTTCGGAGATTCTACACAGCCCCAAGCTGGAAACATCGGTCGAGGTTTTTCAATAGCAGGGGCGTTTGTCTGCTCGTCATTGAGCTCTGGCCCTGTCATGGCTTCGCGCAGTAAGCTATTGAGCAATCGAAAACTCTCTCTCGTTTCCCTCACCCGAACCATTAACCGTGACCAAGTATCTCCCTCGTGTTCCACCATTGGTTTTACCTTAAGTTCAGGATATAGAAGATGGGCATGAAGTTCTCGCCAGTCATTGGATATGCCTGAAGCTCGTGCAGCTGGGCCAGTAACGCCCATATCAAGGGCAACTTCAGTCTTTAACACTCCCGCTGTGACGGCTCTTTGTCTAAAGCCGTCATGTTCCAGTAGCAAAGGAGTCCATTCTTCAAAATCCTCGGATAGTTCAACGAGTCTGTTCATGATGCCTTGGCTGTCTTGTGCCCCAGGTATTGACTTCACTCCCCCAGGAACAACTCTTCCTCGCAAGAAGCGATGGCCAAAATATTCAAGATTTAAGCGTTGGAGTTTTTCCTTACACTGCGAACCGTTGGCATTCCCTAAAGCAAAGCCAACGCCCGCACACAAATTTCCGATATCTCCAATATGATTGTAAACCCGTTCTAATTCCGCGAGAATTGTTCTCCATAATAAGGCTTGTCGGGACACTTTCACCGTCGCGAGTTTTTCAACGGCCTCACAATAAGCAAGAGAGTGACTGACGGTGCAGACACCACAAACCCGTTCTATAATGTGCAAGCCTTCTTCAATTGTTTTTCCTTCCAGGAGCTTCTCAATGCCTTTATGCGTAAAGAAGAGTTGAGCCTCTAAATGAAGCACCGTTTCGCCAAGGGTATAAAAGCGGAAATGTCCCGGTTCAATAATTCCGGCATGAATCGGACCCACTGAAACCTGAAACATTCCGTCTCCATGCATTTCTGGAAAAACTAACGGAGCCCGTTTAAACGCCTTGCACTCCTCCCCCGCTTTGTAATCCTTACGCAAAGGATAGAAGCCGGCCGGCCACCCCGGGTGAAAGACGAGCGGGCGCGGATCAGGATGTCCCACAGCAACCAAACCGAAGAGGTCTTGGGCTTCCCTCTCTGACCAATTCAACGCTGGAAAGATTGAGGTAAGCGAAGCGAATTTATCAATAATTCCTCTGGCGACCAGCGTTAGTGAAAAATCTTTTTCTGGAAAATGGAGCACTAAGTAGACACAAAATCCCTTTCCCAGCTGACGCTCATCATTGACAACATGCGTTAACCAGATTGGACGCGGCTTGATCTCTAAACAATAGGTCAATATTTCCGGTAGATCACGGGGGGGCACGTCAACGAAGCCCTCTTGTTTCCCCCACTCGACAATCTTAACCGCTGGATAACTATGATAACTGTCAAAATACTCTTGTAAGACTAGCATCCTATACACCTCCCAGTATGACTTTGACCACCTGATTTAGGGTCTGATTGAGGCTTTGGGGAATGAACAAGCCTAAGAAAAGGACCACCAAAAGAGGAGCGGCAAGGATCAAGGTGCTGACACTTTCACCAGGCATTTGATGCCTAGTGGGCTCCCCATAAAGCATCTGGAGGAAATGATAGAGAAACCCGGCAAAGATGACGGTTAGAAAGAAAATCGTCAAAAAGCCTAGGATTGGATGCCCTGTTTTATACAAACCCGATAAGATGCTTAGCTCTGAGCGAAACGTTCCAAACGGGGGTGTCCCCGTGATGCTCAATAAGCCAAGAACCATGATGATTCCGGTATATGGCCAAACTTTAAAGATGCCACGGATCTTAGAGATTTGCCTTGTTCCCGTTTTTTGTACCATGCTCCCAATAATGACAAATAAATTCGCCTTGGTCAGGCCGTGAAGCAAGAGATGTAGCGAAGCGCCCCAAACAGCCTCTCGAGTTCCCAAGCCAAAACCTAACGCTAAGATTCCCATATGCTCAACACTTGAATAGGCCAATAAGCGTTTTATATCTTTTTGTAATAAGATGAACCCGACCATCAGCCCCAACGATAAAAACCCAAAGCTCATAAGGATTGTCCCGACGTAATCAGGGCCCAAAGTGGTCAGCCGAGCTAAACTGTACCAACGCAAAATAGCGTAGAGCGCACAGTTCAGTAGGACTGCGGATAATAAGGCACTCACCGGTGAAGGGGCCTGACTATGCGCATCAGGAAGCCAAGCATGCATCGGCGCAAAACCCACTTTTGCTCCGTAGCCCACGACAGTAAATAAGACCCCCAGCCGGACTAAATACGGATCTAACTGACTAGCAACTTTTGGGAGCATCCGCCAATCCAAAGCGCTTAAGCTCTGACCCAAGAGCGGGGAAGCCGCTGCAAAAAGAAGCATGGTTCCCAATAAGGCAAAGCTGATACCCACCGTGCACAAGATGACATATTTCCAAGCAGCTTCGACCGCCTGCTTGTTTCGATAGAAACCAACCAAGAGCGTCGTTGCTAAAGTCGTCCCCTCAATTCCCACCCAGATAATTCCTAGGTTCGGGGTACTTACCACCAGAAGCATCGTTGCAATAAAGATCCAAATCCAGAAATAGTACCACTTAAGCCTCGCGCTCGGAAATTTTTGCTCACGGACTTCTTCTTCCATATAGCCAAACGAAAATAAAATCACATAAACAGCCATCATAATAATGACGCTCAGGAGCAAAGCACTCAGGGCATCCCAATATAATAGGCCTGATCCTAACGAGTAAGACCCATGGATTAACGTCTGTCGAATGGTCCATCCACCACTGAACGTTAACAAGATAAGGGCTACGCTGTTCAATATTCTTAAATATATGTCCTTCGCCGACAGGAGCATTCCCCCTGCCGCGATGATTGCCACTCCAATAAACATTCGTATACTATCCTTTCAACGACCTCATGTGATCAACATTGAGCGAGTGATAATTTTCCAGCATTTGTTTCGACAAAATTACGATAATGACAATCCCGACGAGGATATCGAACATACTTCCCACTTCCACTAACAAAGGCATCCCTTTCGTTAGGAAAAATCCTGCGAGGAAGATTCCATTATCAATGAGCAAGATTCCTATGACTTGTACAATGGCGACTTTACGGATCATCATCAACAAAAGGCCATAGAAGATGAGGGCTAATCCAACGACTAAACCGTTACGAAAGCCTGGCTGTGAAAGCGTGATGATGGGTTTCGTCACATCATAGGCGATCAGCGTTAAAGCACCCGCAACAACGAGCGAGGAAGTGCGCTTTAAATAAATTTCGCCCACCCACTCTGTCTTTGAGTCTCGCAAAACCCGTCGTAAAAGGATGGGGATAATCCCCGCCTTACCGATTAACAACAACACACCGACAACGATGACTTCCAATTCACGGCTATAAATCCCTTGACCTAAAATGAGTAAGGAGACGGCAATCGTTTGTAACGTCCACCAATTTAACGCTTTTTTCACGCGAGTGCTATAGACAATCGAAAGTCCGCTCGCCAAAAGCACAAACAATATTAGATTGAGCATATTTTCAGAAATACCAACCACTTAAATCTGCCCCCTTATAAACCAGAATGCTACTAAAGCCAAAATGGCCGTGGCAGCGCTTGTCGCCAGATAATGTGGCAGTAAGAAAAGTCGTCTCTTTACAAAGAGGCTTTCCACTGTGGCAAAAAAGAAGCCCAGAACAGCCACCTTAAGGAAAGCGAAACCCAAAGCCAAGAGTAATCCGACGAACCCGATACTCGCTGAAATCAGCCCACTCGGCCAAATGATTTGGGCCAACAAACACAGCAATAAGAGTTGTTTGACCTGTTCAGAAAACGTCAATAAAGCAAGCGATGTGCCCGAATACTCCAACAACATCCCTTCATGAATCATCGTTAATTCCAAATGTGTATCTGGATTATCCACCGGGATTCGTCCCATCTCCGCAATGCTCACCATCCCTAAGGCTAATAAGACCAATAACCGGGGGACAAAAATAGGTGATACACTACCCAAACCGGACGTAATCCCTTGTATCGAGGTCGTATTCGTGATAAACGCTAAAACGATCAGTGCTAGAAGCAACGCTGGCTCGGTTAATAAGCCGACAAAAAGTTCTCTGCTCGTGCCCATTCCGCCGAAGGTTCCAGCCCCTTCTAATCCCGAAAGGGTTAAAAACAAACGAACTAAGCCAAGGCTTGCTCCAAATAAAAAGAGATCCCCCCAGCCACTTAGAGGCGCCCACCCCCAAGCGTTTGGAATAACGAGCGCGGCCATTAAGGTGCTGGCTAGAGCAATCCTCGGCGCCAGCAAGAAAATCCAGGAGGCATGTTCCGAGATGAGTTCCTCCTTGTTCAGCAACTTCCTTAAATCTCGGTAAGGTTGCAAAATTGAGGGGCCCTGTCGCATCTGCCAAAACGCTTTACTTGTTTTAATGAATCCTTGAAGAAACGGAGCAGCCACTAAAATCAAGGCTATGTGTCCGAATCCCATCAATACACGGGTTAAAAAAATCCATGATTCGTCCATCTTCTCTCTTCTCCTCCTAACGCCCTAAAATAAGAATGACGATCATCGTGATTAATAGGTAACCTAAATATAGGTGAATGCTTCCCTCTTGCAGCTTGCGAATTTGAGCTGCCAACCAAAGCAAGCCTTTAATTAAGGGTCGATAGAAGAGATCCTCAAAAACTGCTTTGATTCCTCCTTCATAATTCAAGGAATGCAGGCTATAACGCGTTCCCCCAAAATCTCGTTCTACGTGTGGGTGCGAACCCAATATTTTCGCAAAAAGAATTCGAATGGGCTTCGTTAATCCGGTCGCACTATATTGCATACTTGGCGTTAGGGGAGAGCCACAGTTCCAAGTGGCCGTCACTCTTCGCGCTCCGCGTTTGCTTAGAATCACAACAGCTCCCGTCATTAGAATAAAGATGACCAGATAAACTGCGGTCATGTGCATCGGTTTTCCAATGACTGACCCGATTCCCAAGATTTCACCATTTCTCAAAACTGACAGAGGCACGTTGATCAAAGCTAAGGTTGCAGAGGGCCAAAGTACACTTAAAACCGCTAACCCAGCGAAGATCAAGGGCGTAATCACTTGAACAGGCTGTGCTTCTTGAGCCTTTTCAGCCACCTCTGAACGAGCTTGTCCGAGGAAGACAATCCCAAACCACTTAACAAAGGTGGCGATTGATAAGCCTCCAACCAAGGCGATCACCCCAATCACCAAAGGCAATAGGACTTTACTCCAGCCATCAGAAAGATTCGAGGTGTTCACCCACAGGGATTGCAATAGGAG
>Ga0209125_1003508_pt1 | contig 10720 bp, 10 predicted proteins | sample BarGraIncub1131A_FD_184503 | JGI IMG/M metagenome (GOLD analysis project Ga0209125, IMG submission 184503) | Arctic peat soil microbial communities from Barrow, Alaska - Barrow Graham LP Incubations 11-31A (SPAdes) (version 2) | ecosystem: Environmental > Terrestrial > Soil > Wetlands > Peat... | reverse complement strand
GGTAAGTATGGGGATAATCACGACCTGCTACCAGTGGTATTAGCTCCATGGCATCTCCCTTCGAATAAGAAGTTGCCGTGGGATTATATCGCAGGTGGCTCTAACCGACTACCCCACTATAAAAATAGCTTATCGCTATAAATACTACTAAATCCGATTGAATCTATCAAGGAATTCGTGCTTTCGACTATGGTGGGCTTCAGTTCCATAAACGCATCAAAGCGACAGGAATTACACATTTTATATATTTAATATGGTGCCAAGAGTCTATACTCCGCACTCTTTCTCTGGCTCAGCTGAGACTGTGAAGACCATTGTTTGTACCTACAGGTAGATCTCAATTTAGTGAAGGACCGCCAATTGATCCAATAAAGTTGTAGAAACCGTCACCGAACCGGCACCCGGGATAAAATAATAACAGATCGAGTTGACCTGAAAAAAGCCGCCCCATCGGGAGCGGCCTTTAGTTTTGGTAATCTCTGGATCGCACTATCTCGGGATGCTAGTCACTCACCGGTCAGGCAGTAACTTGTGAGTGCCCAAGACCGGGGCCTTGCCGCGACCATGCTTGGCAGCAGATCACTTACTCTGTCCGCCCACTCTTCACCTCCCCAGGCGAGACCACCAGTCTTTTAGCACATGCTCCTGTGCCACTTTCTCACCAGGCTCTTTCCCATCACCTGAAGCATGCTCGATCACCGAGTTGATCGCGGCTCCCACCAAAATGATGAACCCGCTGATATACAGCCAGAGCAGCAGGATGATTACGGCGCCCAAGCTGCCGTAGGTCCTGTCGTAGGAGCTGAAATGGTTGATGTAGTAGGAGAAGGCCAGGGATGCGCATATCCAGCTGAAGATGGCGAAAACCGTCCCCGGAGTAATCCATTTCCATTTTTGTTGCACGTCAGGCGCGAAAAAGTAAACGGTGGCCACGGCCAGCAGCACCAGAATCAGGATCACCGGGGCGATCATCAGGTTCCAGGTTATCCGGAACAGTACGCCTAAATTCAACATCGCGGCGATGAGGGCGCCAATTTTTGTCCCGAACATAAGTAGAACCAGCGCCATAAGAAACAAGAAGGAAAGTCCGACCACCAGGACAACGGCGGTCAGCCGCACCTTCCAAAACGGCCTTACTTCCTTCACCAAGTACAGTTTGTTCATGGCATGCATGATAGAGACAACGGCCTTGGAGGAAGCCCAGAGGGCAAGGAAAAATCCAAGAGAGAGCAGTCCCCGTTTCTTGCTGCTGAAAAGGGCCCGGATATTGTCCTGGAGCAGATCGAAAATGGGACCGGGCAGCAAGCTTTCGGCGCGGTTCAGCACGTAATCCAGCAGATGGGGGATGTGCAGGTAGCCGACAACGGTTATTAGAAAGAGACAAAAAGGAAACAGGGCGAAGAGGAAATAATACGCCATGGCCGCGGCATGCGCCGTGCAATCAGCCTCGATCACCTTGCGGTAGACCCGTTTGCCGAACTCCAGGTTCCCGATCGACCTCAATGAAAAATACTTGCGCAACGACAACATGTTCGACTCCAGGCGGTTGACTCGGATATTTGCTGTGGCGCGCCAAGCCGGCCAGACCTTTCAGCTGCAGGCTCCAGCCTGAAAAGGCGCGGGAACCGGAGGAATTCTACCACATAGCCACCAGATGCGTCAGGTATCGACAAATGGCCACAGCTCCGTTGTTTTCCAGAAGCGAAGCAGCACCCCAAAGTATCTTTAAAGATTGACAAAACGCCTCGATGAACTACATTTGTGGATCGCATAAATGAATCACGTTACCCTGGAGAGACTCATGGCGGAGAACATAGAACAAAAATCTTGGGCCAAAAGAGTGCGAGGTTCCAGGGTGCTCCGCTGGGGTGTCGGCATACCGGTCGGCCTTGCCCTTGTTCTCTTTGTCGCATCCTTTTTCATCGACGAACCGCTGCGCGCCATCATGGAAAAGAAATTGAACCGTGACCTGAAAGGGTATTCGGTTCGGCTGCCGGGTTTGCATTTCCAGTTGATAGGCCTCTCCCTGACCTTGAAAGGACTGACCGTCTATCAGCAGGCCCATCCCGACCCTCCCATCGTCTATTTCCCTGTTCTCAAGGCCAGCATCCTCTGGCGTGAGTTTTTCTCGGGAAAGCGCGTCGCCGAATTCAAGCTGGACCGGCCGAGCATCAACATTAACCTTAAACAGTTGCGCAGCGAGGTGGCCAGCGAGGTTCCGCTTAAGGAGCGCGGCTGGCAGCAGGCGGTGGAAGACATCTACCCGCTCAAAATAAACTCCCTGAAAATCAACGACGCCAGCATCACCTATATCGACCAGGATCCGAAAAAGCCCTTTGTGCTAAGCCATCTGAACCTCCAGGCGCACAATATCCGCAACATACACCTGCCGGACAAGGTCTATCCCTCCTCCTTCCATCTCGATACGGCGATCTTTGACACCGGACGCGGCAGCATCGATGGAACCGCGAATCTGCTTTCCGAACCGTATCCCGGGCTAAAGGGGCGCCTGAAACTGGAAAAGGTCCCGCTCGATTATTTCAGCTCGCTCTTATCCCGCGCGAACCTCTCTATACACGGCGGCGTGCTCCAGGCCACCGGAGACGCCGAGTATGCGCCGAACGTGAAAATAGCTCACCTGGAAAACCTGACCATACAGGGGATGAAACTCGACTATATTCATGCGCAGAGCACCAAGGTCGCCGAAAAAAAACGCGTGGCGGCGGTGGGGAAGGCCGCCAAGGAACTGAGCAACAAGCCGGGTCTTTTGATACGCGCCGATCAGTTGAGCCTTACCGGGTGCACCCTCGGCATGGTGAATAAGGCGGCGAGCAAACCGTACCGCGTATTCCTCGCCGATACAGATCTGCATCTGAAGAACTTTTCCAATCGTTTCTCCCAGGGATCCGCTAAGGCCCAGATAAAGGGTAAATTCATGGGAAGCGGCGCCACGACGGCATCGGTAAACTTCCGGCCGGAAAAGGGAGGGGCTGACTTCGATCTCTACCTCAAGATCGAGGATACCCAGTTGACGGCGATGAACGACGTGTTGCGCGCCTACGGAGACTTCGACGTTTCCGCCGGGGCCTTTTCCCTCGTATCGGAGTTGCATGTCAAAAACGACGCCATAACCGGTTACATCAAACCTTTCTTCAAGGATGTGCAGGTCTATGACCGGCGCAAGGATAAGAAGCGCGGCATCTTCCATCAGATGTACGAGATGATGGTCGGCGGGGTGGCCAAGCTTTTGGAAAACAGGCCGCGCCAGGAGGTCGCCACCAAGGCGGACCTCAAGGGTTCTCTGGAAAACCCAAAGACCAGCACCTGGCAGATCGTAGGCGAATTGATAAAAAACGCGTTTTTCAAGGCAATCCTGCCCAGCTTTGAGAAGGAGGTGACCGGAAAAGCCAGACGCTGAGCAGGTGAAGCCACGGGGGAGTCGACGGCGCGCAGCAGGAATCCTGGATGGCCGCGCAAATGCGGTTGCGGGCTAACGGGCGAAGCAGACAAAGGAGACCAGACATGGCTAAAAACATCGCAGTTTTTGGAATCTATTCCAACCGGCAGAATGCAGAAGAGGCGGTGCTGGCGCTGAAAAACGCCAACTTCCGCAATACCGACATTTCGGTGCTTTTTTCCGAGAACGAGGGGACCAAGGACTTCGCCCTGGAAAAGCACACCAAGCTTCCCGAAGGTTCCTCGGCGGGCGCCGGGACGGGAGCGGTCATCGGCGGCGCGCTGGGCTGGTTGACCGGAATCGGCGCCTTGGCAATCCCCGGTGTCGGTCCATTTATCGCCGCGGGTCCAATCATCTCGCTTTTGGCGGGAATCGGCGCCGGGGGAGTACTTGGCGGGATAGCCGGTGCGCTGGTCGGCATGGGGATCCCGGAATATGAGGCGAAAAGATACGAGGGTCGCATCAAGGAGGGGGGCATCCTGCTCTCCGTTCACTGCGATAGCGCCGACTGGGAAAAACGGGCCATTGAGATACTGAAGCAGACAGGCGCGGGAGATATCGGGGCGCAGGGAGAAGCCAAGGCCGATTTCGCCAGTTCCGATAAACCCGGACCCCGGAGCACCGGCGAGGGCACCCCTTGATCGCATCCGGCTGGTTTTTCCGATCCTTGATAAATGCTACTCCCAGGTGGCGCACTTGGGAGTAGCATTTCCTCACCCGCACTCTTCCCCGCATTCAAGTTGTCGATGGTCAGCCTATTGTGGCCAGTAACTCCCACCCACCAAGGTTGCCGTGATTTCCCCCAGTTTCAATCTGGTCGTCATCCTGACCGGAATCCGCAGCTGGTCGTCGCTAAGCCAGACCGTCATTGCGCCGGTACGGGTAGAGACCCCCTCGGCCTTGAGCAGCGTCTGCACCACAATGGTCTTGAACCTGCCGAGCGGCGTGCTGATCTCCTCCCGCCTCAGCACCCGCGCTTCCGTATTCCAGAGCCTCTTGCAGTCGAACATGTCGATGAAAAGTGATTCTCCCGGCAGTAGATCACTGGAGCGCAGGAAATATATGCTGGAGAGGCTGTCGAATGTTCTGGCGCTGATGGGATCACTTTTCTCGGTCTTCTTCAGGAAGTCACTGGTGTCGACCTTGAGCCTTTTATGGTCGAAGCGCGCCTCCTTCCAGGTATGGGTCTTCCCCTCGTTGATCTTCTCGCGGTAAAGCTTAGGCCTTCCCTGGGGGTCCGCTCCGCTACCCGGGGGAGAGCACCGATTCCGTCCAGTCGTCAATAAAGAAGATCGGATTCAGCCACCCAGCCGAGCGAACGGTGTAGACGATGCGAAGCTCGCCACCCGAGGCAGTCACCTCCTGCACGGCAGTTCCGGCGGTGATGCCAGACCAGGTCACCTGGTAGATCAATTTTTCCGGGACGCTGAGAGCTGAGGCGGGGGGAAACGGCAGGGTGACGGACAGCAGCACAAAGAGCGCCAATAGGGCTAAGGTTTTCATTACTACAGTTTACCGCCAACGCCGTTTTTTCCAGAGGGAAGAATTATATTTAATAATTCACCGTTCCCTCGGTTGCGACTCCTAAAACACGCCCTACAATATTGCATTCAACTAATTAATAAAAGCGGAGCGTTTGCATGGAATTCGGCATCCTTCTCAAAGGAGTACCGTTTGCGGCAACCAGGCTTGCCCAACTGGCAGCCGCCTCCCTTTTCCTGCTGCTCAGCCTGAGTAGAACGGCCTGCGCCGACTCACCCGATGCGGCACGGGACGCGGTTCCGAGGGCAGCGCCTGACAAGGCAAGCAATCTGATTTCCATTGGCCTCGGGAAAGATTACTCGTTGGCCCTATTTCCCGCGGGAGATCTTTTCCCAGCTTACGCGGCGGATCCTTACCGGGTAGGATTCGGCTTGGAAAAGGCGATTTACTCCAAAACGGGAATCGACCACGCGGGATCGGATCGCTATCACGTCAAGGCGGGGGGATTGGTCGGCCTCTTCCGAACGTCGCCGGCCGATGAACCGGGACGCGGGGTGCAGCTCAGCTTCGGCGGGGGCTACCGCGCCGAGTTCGACCTTTCCCAGGATCAGGACGCCATCGGCTGGGACGGCAATTACGGCGCTATGCTTACCGCCGCCCCCAACTCCACCCTGGCCTTCAAGTCCGGCGTGATGCACACCTCCGGTCACCTCGGTGATGAGTTCACCGCCAGAACCGGGCGCGGGCGAATTGGCTATACGCGTCTGGAGTGGTTTTCAGGCGTATGGTGGAACATTACGCGGCATCTCGCCATTTACGCCGAATACGGCGATGGCTTCCAACTGAACAACAAGAGTGTGCAAAAGCCCAACCGTGTCCAAGGGGGCATGGAATATGGATACCCTCTCTGCTTCCACGACAGCATCGGTTTATACGCCGCTTTCGACGCCCAGGCAATGGAGGAGCGTGACTGGCGCGCCGACCTGACCGCCCAGTTCGGCATCGTTGGGCATAACGCTCACCGCGCCTGGCACCTCGGCGTTCAGTATCATCAAGGAAGGCCGACTATCAGCGAATTTTTCCAGAGCACTGAAAAATACACCTCGCTCGGTCTTTGGATAGATATCTGAGGGAGCTGTTGTCCAGTCCCGCCAAAGGGTTCCAGTGTTAAGTTTGAATTAAATTAGGGTGTTCCGAGAACTGTCCCCGGCCTAATATTGGAGGCCGCACCTTACAGCTTTCCCCCTGGAATTATTAAACACTCCAGTCTTTCCTGTCTTGCTCCAGACAATTGTTCCGGAAGGCGCCAGCATCAGCTAGCGGCCATGTTTCAACCAGATTACCCAGCCAGCGTGCAGGTGGCCGGAGGGGCGCTGGCCGGAAGGAGGTTGACATCTGACCATTGCAGTGCATAATGCGGGTTAATTCACTACCCTATAGGTGGTATACGATAATACTCAACCATCCGCGAGGATGGGGCGGAAAGCCTATAGGGTCTCACTGAGACAGCCGGGTTGCCGAAATATCATTGATATTCAGCCCCGGCTTTTTTGCGTCTAATGTCAGAGAATACGGGCTGAGCGGGAAAACTCGCAGAGGAGGTATCGTTTATGTCCAGGAAATTGTGCAAGGTTTTTAGTTTGGTGGGTGTCTTCCTACTGGCGGCCCTGGCGCTGGCCCAGCTGCCGGGATGCGGCGGCGGCGGCAGCGGTACGGCGGCTACCGGGACGCTCAGAGTCGGTCTGACCGACAAGCAGAGCGACACGTTTGAAAATGTGTTCATCGCCATCAAGGAAGTGCGGGTCGTGCCGACCGGCCTGGAGGGCGCGGCGGACAACGATTCTCGCCTGCCGGTAATCGTCACCTATAACACTCCGCACGTCGTGGACATCCTTACCCTGCATTTCCTGCAGGATATCCTCGGCACCGTCTCACTCCCCGCCGGCAATTACAACCAGGTGCGTCTCATCCTGGCACCGAACCCCAACGGGAAGGTAGATCCGGTCAATTACCTCACCTTGAAGACGGCACCAAGTGTAAAGATCCCCCTCACGACGCCCAGTGCACAGCAATCCGGGCTCAAGGTGCTGGGAAGTTTCGAGGTGAAGCCGGGGATCATCAATGCCATCCTCCTCGACTTTGACCCGAACACGGCCATCGTGGCCCGTGGCAACGGCGCATTCAACCTGAAGCCGACCGGCATCCGCATCGTGCAATCGACGGCCACCCTGGCCAGCTTCGGTTCCCTGTCGGGCACGGTCATATCCACCTTCAAGGATTGGTCCAGTGCGACGGTCTCGGTAGTCCCCCAGTCGGGAGTAAATCCGATAGCCTCCGGCACCATCTTCAGTAACTTCTCCAGCAGCCGCTGGGAGGGACCGTTCGGTGTATTCGTTCCAGGAGGCGATTACCGGCTACACGTGCTGGCTAAAGGCTTTGCCCCCTATTCCTCGCCGGTGCAGGTAACTGCGGAAAGCGATACCTGGCTGGGGGATATTTTGCTCAAAAGCCCCTGATTTCCAAACGCAATGGGATCTTCGGCCATGCAGAATCTGCTGGACGCCGGCTGTCATCATGGCGCCGGACATGGAGCCGCCGGCAGATGACATGAAAGCAGTTCCCAGCTATCAGTCACCATCAGATAAGGGCGCGCACGACAGAAAAGGGCGTTTCCCCAGCGGAAGCGCCCTTTTCTGTCTCTGGTTCTCTTTGTACCGGTCGTCCTCGGAAAGGAGGTCGTTGGCGAAGTTGGCTAGCACACTCCCGCGACCTCACGAACGATCCTAGACACCCCGGACCCCAACTTTATGACCTCGAGGTCTGCCGGTATTTCCTCAAAAAAGCCGCACAACAATCCAGCCGTTACGGATGAGCATTTGGCCGGGGTTAGAAGGAGTAAGTGACCTCCAGAAGAGGCGCTCGGTTGATTGTGGAGTCGTCTATTTCAAAAAGTCCCGGCAAAACGATCCCTAAATCCTCCAATATGCGAATCTGAAAGTTGGCCAGCCCCCGGTGCTGTGCTTCCACCATCAGTGAAGTCACGTCCAGGGAAACGATATGACCAACGTCGCCTGGTAATATCGAAGTTATGATCGCCGTGGACCCCAGAGGCGGTTGGGAAGTGCGGTCATAATCCGTTGCCTGTAAAGGCTGCGGATACGAGACAAGTTCGATGAGAACGGGAACTGAGCTGGCCGCCGGCAGGATGGAGACGCTGTCGATGAATATTTGGAGCCTAGCCGAATCAATGAAGGCGTTCCCGGGAACGCCGCCTGTACCTGTCAGAGGGAAATCCAGGAAGGCACGGAACTCAGATCCCGTGACAGGATCTATACCAGCAAACACGCTTGGAGTAATGCCCTGTGTTACCGTGAAAACGTTGGGGGAATCGAACCTGATATCACCGTCTAACGCGGGGCGACTGAGGATCTGCGCCACAAAGGTAGGCTGCGGGCTGCTGCCGCCGCCGCACCCCGACAGTGCAAGCATGATGGACATGGTAACTGCTGCAAAAATAATCCTTTTCATAGCTTCCTCCAGTTTTTTGAATTTACCTGCGGCTTCTCTTGGCTTTACCTTGGTAAGAGAAAAGTTTACCGCTAATTCAAAATTTATGGAGAGTAAAGGCTTGTTTTACAGCATAGTTGAACTCCAATTAAAAGGCTGTTAAGAGGGATGAAGTGGCGGTCCACTTTATCAAGGAAGATCTTAAAGTGCCTTTACGTGCAGCATTACCCAGGCGAGGTAGCGGTCCATCCAGGCCTGCAGGAATTTTCTGGTGTTTTCGTTGGGGATGTTGCCGGCCTCATCGAAAAAACCGTCTTTTATCTGGATGAATGCCTCCGGCTGGCAAAGTGTCGGCACGTCAAGGTAGGCGAGCACGTTGCGCAAATGCTGTTGCGCCATGGCCGTGCCGATAGTGCCGGGTGAAGCACCCAATACGCCGGCGGGCTTCCCCGCCCAGGCATTTTGACCATAAGGGCGCGAAGCGTTGTCGAGTGCATTCTTGAGCACGCCGGGAATGGAACGGTTGTATTCGGGAGTCACAAAGAGAAGGCCAGAGGCAGCGCTGATTTCAGCTTTCAGCCGCTTGACCGGCGCCGAGGGATTCGCGTCATGGTCCTCGTTGTAAAGCGGCAAGTCGCCGATTTCCAGCTGCTGGAAGGAGAATTGCGAGGGCGCAAGTTTCACAAGGGCGTTTGCCAGTTTGCGGTTGATCGAATCTTGGCGAAGGCTGCCAACGACGACGGCGATATGATATTGGCTCATGACGAACTCCTCTATTGCAGTTTGATATATTTTAAGCGCGCCGACCGGACCTAAAGGTCACGATTATAGCTGTCGCGCATGGACAGGTCAAAGGGTACCTGTGCGGAACCTTGCCATATGCTTAAAAATTTACACGACCTAGCTATCTCCACCTGAGGCGCCCCCCTCCACCACTCACCCACTACGTTTTTCTGGCATTCCCGGCATCACGGTAAGATGCGGCCACCATCGGACGCCACAAAACGGTCCACCGTATCCAGCACTGGCGCCAGACCGCGCAACGGCCAGGACAGCGCACCAATCAAGGTGGTGTGACTGGTATTATCAAAATATATTTCCGTCACCGCAACGCCGGCCGCGCGCAACTTCTTGGTCAGTGCACCGGTATTGCCTGTTGGATCCACCCAAACATCCCTGTTCGACGCAATCAACAACGCCGGGGGCGCACTGGAGCTTATGTGATTGATCGGTTGGGATTCGGGCGGCGTGTCAGGATAAAAGAAAACCGGACGGGTGTCCTCGTTTTGGATCGGGATGAAATCATAGGGACCAGCCAGGCCGATCCAACCGTGCAGCGCCGCTGGTGTCAAGCCGTAGGGAGCCAGCCAGCGGGGATCGAGGGCCACCATCGCGGCATTGTAGGCGCCGGCGCTGTGTCCCATCAGATAGACACGCTTGGGATCTCCGCCATAATGCTGCACTTCTTTTAAGGTCCAGGCCACGGCATGCGCACTGTCCTCGATAAATCGGGGATAACGCACCTGCGGGAACAGGCGATAATCGGCCAGCACGGCAACAATGCCGCGCGAGGCGAGCGCTTCTCCGACAAATTGGTAATCGTCACGCGCGCCGCTATTCCAGTTGCCGCCGTAAAAAAACACCACCACAGGTGCTGGCCCGATGGTGTTGAGCGGCGTATAGATATCGAGTTTTTGGCGCGGATCGCTATCGTAGGCAATACCCACCACCTCGCGATAGGTATTGCTTGGCGTGATTGCATTGAGGACCTGCAAGGACGAGCAGCCTGCAACTGCGCCGAGCGCCGGGATAACGGCGACCAGCATTAGGCAAAATTTCAGAGGCATGATCATATTCGAGGGGGCTCTTTCCGTTTTTGAATTGTGGTCAGGGCGGCGTGATTACGTAATCGCATGCCGACCACCAAATTGTTTTCCTCTGGCGGAATGGATCCAGGCCCGGATACCGATCCCGTCCCTCTGACATGTTACAACTTACGTGCCTGAGAATTACTACGGGAACTCTCGTGCAACAGGCTGATTGAACAGGTAAAAAAGGGAGAGAGCGTGCGGTCCTGAAGGGATACCCGTCAACGGGCTCCGTCATGTTTGACGAAACTGTCATAAATAACGGTCCAGGTCGAGGCAAACTTTTCAGGTCTACCAAATATTTAATAGGGGGGTAGTCGGTTAGAGCCACCTATCCAGCTACTCCCAGTTATATCCGTTTGTTACATCGCACTCCGTAACCGGGCCCGTTGAGACCGCGCGTTCA
>Ga0209125_1003506_pt1 | contig 10723 bp, 7 predicted proteins | sample BarGraIncub1131A_FD_184503 | JGI IMG/M metagenome (GOLD analysis project Ga0209125, IMG submission 184503) | Arctic peat soil microbial communities from Barrow, Alaska - Barrow Graham LP Incubations 11-31A (SPAdes) (version 2) | ecosystem: Environmental > Terrestrial > Soil > Wetlands > Peat... | reverse complement strand
GCCAATGGTTAAGAAACAAGTAACTATGGATACAATTAAGCTGTTCATAAAATACATCGGCACATTGTACTGTGACCAGGCTTTAATATAGTTTTCAATATGCAATATTGTTGGAAATCCAAATGGATTCGTTACAAAGATTTCGCTGTTATTTTTGAAAGAATTAAATATCAGCCATATAATCGGATAAATTGAAATTGCCGCGTAGATCCAGCAAAATACACGAAAGATAATTTTCCCGCTCTTTCCAAAAATTTGTTTACTACTATGGTCCATTTTGCTTCCTCCTATTCATCCTTATCTTTAAACAAACGATTTACAATTACGATGACAATCAGACATTGCAGAACCAAGATACTTGCTGCTGCCAAACCATAACCATAACGGAATTCACGGAAGGCTGCTTTATACATCATGTAAGTTAAGGTATAAGTTGCATTTCCCGGACCACCTTTTGTCATGATGAACATTTCCGTAAATGCCTTGATACCGCCGGTCAGGGAAACGATCATACAGAATTTATAGGTTTCTTTTAATAAAGGAATCGTAATTTTTAAATGTGCTTTTATGTTAGTGGCACCATCGATTCGTGCCGCCTCGTAATAATCGTTCGGAATTGATTTAATTCCAGCCATAATTAGAGCAAATTGATATCCCATCCACTGCCATGCATTCACGAAGGCAATTGCATAGATTGCATGATCCCGGCTAGATAACCAGTTTTGCTTATAGTCAAGGCCAACTAGCGCAAAAAGCCTGTTGAGAAGCCCATTATCTGCATTATAAATATTCAGCCATAATTGGCAGACTACGGTAACGGACAGAACTACCGGAATAAAATATGCGACACGAAGGAAGTTCCTGCCCTTGGTTCTTTGATTGGAAACTACAAGTGCAAATATACTTGCAAAGAGCATCTGGAAAACGGTAATTACAACTGCAAATATCAATGCATTCTTATTCGATATTTTAAATACCGTGTCATCAAAGAGCTTCACATAATTGTCCATTCCTATGAAGGTTCCTGCACCAAGTCCGTTCCAATCATAAAAACTTTTTACAAAAACCTGTATGATTGGATAAAAAACCATAATTGTAAACACTAAGAGTGCCGGTAGTGTAAAAAGGGCGATTGCTAGCTTATTCGAATAAAATTTTTTCACGATATGGCCCCCTTTGTTTCATAATTTTACTTTTATTAGATAAAAGCTGCCCTGGCAAATGATAGCTTATCTGCAGGGCAGCTCCACTTCAACAATTCCATTTTATTAATTCAGTAATGAAGTTTAGAAATCATATAATTCCATTTCAATCAAGAGATAGAATTATGAATCTATTGAGCTTTGCAATCAATATTAGTTTTCTAATGATTTATTGATTTCAGTAACAAACTCCTCTGCTGTGTAGTCAGGTACTAATAAGAACTTTGTCTGATCTTCAATTGCTGTCTTAAAAGTAGCATTGGTTAAATGCCAGTCAAATTTTGTGATACTCGTGATTGTAGGAATTGCTGCTTCCAGTTTCTGCATCATTGCAGGGAATGCTGTCTCAGGTGTAACATCTACATCGAGTGCAACAAGTGGTGTTCCGCGATATAAAACCTTTGCTTCGCAATATTTCTCAGCTAAGAAAGCTGCAACTTCTGCTGCAAGTTCTGCATTCTTTGAATCCGGATTTACTGCATATCCTGCTGCTGCTCCGCCGCCCGACCAAGCTGTTTTGCCTGTTTCATAGGAAGCTGCATCATAAGAAGGGTAATACATCCAATCTACGTCATCTCCAAGTGCTGTGGTTGCATCTGTGATATACCACTGTCCGTTTAAGAACATTGCTGCTTCTCCATTTAAGAACATCTGGGAAGCCTGATCATAATTCGTACTTGTTGCACTGCTCTGAAAGAAGTCAGCATTCACAAGTTTATTCATCATATTAGCTGCATTTGCATAAGCTTCTTCACTTGCAGTACCTTGTCCATTATCAAGTTTCGCAATACCGCCGCTATCCCATCTGGTTGCAAGGACATCATACATCGCTGCTGTAATCCAGCCTTCTGATCCGAAGATTGCCATAGGAGTAATACTGTTCTTGTTGAAAGTATCACATGCTGCGAGTAATTCATCATAGGTAGTAGGAACTTCTACGCCGTATTTCTCAAAAATTGCTTTGTTGTAATACCATACTACATATTCATTTCCTGCATAAGGAAAAGCGTAAATGTTGCCATCCTCATTGTAAAGAATATTTTGTGCACTTTCAAATACCTTATCCGTAAAACCTGTTTTCTCAGCAACATCATTTAATACCATGATATTACCGGATTCTTTGAAGTTCTCGATCTGAGCTAATGCAACCTGATAAATGTCAGGTAAATTACCTGTTGCTGCATAAGTCATAAGTTTTTGTCCATCATCTTGTGCCTGAACCTCTAACTCTAAGGTAACGTTAGGATAAGCCACTTTTAATGCTTCGACTGCATAGTCATAAGGAACCTTTGTATCATCGTCAGAATACTGAGCGTAAATACGTAAGGTAACCGGTTCTGCTGCTGCAGGTGCCTCTGTGGCTGCTGGTGCTTCTGTGGCTACCGGTGCTGTTGTTACAGTTTCCTCTGTTGTTTTAGTTTCTTCTTTTGCTGTGCTGGCACATCCCACCATCATGGTCATGCAAAGAACCAAACTTAGAACTAATGCTACTACCTTTTTCATAAAATATCCTCCTTAAATAAATTTTACTTAGCAAGTATTAATCACTCATTTGCTAAGTAAAATTATAGACTTTATTGGTATTATTGCTATGGAATATCCAAAACACATTGGTACAATTCGAAATTTATTGTTTAAAAATGATATCTGAAGGTGAATATCCATAGTATTTTTTGAAACATTTACCAAAATAACTGGTATCGTTGTATCCGACTCTCTCTGAAATGTAAGAAAGCTTATAATTTTCGCTGACAATCATTTCTTTCGCTTTTTCCATACGCACTTTTGTAATATAATCGCTAAGCGTCGTTTGATATTCATCTTTAAACATCTTCCTGAGATAAGTCTGATTCACCAGCAGTTCTTTGGATACATCAGCAATGGAAAGTTCCAGGTTCATGTAATTTTTCTCTATATAATTCTTTGCCTGTCCTGCAATCTGATGAGATTTCGAATTTTTATGCCTCGTCTGATAATCGATTGCAGTATGATAACACTCACAGATAAACTGCCTTTTCTCTTCATACGAAGTTTCACTGGTGATAATGGAATAAGGATGAAAACCTTTTCCAAAGATATCATCCATATTCCTACCAATTTTAACAAAATAAGAAAACAGAAGGCTTAAGAGGCTCATATAAATCATGACAGCAAACTCTGCATTTTCATATTCTTTAATTCGCTCCAGTTCTTTTGTGATCAGTTGTTCAATGCGTTCATAATTATAGACTTCCAGGTTCTTATTGATTTCTTCAATCAGATTCCAGGAATAGAATTCTTTCCGGTTATCCATGTTTTTCTTTTTATAATCAAAAATCCATAGATGATGTTCCGCATAGGAATTGCTGAGTGCCTGAAGCGTCTGATAATAGGCTTCTTTGATATGCGCGATGTCATATGCATAACCACTGATGCCGACTAGCGTTGCAAATCCAATGTGCTCTTTGGCCAAGGTACTGATATCTTCAAATTCATACCCGGAATAATCCTCCATCGACTGCCTGTCCCTGAAATTTAAGATTGTTACGATATTACCTTCGTAATCATGGAAGACTTCGTGTTTACCATTGATTTGGATCATATTTGATATCATCGAACGTATTATCTGTTTCCAATTCAGAATCTCCTCTGATTCTACCTTATTCTCATAAAGATCAATTCGTACGGTTACAACAAGAAAATAGGGATAAGAAAACAGATTATATTGTTCTGTTATTTTAGTGCTTTCATCATTTCTGATATAATTACGCAGTATCTGCTGCTTGCGGTCGCCTAACAGTTCATCCTTTTCATCATCCAGTTCCAATACACGATTCATGTTATCATGTAACTTCAGGAGTGAAATGATCAATTCCTCTTTTTCAAAAGGTTTCACGATATAGTCACATACCCCAAGTTTTACTGCCTTTCTGGCATATTCAAATTCGCTGTTACCGGTAATCAATATAATGGATACTTCTGGATTTTCTTCATAGAGTTTCTCGGACAGCTGAAGCCCATCCATATAAGGCATCATGATATCTGTTAATACAATATCCGGCTGATATTTCGTATAGAGCAGAAGTGCCTCTCTTCCATCTTTTGCTTCACAGCAGACTTCAAATCCGTAAGCATTCCAATCTATGAAGTTGCGCAGATATTCTCTGTATACCGGCATATCATCCACAATCATAATCTTAATCATGGTTTTCGTCCCCCATCTTTTCTATTCCGAAAAAGTGTGTTCTCTCTTGAAACCATATCTTCAATAGAAACCAGCTCTTTCTTCTGCTGATCTGCTTCTTCAACCAGCTCTTTCTTCTGTAGATCTGCTTCTTCTAACAGACTTTCTTTTGCCGGAAGGTGGATATCTATTGTAGTACCTTTTCCTTCTTCACTACTTACTTTGATGCCGTATTCCTCGCCAAAGAATAATTTAATTCTGTGATTCACGCTATATACGCCGAAATGTCCTTCCGGATTATTTTTTAGGATTGCACGGCAACGTTCTTTACTCATACCAACACCATCGTCGGTCACTGAAAGTAAAATGCCATCTTCTGTTCTATATCCAATCACCCTCATGGAGCCAGTCTGTTCCTTGTATTTTAATCCATGATAAATTGCATTCTCTATCAGCGGCTGCAGTGTCAGCTTCGGTATCAACATAGAAAGGATGGCATCATCAATGATAAATTCATAGGTAAACAAATCCTTATATCTTATTTTCTGCAGCTCCAGATAATCTCCTGTAATTTTCATTTCCTGTTCAATCGTGATAATTTCTTTGCTGTCCGAGAGTGAATTGCGATAATAATCGGCTAGCTTTCTGGTCGCTCTTCTAGCCTCCGCATTACGATTCATCTCTGACAGTTTTACGATAATATCCAGATTATTATATAAGAAATGAGGCTTCACCTGCTGTTGGAGCAGTGACAGCTCATATTCCTTTTTCTTTCGTGCTTCATAATCTACTTTAACCAATAGTTCCTGTACCTGTTCTGCCATATGATTAAAACTTTTCCCAAGTTGACCGATTTCATCCTCACTTTTAAAATTAAGGCGCAGGCTCATATTTCCACCCGCTATTTCTTCCGCGCCATTCTTCAATTTCAACAGCGGTGAAGTGATCTTTTTCGTCAGATAATTCGATAATATGATTTCAGAAAATACTACTCCAACGGATATTAGGATTAAGAGATATAATATTTTCTTTGCTTCCACATTAAATTCATCCAGGTCAATGATACTGATTAACCTGCTGCCATAATCTTCAATGCTGTAGGTTGAAAGATAATATTTTTTGCCATTATGGGTCTTAACCTGGTCGCTGGTAACATCCTGAAGCAATTCATCTACATGATATTTTTCAATATAATCCTTCCTTACCGCAGAACTGATAATGGTATTGTCTGCGTCTACCAGCCAATAATTAATCAGTTGATTCTGTAGATTACCTTCGATTGCACTCATATCTACGTTTAAGAATAAATATCCCAAGGTCTTTCCGGACTCAATTTCAATTACTTTCTTGCCAAGAGTGACTACCGCTTCTTCTGCGTTCTGTACAAGGAAGTCCCGTTTTTCACAGGGAAACCAGATAGATTTACCTGTTGTATCTTTTAGTTTTGTTAATTGTTCGGAGGATATTATTTTATCCTTATTCATTAAAAGCAAATTATCTGACACATACAGGCTATCATCCGCGCTGATAAACGCAATAGAATCAAGTTCATCGAATACAATCTTTGCGACATAAAGTTCATTCGTGATAGCCTTTTGAATTGCAAGGGAATAATGTGACGTGGGTTCCTTATCTTTGATGATCTTATTGATATTAACTGTTAAATAGTTGGAACAGTTTTCTGTATCTTTAAAAACCCGGACAATACGATCTGCAATTACAATGCTGGTATCTCCGACGCTTTCTTTTGTTCTCTTATTTACCGTATCATTATAGATGTTAGTGATAATGATGCTAAATGCGATAACTGGAAGTATTGCTACTATCATATTGATTAGAAGCAATTTTCTCTTTATTGTGATTGTTCTACGGAATCTTCTAAATCTTTCCAGCATCTTCTTCCTCCATCCAATCATAAGTTATATTACTTACTATATTAACATTCCTTCTTTATGAAAACAATTAATAATCGACCAGAGGAGTTTAAATTCTGATCAGAATAATCGAAATTCTTAATAAAGGAATTTAAATTCTAAACATAAATGCAAATTTTATAAGTACATTCTAGGTTGTGGCACGAAGAGAGATGCATCCATATTCATTTGGCTGCCTTACCTTCCGGCGGCATATCCTTTGTAGAGCCTCAATTCAGCGGAAAGCAACGCATCCGCGTTACTTTCCACTAGAGTCTCTAGTCGGATATAGGCAGCCTTGTCAGCCGGACGACGCCAAGCTGAATGTGGATGCACCTCTCTTCTGTTTTAGGTTATTGATGTACTTATGAGTCTGAATCAACATTAAAAGTATAGTCAACATAAGCTTTGATTCCTATGTAATATTCAAAATTCAATAGTAAAATTCAAAATTTATTGTTCATGTATTACATATTTTTCTTTTTAAGCGGGATGTTTTTAGTGTTTTTCTATTTTGATTTACCTCTTTTTTCTATTTCTATTAAGAATTATGTCATTTTCTCTAACTATATCATTATTTTCTAATCGAATTCGTAGAAAATGCCAAAGAACTAATGAAAATTATTAAGTAATCACTTACCTTTTTCAAATAAAAACCAATAAAAATTCCTATATTTATAGGATGTCAGCGGCTATAAGGTTTTATGACAATTAGATATGATCTTATAATTATCTGCTGAAAGTAATTGTAAAATATTATGGCAATCGGCGATTATCTTGTTTTTTTCTGTTGAAACAGATTATAATACATTATGTCTATGTGCAATCCTCAGAAAGGATTATTATAGAAGCGTTATATTTACGGGTATCTGAGCTTTGTATATCATTGTTTCATATAACGGACAGAATTTATTATATTGTAATCAGTTGTATAAGATTATGCGTCAGATCTTATATATCATTGGTTGAGTCTTGATAGGAGTGAGGTGGTATTATGTTTGAACGAATTGAATATATGATTGCCCGTATTGACGGAGATTATGCGTATCGGCAGAGATATAGCCAGCCGGATGAGGAGTTAAAGTGTGTTGCAAGAGCTTTACTTCCGGCGGAAATCAAGGAAGGAAGTAAATTAGTTTACGAGATGTTATCCTATGAATTGGCATAATAATTATCCTATGAATTGGTATAATAAAAATCCGTACACCAGAGAAATGAATTATCTTTTGCTAGATTCTCATTCTTGCTGTGTACGGATTTCAATATGTTCTGGCACTTATTATAAGGTTTCTTTATCTAAATTATTCCTTCCTACATCCAATAATTCATATAATAACATATGATTTATATCTATATTTTTGCTGGTAGAAATATCTTTTTTACCAATTACTTATCACTTAAGAATTCTTCAGGAAGGGTGACCTTAAAATCTCTAGCTAAATCCCTTAAGTTCTGCGATGTGATTGTCGCCAATTTATTCGGCTGTATCGATAAAACTTTTACCAATATCTCCGCTGACTTTTCAACCGTATGTGCTAATCCAAAGGTCAGATCATAATCTTCACCGGAGCAGAATATTCCGTGATGAGCCCAAATTGCTACGTTGTATTTCTTCATTAATTCGCTGGTTGCTACTGCAATATTATGTCCACCAGGAACCATCCATGGAACGACGCCAACGCCCTCAGGAAATACAACCGGACACTCAGTAGCCATTTCCCAAAGTTCTCTTGTAAATACTTTATCTTCAAGTGGAAGGACAAAGGTTAATGCAATTATATTAGCTGGGTGGCAATGGTAAATAACCCGATGTGCGCCATTTGTTAATTTCTTTTTTACTTCGTGATTCATAAGATGAGATGGTAATTCACTGGTTGGTCTTCCACCATTGATTAAACCCCAGCGAATACGGTATTGATCTCCTTTTTCATTAACTTCTATGATTGCTATATTTGCTTTGGGATCCAAAACGACATTACGGAAATATTTACCAGATCCAGTTACTACAAAAAATTCGTTGCCAAGTCCATGAACCCCCGCACCTATCGGTGTCCAAGGTTTCAGTTCTTTACTAAATCTCTCTTTTACTAATTCAACCTCTTCCGGTTTCATACGGTAGGACAAATTTCCACCATTGCGTTCATGCCAATTTTGGTTATAACCGTCATCACATAACCTGATAAATCCTTTTATAAACTCTGCATCTAAAGTATTCATTTTCTTTCTCCCATCCAAATTCCAATTATCTCTTAGTGTTTATTAACAGTATTTGTTCTCTGATACTCTATTTCTTTCGTCTTTTTTCCAAAATAACTTTTATAGTATATCATAACCTTGGTCTCTTATTCGTAAGCAATATTACTTACTATATTATAACTTTGTATCTTATTCACAAATATGATTTTATATAATATCTTTTCATCACACCTTTGATGTCTTATTCATAACGCTCATTTCTTATGATACCCTGATTTCAGACTCTCTTTACTAAGACTTCGCTTTCATATTTCTTGACTTCCTCATACCAGTTTTCTTTTTCAGGAACTTGATTTACCTGGCAGAAATAATCCCATACATCCCCGAAAGGATAGGTTTTTAATTCTTCCTGTCTCATCATAAGTTCTGTCAGTTCACCATTGTTCTGAAGCTCCGCCAATTCTTTGTTGGGTTGCAACAGCGCATATAATAATGCCTTCTGCATATTCCTCATTCCAACTACCCAGGCAGAGATACGGTTAATACTTGCGTCAAAGAAATCAAGAGCTAAGATAACACGGTTAATCGCATTGTTTCGAACGATTTCCTTTGCAATCTCTTTCGTCTCATCATCAAAAAGTACAACATGGTCGCTGTCCCAGCGAACTGCTCTTGTTACATGTAATGCAATCTTCTCATCAAATAATAACATGGAGGCTATCTTATCCGATACCACTTCCGTCGGATGATAATGGCCATTATCCATAAGACTTAAAAGATTATTCTTCGCTGCATATTTAAGACAGAATTCAGCGGAGCCTACTGTGTAGGATTCTACACCGATACCGAATACTTTCGACTCCAAACATACCAGTACTTTTTCTTTATCATAATCCATAGACAGCATTTTGTCCAAGGAATCTTTAAATCTTGCTCTTGGAGATAACCGGTCTGCCGGAACATCCTTATATCCATCCGGTATCCATATGTTAAGAGTGCAGGGGGTACCAAGTTCAGAAGCAAAATACTCCGCAATACGAATACATGCCTGACCATGACCGATCCAAAAATCTCTTATTCCCTTATCCGGGCAGGATAGTGTAAATGGATTAGCTTTCGGATGTGAGAAGAAGGTTGGATTAAAATCCAGTCCCAAACCTCTTTCCTTCGCAAATTCAACCCATTTTGCAAAATGTTTTGGCTCAAGCATATTACGGTCGACATGCTCACCCTTTTCAAAAACCGCATAACTGGCATGAAGATTCACTTTATGTTTTCCTGGAATCAGACGGAGAGCCTCATCAATATCCGCCATCAGTTCCGCTGGATTTCTTGCCCTGCCGGGATAGCTGCCTGTAGCTTGAATTCCTCCTGATAATGGTCCCTCCTGGTCAAATCCTTTTACATCATCTCCCTGCCAGCACTGCATGGAAATCGGAATATCTTTTAACACTGCAATCGCTATATCAGTGTCAACACCAATTTTCTGATATATTTCCTTCGCTGATTCGTAACGTTGTTTCGTAGTCATAATTATCCTCCAAATTCTCATTATAAAATTATTTACTCCAATTATATCAATACTTATCATAAATAGTTGTTATGCTTGTACCTCCTCAATATCAAAGGACTTGTATACACATTCTCTTGCTTCCTCTAAGGACTTGAACTCCTCTTCCTTAAGCATTAAAACCATCAGATTACCTATCGCAGTTGCTTCCATCGGGCCTGAATAAACTATCTTTCCCGTTGTCTTAGCCGTTAGTTTATTCAGGTAATCTGCTTTAGAACCGCCTCCAACGATATTGATTGCCAGGTAGGTTTTACCTGTGATGGATTCAATTTCTTCAATTGTCTCCGCATAACTTTCCGCAAGGCTTTGATAGATACAAGCTGCCAACTCTCCAATCGTCTCCGGTTGCACTTGTCCTGTTTTCCGGCAATAGTATTTTACAGCCTCACTCATGCTCTCAGGAGACAAGAAACTGTCATCGTTCACGTCTACCCTAGAAGAGAAAGAACTAGCCTCCTCGGCCATTCTGCATAGGTCTGTGAAGGAATATTTTCTACCCGTCTCATCTCTTACATTCTGAATCATCCATAATCCCATAATGTTCTTAAGATATCGATAGCGGTAATCATACCCACCCTCGTTCGTAAAATTATGTTCCATACTATTTTGGGTACAATTTGCTTCTGCACATTCAATTCCCATTAGCGACCAGGTTCCTGAACTGATATAGATAACG
>Ga0209125_1003505_pt1 | contig 10724 bp, 9 predicted proteins | sample BarGraIncub1131A_FD_184503 | JGI IMG/M metagenome (GOLD analysis project Ga0209125, IMG submission 184503) | Arctic peat soil microbial communities from Barrow, Alaska - Barrow Graham LP Incubations 11-31A (SPAdes) (version 2) | ecosystem: Environmental > Terrestrial > Soil > Wetlands > Peat... | reverse complement strand
TTGGCATGATTATCGATATGAAAGGCGAGGCGGCTAGATGAATTCACTTCAGACGAAGGTTATAGCGGTTGTTCTAGTCCTCATTCTCGTATTCGGACTTCTGGCGTTCTACCTGTCAATTCGTGGAGGGCTAATATGATAGAAACGCAGTTCTTAGCCGTTCTAACTAGTCAAAGCGGGATCTCCGCTCCTCCATCGCCATAGTAGATATAGTTCAAAGCGTGATACGATACACGTATAAAGGACAAATGATATGACAACGCGAGAGGCTAACGGCCTTAAATTCACGATTGATATAAACATCGAGGGTATAGAAGGTTAAAAATGGCATGCTGCCGTCCAAGTCAAACACAGATAGCGCGTGATGGTGTTAAGGGAATAATCATATCGACAATAGACGTTAACGGCGCGCCCGAAACCGTGCTTATTGATAAAAATACGATTTACGTCGTCGCTAAGTATAATACGCTCCGAGGGGCGCTATATGGACATACCTATTTTTGCGATGCGGTCGCTAAATCCTACGTGATAAAAGACGCCTGGGACGATGAGATATCTCTCGTACCGCGCGACGAGAACGACCACGGGCGGTAAAAGCGCGAAACTACGTGACAAGCCAGATAATCACGAAAGAAGATATCGAGAGCGTCCTCGCCTACATCGGCAACGCAAAGGAAGAGGGATTGACTGGAAACATTACAAGCACCCCTTGCCGGAGCATGTGTATGACATCTATATGCGGTATTGGAGCCACGTCATCCTAAGGTAGACTCAACATAGTAACAGAAACGTCGGGGCTCCAATACTCCAAGTAATCGCACGGATGTTTTGCGCTAATTCGTTGGGCGGCAGGGCGGTCAGCTATTGCCTGCCGCCTTATTCGACTTTATCACTCTCCAGTGTTGGCTTCACTGCCCGTACGAGCGGCAACACCACTCACGTAACAGCTAGCCACTCGGCTGATCGGTGTCTATGGCGGACTACGCTGCAGACATCGTTGCATTGGTCGTCGTTGTGGCGAGACCCACCGTCTGAACTGCCGGCGGCACCCACGAACCATTCAGCGCGGACTCTTGCGGCCAGTACTGTCGCAACACAAACTCAAACGCGCCTGACGGAGCGGGAAGCCAGTTGGACTCTTTGTTAGCAGCGGGAGACGCGTTTTGAATATAGATGTCGAGCGATCCGTCCGGATTGTACGTGAGGTTACCAATGTGCGGAGAGATCTCATATCGGTTAATTGGATTGGGTACGAGGCGGCCTTGGCTGTCGTAGAGGGTGACCGACCATAGCGCGTTGACAGGCGGGGTACTGTTGTTCGCAAAATGTAACACGTAGTTATACGCGCCGGAGTACGGAACGCCCGTCGCATTGGTTTTTGACTGGGAATACAGCGCGTCCTGCGGGAGGTTATAGAGAGGAGACGATAGTGCCATGCCGGCACGAAGCGTGTAGTTTGTCCCGTAGTCGCCAGCATTATAAGGGATTAGCCAGCCGTTTACAACGGGTACGCTTGGCCAGTTGGCAGCCGCGGCATTGACTTGGGAAATGCCATCCTGATAGCCGTGGGTGATCGCATCCTGCATCGTGGCGTTCAGGCCGTTCCAAGCAAACGGTTTGCCTGGGATGATACCGATCCGTGCGATCTGATCGATGACGGGTGTATCCGCACTGTGTGGAGGATTGCCGCCCATAAGCGTCGCCATACGACTATAGAATACATCAGGGGTCATATTCGCAACCTGAGCAGCGCTAGCGGGAGCTGTGAGATCGGTGCCGTTCACGCTAGGATTCACCGGTACGTTAGTCGGCGGCGTGTAGTTTGTGCCCCAGGCGCTCAGAGGGGTCAGGGTGACATTGTCCAAGAAGGCTGCTGCCGCAGGAAGGTCAGCGGGACCGTTCTGCTGTACCCTCATTGCAATCCAAACGGTGTTTGTTGGTGCCTGGTGTTTTGTCACGTTTGAGGGGAGCGTGTCGTTCCATCCGGGACCAACGAGGGCGAAGGCGCCTGACTCGTTTCCCGTTGTGCGCGACCCCAGTGATGAGAAGTCGTTCATCCACGCATCTGCCATCTGGACCACGTAGTACCGACCGTTCGAGGCAGGAACGCTCAGCACCATCGGTTCTTGCGTCAGGTTGAGCCATGCTACAATATTGCTAAAATCAACGTTTGGATACGAGGCCGATACACCTGTCGCCGCTGTTGGAGGCGTCTGGTACAGTCTTACAAGCTGGTTGATGGGTGCCACACCACGCGTTAGATCCGGCGATGGCACCGCCGTTTGGTGATCCTTCCAGACGTCCATAAAGACGAGGGGGTAGCCGAAGACGTATGCTGCCGCCGCGATCTGCCGTGCCTCCGCCGGTGTCGGCGAACCGGTCGTGGTGGGAAGCGTGATCCCATCGATCGTCTGGTTGGTAGAGGCGTTCTGGATGGCCGGATTCGTACACCCAGCGCTGGAGAGTACTATGATGATAATGACAAGGATGCTCAGCATCCAGAGTGGTCTCATGTGGAGTGAGCGCTGCATCAGCGTTTAAATAGCTTTCGAAATCACGTGTCCTTTCCTACCTCTACGCGGCTGCCTAGACGGAGCGCGTTGCTTCATCCTTTTTCTCTCTTTGTCCCCCAGCTCGAACACGGTTTGACAGATAAGAAGGCACTTGCATCGGGGGGTGGGCCTTATCTTAACAAAAATCAACGGCCTCCGCCTGATGTAGACGAAGACCAACGCTTGACGATGACCACACTTCGTAACCAATAAACAGACTTATTACTACGATCTCAACTCTTCAGTGTCAAATCAGATATCAGAGCACAAAATTGCCGAGCGCGGATGCCGAATAAATGGGTGGGCGTGTGACGGCTCCTTGCTCTTAGGTTCGAGTTTGCGTGTGCAAACCGGTTGCTCAAGCGCTAACCGGTTTCTGTCTGCATAATCCTTGTTATTTTGTGAATTAACCCGATTTGCTCATGATAATATTAACGTGTTAGACGTAATTGTGAATATAATTTGATTTGATTAATTAAAGGAGCCAGATGCATGGAATTCAAAGAACAGGCAGGACTACTAAAAAAAGTATTGGGGTTAAAAAAGGAGCCGCTAGCAATTACGTTCACCAATGATGAGGTTTCAGAGGGATTGTATGAGAAAACATCGATTTGTAAGGCTTTGAAACGTGCTGCAGAAGGTGACTGTTTTATTATAGACGAAAAGGTAGAAACCTGCCCCGGCGGTAGCAGGTTCTGCGGTTTCACGGAGTTTAAGTCAGAAGCACAGAGGAGACGACTGCAACGGTTCCTTACTAAAGGAGAGAAGCTCACCAGTTCGGTTGTATCCTTTGAAAGAATGCTAAAACTCCCAGTTCAACCACCGGCAGGATTGGCGGACCGATTAGTGATCTGTCCGCTCGAAAAAACAACACTACGACCAGATGTTGTACTGTTTCAGTGTAATCCAGAACAAGCGTGTCGTCTCATAACCTTAGACACCTACTGGGATGGCATATCACCAAAGCAACAAGTTATCGGATCGTTGTGCTACAGCTCTATCGCGTATCCCGTGATGACCGGCTGTACGAATATGACTACAGGTGACTGGACAGCGCGAAAACATCAGGGATTTGAACCAGACATACTGTTCTTTACAGTACCATACGAACGAATGCACAACTTAATAGCTGCTGTCCCCAACTGCTCAGCAGGAGACGCAGAAGCAGTAATACCAGAAGGATTCCAATCAGGGTAATTAAGATCGAGTTTATTCGGTCTCATATCGCTTCGGTCGCTTCGCTCCCTCGCTTGTTTTTTAGTCGTAGGGAGAGCTTTGGGGCTTTACACCATTGGAATTGGCAGCGAACGTTAGTGAGCTGCCAGTTTGTCGAGAAGATGCGACGAAATATGAGCTAAGAAAGCACACTTATTAGCACTAATGCAAAAAAGCGTCGATTTTATGCATCGATATCAGAGGGAGCCTAATGTAGGCGATTACTAAACTTGTCCCTCTATCGAAGTGGTCTCCATATCCCCGGCGCAACGTCATAAGAAAGGAGTGATGAGGAGACAATATCTCCAGAATAGTATCAGGTCTTAGGGACTGGGACCACGAGGAACGTGGCGTACCCCTCTCCGATATTCCTCGTCACGTGCCCCTTGTCCGACGTGTCTTCCAGCAGGATGAGGTCCCCGGGCCCAAACTGCCTGACCGTTCCGTCTGTTGTCTCCATCTCCACCGCACCCGACATCAGGGCAAGGAATTGCCGGGTGGGGGCCGGGTGCAGTTCGCCGATCCAGCCGGGCTCAAACGAATAGAAGCAATATCTCGACGCGAGTCCGTCTTCGGAAACGTAGAACGGGGCAGCGGGTGGCGCTGCACGCGCGAGCCTCTGTTCGATCGTCACGGTATCAAAGTGCGAGTCACCCTTTGCGTCGACGTATATTCTGCAATACGTCACCCAGGTGGGATTGGTTTTGGTCATGTGCCCTCCTTAGTGCGATGTGCAGGTTGGGATCCGCTTCCCGATAACATTACCGTATACAACCAAACGTTCACGCCTAAGCAGATCCAAATGGCCAACAACTTCGTAACTTCATATCTTGAACTAGACTCAGCAAAAAATCAGTGCATTCGGCGTGGGCAAAAACGCAAAAGCTTGTTTACACCAATGAACGAAACGTGCTGTGAGTTGAGCTACGACTGCACCAGCCTCGCCACAGAAACTTTTACCGAGCTTGCAACTGGGCTACCAATTGACAAAATTCTCGTTTCCGTTAAATGTCCAATGGACGGCTCTAACGTATCCGATCGTAAAAAGAACGATGGGCTCGGCCGGATTCGAACCGGCGACCTCCGCCATGTCAAGGCGGAGGATTCTGAACCGTCTGAAGTGTTTTTTCCGGGAGAAATTACAACGAGAAAAGCTAACGCTCCTTCATGAACGGTTTGGAATATTCGAGTTGATAAGCCTGCAAGTAGAGAGAATGTGTGTGGAAGTCGTATCGTTGGGTAATTGTAGCCAATTTTTGCGTGGTGCACAGAGATTTTGCTATGGCAAATCTCCAACAACTTATGTTTGCTCAGCTCAAAATCTGTGAAAAAGTTCGGGTAATGTTCGGCTAACATAACACAGATGCATTGGTACTAAGCACTTAATCGTTTTGATTAGCCTTGCACGCCTAAACCACGGTTAGCCCCATAAAAATCCCAGCTTTTTCCCGCCCCTCAAAATAGGAAGCGCGTTCCTCAGCAAACGCCCAGTGGTTCGCTTGCTCCTCATCTATCGCATCGATGTGCTCGAACCGTTCGATCTCGTTAACGATGGTTCCCTCAAGCGAGTTGTAAACATCCTCACAGAGCTGAGCGAAGTGTTCGGTCGTTACTGGATGCTCTTGTGCGTTGGAATACCCCTGCCACGTAGCCGTGTAGGTAAAAATGTTATTCGGCAGGTACGTGCAGAGCTTCTCTTTAAGATTATAGAGCCGTTCAGACGCCGTGCGATCGAGTTGTCCGTCTGAGAGGTCAATACAATCGTGAGCACGTTCGTCGTGAGGCAACCCCTCAATCGTCCTAAAGAAACAAAACACGTGCTCGTTAGCATCTGGAACATTCAACGCGCCATTGTAAATCTCCTGCTCGGTCGCCGATCCGAAGAAGTCGAGACGCTCAGCATCGTTAAGCTGTATCCGTTCAGTCGCGCTTTCTAACGCGGCACGCAGCTGCCTTTCCACTCGTTCCCACACCGCGTAGTCTTCAAATTCTCCGGTGCGTGGCTGGAGACAGTACACCGCGGGGACCGCGTTGTCATCGCGGAGGTACCATTGGCTGAGTAGATTTCTGTTTTCCTTGTTTACTCTATCAAGAATATCGTCAAAAAGCGTCGCCCGAATCTCGAACGGAGCTGGTTGCCACCCAAACTTATCACCAAGAAGAACGAGAAAGTTCGGCTTTAGTTCGGTATGCTGGCACCGTTCGATCTCCTCAGTGCAGATCCGCATAGTCTGCTGATCGAGCGCCGCCTCCTCCCGCACGCCCCACCGTAGGTCAATTGCCTGAAAGCGACAGCCGTGCGCTTCACAAAGCTGACGCAGCTTGGGAAACACCTCTTTTTGGAGAACATTGCGCTCTTCTATGAAGTCGCTGAACGTTGAGCTGACGAAAACCCGGGAAGGTGCGTGAGGATTGGTCCATAGCGCTTACCTACACGCTGGATTTGACGACCGTGTATCCGGCCCGCGCGAGGACCGTCGGAATGCCGCGCACGAGGTCACGATCCTTCTCTTTTTCCTCCTCGGGCAGCTCGTCCCACGGGACCAAGAGTTTATGCTGCTTCTTGGCACGATCGGTCTCGGGGGCATCCGTCCAGCCGTCGTCTAACTTAGTCTGCATCCAGCCCTCACGTCCCGCTTTGGCCAGCTGTTCGAGTCCCTCGCCCGGAAAACTGAAGGGCCGATCACTGCTTCGGGCCGGAATCATGATATAGCCGGCCGCCGCCAACTTGACCGGGATGTCGCGCACGTTGCGCCGGTTCTGCTCCTTCATTTCTTTGGGAAGCTCGGCATACGGCCTCAAGGCGATGTGGGTCTTGAGCTTCTCGTCGGTTTTTGGGCCGTATTTAAATTTATGGGTTTTCAATCCCTCACAGAAGACGTCGTGGGTGGCCTCAGCCAGCTTTTCGAGCATGTCCCCCTCCAGTTCAACTTGTTGAACGAGAGACAGGAAGCTTTTCCCGTCCACGTGCAGGTCGAGCTGGGATTCGGCCGGCAGACTGGAGCGTTCGAATGAGGTCTTGCCCGTCAGCTGGCTCGTGCTGATGATCGATTCAATCGAACGCGCCCCGTGCTTGTATTCACTCGTCTTTAGCAGAGCGCGCAATACCCCCCGGTCGATGTTGAGCAGCTCCTTGCCGTCGCGTTTCTCGAATAATTGGGGTGAGCCCCGATTCAAGCTCGAACGTAATATGATTGCCCGGGGGATGAAATGCAGGTCTGGCGCCGTGCTCGCCCCCCTTCTGGTGACCGGGTTGGGGCCCAGGACGTTAATATAGCCCTTGAGTCGGCTGACGAAATCGGGTCCCTTAGCCGCCCGGAACTCCTCCGGTTTGAGTCCCTGGCCAAAGGTGGTTACGGTGCTGCTCGTCGCGCCAGCGAAGACGAAGAGCGATCGTCCGATCGGATGGTTGATCTGCCCCTCCTGGAACTTACCATCCTGCATGGGCGCGAGGAAGTAGCGCAGCCAGCCGAGTGGCATCCCTTCCAAGGACGTGTCGAACTCGTCCCAGAACACCAGTGGGATCATACCGCTCAGGCCGACGTCGCGGACCTGATGGAAGGCGGCGTGCAGATCCTCCTCTGAATCGAACTGAGAGAGGTTGAACTCGAGCAGTTCGATCTGGTCCGGGAGGAGCGAGTTGGCGATTTCGATGATCCCGAAGGACTTGCCCGATCCCCGGGGGCCGAAGACCGCCACTGAGAGCGGGCGTTTCTGCTTTCCCTGCACGCAGTATTCAAAGATCAGGTTGCGGATGCTGCGGAAGCTTTCGATCTCCTGGCGGTCCACCGTGAACAATTTGCCGAACTTGCCCCAGGGCACCCCCTGCAGGGCGGCCTCTGGGCCCTCTAGAACCACCTGTTTGGCAACCTCGTCAAGGGCGTTTTGGTAGCGATCCTGTAGGATGGTCCAATATCCTTCGATGAGCGGTTTCTCGCCAGGTTCGCCTTTTTGCTCGACGAAACGCATCGGATCTTGGACCGAGGCGACTGTAAACTGCGTGGTCGGCCGGGCAATGGTCGCTGCGACCGTGTCCATCGGAAACGCGAGTTTGGCCTCGTAAGCGGTGGTGCCGCGCTCACCGTAGCCTTCGAGGTGGAGGGTGCGCATGGCGGCCAGTCCTGCCTGCATCCCCGCATCGATATCCGGCGCCTCCGGTTTGAGGAGCACCTGACGGGCAATGCTGGCAGTGAGGCAGGAGGTATCGCCTATCATGCCTCCGGGGTGGTTTTGGTTCCACGTTCCTTCGATGCCCTTTGGATCGAAGAAGAGAGAACATTTGAAAGTGGTTTGCCCCCCCACCTCCTGCCGGGAGAGGAGGATCGCCCCATCAGTTCCGAAGGAGATGACCACGTGAGCGCAGTGCGAAAGCGCATTGACGCACGGGTTGTGGATCAATTCCCAGAAGACGTCCTGGGCGGTGCGCTCCCACGAGAGTTCCCGACTGATCTGCACCTCGCTCAAGCGCAGGTCATCGACTGTGGCGACCACGATCAACCGGTCGGAGTGGGTGCGGTGCAGGCCCTCCCAGAGGGGGCCTTGTGCTACTGGGCTGGCCATCTTAAGGAGGATCCAGGGATGCGTCTTCCCTTTAGTAGTGAGTGCCAACGGGAAGAGCTCGGGGTGGTTTCTGAACCCCAAGCCCGCATCGTCGAGGATCACCAGGTCGACATCGGGCGTATCTTTGACCACCTTTTGCCATTCATGGGCGATATCGCTCCTCGCTAGATCCATGCTAAGGAACCTCTCCACCCGCCAGGGGGTCTTTCCTTCATCACCGGACTTGAAGGGGGACCAAGAGGCGTATGAGTGGTGGTACTGATCGTCGTCCGTATGCACTTTGTGGGGCTTAAGTGGCGCGGCGGTCTGGCGGATGGAAACCCCGGGAAATCCTTTTTGTTGTAGCTCTCCCGCGATTGTTTCGACCAAGTCTGCGAGTAGGGCACTTCCGCCACGCTGCCAGTACATGGTGGTCGCGTCATTAGCGCTCCAGAGGGATCGATCTCCTTTACATGGGCGCATTTGCGCTAGATTCCAATCCATAGCGACGTCTCCCGTCACGATGACTATCCTTTCTGCTTTCGGATTGCTCATTTTATCCTCCTTATAAGTTCAATTGCGTGTTCTGTGGAGTATAAGCTCGGGGCATCGTTGTCCTCTAGGTGGCGGAACGTGGAGCCCACGAAAACCTGGAGGGTCTTGGCCATTCGTACCACGTCTATTCTTACCATATCTGGTGCGGGTGTTATAAAACTATTACATCTTGGCCCAGTCTCGCCGTGCGCTAAAACCTCGCTAATTGCGCTCACAACCGATGGATGCAGAGGCACGTAATGCTCGACTCGGTTCTTTTCTTGCTCGGCGAGAACGTGGAGAACAGGCTTCTCTTCTTCAAGCGCAGCCTTGAATTGTCCGACGGTCAAGCGTTGGATTGTGCTGGGCCGCAATCCCGTGTAAGCTGCTATAAGTGCAAAAGCGTGGAAGTTCCGTATCTTCGAAGGATCAGTTCCCTTTTCTTCCTTAGCGGCGATCCTCTGAAACACCACCTCAATATCTTCACGAGTGACAATCCTCTCCGTCAGCGCCTTTTTGACTTTTATAGTCTTCGGGCGCTCAAGAAAGAGTGTGAAGGAAAGATAGCGCGGATCAACCCTGACTTGTGCCAAATACTTGAGAAACGCTGCTGCAAAGCCTAGCACCTTCCTGTGCGCATCGACTGACGAATACTTGCTGAGAACATACGTCCTAAAGCTCGTCATAGTCTGATGTGAGATCTCACCTTGTGTTGAGTCCCACATAGCCTGTGAGGCCCTATTGATCCAATCCTTCGATTTCTTCGCAAGACCTTCGTTGCGATAAACAACGTATTGGTCAAGAGCGTCTCGCGTAAAACTGAACGCAAGTGGCGTAGCGGTGCTATCAAGGCCAACACTCTTAGGTTCATCAGCGCTGACCCCATCGTGAAGATGGACGACTACGTGCTTATCTGGGAAAACAACATCGCTCGGCTGCAATGATTCACTCTTAGCTGGGAGATCTGGGGTTACTTCGCTCGATACCCGAATATCGAGGGGGTGTTCCCCTGACTTTGGCACGGATAAGACAATTTCCCTAGGTGTTTCCTCTTGCGTTCGGACGAGGTTTACGATGTCCGTGGTGCCAGGCTTCAGTCTTTTGACTTTCCCCAAGCGAGATTTTCCTTCTTGTGATACTTCTAAGTCTTCAACATCGTCATCAATAAGTTCTTCAGCAAGGAATTCGCGCGAGTGGATGTTGCCATCTCCGTCGGTGAAATAGTAGATTTCTGAACCACCCTCTACCTCGTCTTCTGGCAGCAGGTCGACAGTTTCCTGCCAACTTAGATCGAGCTCGTGAGAGTTGTGCAACTTTTCGTCAGAGTTGTGCAACTTTTCGTCCTTGTTGTGCTTCTTTTCCGCCATGATTCTCGTATCCGATAAACCCCCAATGGACGGCTCTAGGGTGGCCGATTTCAAAAAGAACGATGGGCTCGGCCGGATTCGAACCGGCGACCTCCGCCATGTCAAGGCGACGTCATAACCGACTAGACCACGAGCCCTGCTGCAGGCTATCTGACCTATTTGTAATAAATCTATTGTCAAGTTGATTAGATTAATTATGCGAGAGATCACGCAATTAGTCATTATTTATCGGTTTCACATCTGAACTGCTGAATCTGAAAGAGACTAACAGACCTGATCCTAAGCGACAACTGCACGATCCTAAACCACCATTGCTGCAACTGGTCACCGCTTTTTCATCGTCAATTTTGAAAAAACCAAAATGTATAAACGCTTAGTGTGCTGTGTATTAAGAGCGTATTAGTTGTTTGCTACTTGAATGCAAAAGGCAGCACGTAGAGAAGGTTGATCAACGATGGAACCGATAGTTATCGAGCATTTGTCGAAACAATATGGGAAGCTCCTCGCTGTAAACGAC
>Ga0209125_1003504_pt1 | contig 10724 bp, 7 predicted proteins | sample BarGraIncub1131A_FD_184503 | JGI IMG/M metagenome (GOLD analysis project Ga0209125, IMG submission 184503) | Arctic peat soil microbial communities from Barrow, Alaska - Barrow Graham LP Incubations 11-31A (SPAdes) (version 2) | ecosystem: Environmental > Terrestrial > Soil > Wetlands > Peat... | reverse complement strand
TTGGGCGATAAGCTTGTAAATCGCGTCCTGTTCCGCCTGTAGCATCCCAAAGTTCGGGGCTTTTGCCCGTTATTCTGAATTGAGGATTAATCGATATGGTTTTATCCGATTGATTAGAAATAAAATAGATTTCACCATCAGCCACGGTTCGGTGAATAAACAGTGATGGATCATCTTTATCCATTTTACAATCAGGAACAACTCCAATCAAATCAAGCGCTTCCTGCATGTCCATACCGGAAAGAATCATTCCTTTTCCTACTTTGGCAGATTTCACTTTCATACCATCAACTTTTCCCCAAAGATCCGTTGACAGTTTCTGAACCTGTTGATCTGCCTGCGGAAAACCCTTCATACTTGGTGAATATTTGGGTGCCGGGCCAAGGACAACGGCGCCTTGCAGCACTAATTCCTTTATTTTTTTTAATAATTCAGGGCGCATTGTTTCCAGTTTTGGTAAAACCAAAATCCGGTAGGTCATACCATCAGGAAGTACGAGCTTGCCATCTTTCACGCTTACCCGGTTTTGAATAACTTCACCATTGATATAATCGAATGAATAGCCCTGAGGTAAAGCCGGATCGCAAATACCAGTCATTTTTGGAGCATCTTCACCAATAAAATATGCAACATCAGCCACATAATTTCCTTGTTGAAGCATAAAATTAGTTCGTTTCAGATATTGGGTAAACAGATCCATATAATTAAACCAGGTGTTGTGCCGGTTAAATTCATTTCCAAATCCGGCATTCACTCCGGGTATGCGTTCATCAGGTTGTTCGATATAGACATGCAAGAGTGTATTATTGATCCCTTCAGTAAAAAACCGATCACCACGTTGTTTCATGGCTGCGGGATAGCGTGAATATGCTCTTCCGCCACAGGTAAACGATTCGGCCGAAACTTTCGTTTTTCCATAGATATGTGCACAGGATGAAGCTGCCCGGTTTTCGATATTACCAAGTTCACCTTCGCTCCAGAATTCACCTGCGACCTCGTCGGATTGTCCGCCATATTGCAAAAACTCACCCGGGAAACCCCAGTGACCATAATTTTCCAACCATGTAGTTAATCCGTGCTTATGACTAACTTCCCTTAATCCAGCTACATAATCATAGGAAACCTTATCAGCTACCATGCGACGGAGGTCCCAAAGAAAACGATCAGATCTATCGCGGCTTCCTACCACATTTCCTTTTAAAACAGGAAGAAAGGGTACAGGACTATATCCATATTTTGCAGTAAATTCTTCCAATAAACCATCGGTCCAGTTTTGACCACCTGTTTCATAACTATCTTCCACAACAACTTTCCATGTTTTACGGTCCGCAGCTGGAATTCGCCGCATAATTTCACCCAAATATGCATCAAAATGTGCAGCAATATGCTTTTTACTCATTTTGTCTGTTTCCAATCCGGTTCCTTCAGGTGATGCCGGACCATTTTTGGAGCCTGTAGTAGTCATACCTGTTTGCATAATCTTCCATTTACCCGCTGGAACACTCCATTTTATCGTTCCGTCTGCTGTCAGATTTTTAGTGATATCCTGAACGCTTTTCGGATCGATAACCAATGATTTATTAATCACCTCAGGTTGAATAGGCCACAAGTAATCTTTCCAGTAAGGCAGTGGTGTCTGAAACATTTTTGCAAGTGATTTTTCAGGGAACCTTTCCATTTTTGGGATTGGTGAAAGTTCAACTTCGGCAATCCCACCAGCTGCTGAAACATCACTGATTACCAGACGAAACAGTTTTGATTTTGTCTCAGGAATTGAAATAACAATGGGAGCATAAGGATCAAAACCTACATTAATGCTCGGATTACTACGGTTTATCTCGAAACTTTTTAATGAACGAAATTTATTTCCATCTTTTACCAATAATTCGCCATGTGCATTGGTCCGTTTTTCGGAAGCATTGATGATTAAAGTTCTTACAGTGGCAACCTGGGATGTTTCAAAATCCACGGTGAGTGTTTTACTCCGTTGAATGGGGATTTCGGTCTTTAAATCTCCATCACATATGGATGCAATGTTTTCGATTTGCGGATCTGAAGTAATTTTAGGGTTGAGAGATAAATAGGCTTTGCCAGACTCAGCAGGCATTTTGTAAGCAATCACATTAACCAATTGAAAATCTACATTGGGTGCAGGCAATTTACTATTAAACTGCATTGGGCCCGTCACTTCAATTTCTGATGAGTTCAGGAATCGCATGGACTGTTCATTTTTAACCCATGGACCGCCCGACTGGCTCCAACCCGGACTATTGAAAATACCGATTTCTATATTCAGTTCGGTCGCCGTTTTCAGGGCGGTATGAATAATATCCCACCATTCTTCGCTAAATAGCTTCACTTTGCCATAAGGAGTATCACCCAAGCCAATATTGCCAATAAATGCACGGTTGATACCGACTCGTTTCATGGCTTTAAGATCTTTGACCACACCTTCTTTTGAGATGTTGTCCGATATCCAATACCAGTATACACTTGTTTGCACAGAATCAGGAATATTTTTAAAACCCGACTCAATCTGAGTAAGTTTAGGTTTTGTTTTCGGAATTGCTGCCATGGCATCTATTATTCCGGTAAACAGAATTAGCACAGCCAGAATAAACCATTTGGTTTTGAAATTCAGATAATTATTCGACATATTGAAGTGTTTGTGGTTGTTAAATTACATTAATTTAGCTTAATACGTTTATTGAGCTTTTTGTTTCAGTTCAATAAATCGTTTTTTTAACAACAGGATAGCTGGCTGATCTTTCTTGTTTGCAATGCTGTTATTTTCTTCGTTTGGGTCCCTCTTCAAATCGAAATATTCTTCATATTTATAGTCAGGCCAAAAAATATACTTGTTGTAGTGAGTTACCAGTGCTTCTGAAGAAGGAATACGCTCTTTACTTAGTACGATAGGATGCTCATAATAAAAATCCTGACGCCAAACAGGGGGTTTCTTGTTTAAATACAGAGCCGAAAAATCTAGTCCCTGAATTGCAGATGGAATAGATGCCCCCGCTGCTGCAATAATTGTAGGAGCGATATCAATATTTAATACAAATTCTTTATTGGTTGTGTTCTTTTTAGCAGCCGGAAGACGTGGATCACGCACTATTAAAGGAACACGAATCGATTCTTCGTAAGGATACCATTTGTCGGCCAGTCCATGTTCGGAAATAAAATATCCATTATCACCCATAAAAATGATCAATGTATTTTCATAAACGCCCTGAGCTTTCAATTCCTCAACAATTTTCCCGATAGCCAGATCCAATTCTGTCAGCATCCTGAAATAAGCTTTCGTATACTTCTGAAATTTTTCAGGAGTATCGAAACGCCAGTGCCACCGCCGTCTACCTTCATTTTCTTCACTACCGATAAACGGAGGAAGTACTTTAAAATATTTTGGATCAGCCGTTTCAGGAACGGGAATCACATCGTTTTTGTAATATTTCTCGCTTTGAGGTTGATACCTGTATTGATCGGGATGAGCATCCTCTGCATGTGTGGCAAAAAAGCCAACCGATAGTAGAAACGGTTTTTCCCTGGGCCGGTTTTTTAAGAAGAAGAGAGCGTCTCTTTCATTCTTTGCTGTGACATGAATCGAATCACCTTTCCCGTCAGGCAACCAGTGTTTTCCTTCATAAACTGTACTATAATCAAAATCACTATCTCTGACTTTACCCACTCCATATTTACCAATATATCCAGTCCAATAACCTGCTTTTCTTAAAACCGCAGGATAAGTTTCGGATAATCCCTTATCAGATAATTCAACATTAAATTTGGAAACATGATGTCGACTCATATACTGTCCGGATAAAATGCTTGCACGACTAACCATACAGATAGAAGTTGTAACACAGGCATTTGTAAATCGAACTCCTTCACGTGAGAGCTGGTCAATATTTGGTGTAATCAGCATTGGATTTCCCATACAACCCAATGTGTTCCAACGTAAATCATCGGCCAGCAAAAACACTACATTCATTTTTTTCTGAGCCTGGCTTACAGGGAAAAACATGGCCAGACAGACTCCTAAACAGGCGGGTTTTGCAATATTCGAAAAGAGGAATAATTTATCAGACATTAGAATCAAAGAAATTAGTTTAACTACTTTTTAATTACTTTATTTTAGAATTTTAAACAATTAAAATTTAACCAGAATAATTCAAATTATAACAGAATACAATTGTTATATCATTGACAATAAATATCTTCTAGAAAATTAAATCGTTTAACTTTTAAATATTTTTTTTCATGACCAAATATATGAAAGATACTTGTTTGCCTGACAACGTTGACATATTAAACAAATAGCCTTTTGTTCATTATTTTGAAAATAACTCCCTATATTTATCAACTGAATAGTTACCATGAATTTAATCCTATCAAACAACCAGGAAGAATGAAACTAAAAGCTTTATTAACTTGTTTATTACTATCTGTTTTTACTTTATCATTTTATTTTTCAGCATTTAGCATTGAAAAACTAAGAAGTAAACCCAATAAATTCGATTCACGTGATTATTGGGTATCGGTGCTTGTCAGAATAGCCGACCCGGTACTTAGTAACCTTAGCAAAGAGCAATTGAGAGCCAATATGCCGGTTATTAGTAAAGGCGCCAGCAGGAAAGATGTTTCGCATCTCGAAGCCCTGGGACGAACGCTGGCAGGTATCGCTCCCTGGCTTGAGCTTGGACCCGATCAAACGCCCGAAGGAAAATTGCGTGCAAAATATATAGAAATAACCCGAAAAGCTTTGGCAGTTGCAGTTAATCCATCGTCGCCCGACTTTCTGAATTTCACATCAAAACATGGTGGACAACCACTTGTAGATGCTGCCTTCTTAGCTCAGGGGCTATTGCGCGGATACACACAATTATGGGAGCCCCTTGACCAACAAACGAAAACGAATATCGTAAATGCTTTAAAGAGTTCGCGTAGCATTAAACCGGGAGAAAATAACTGGCTCTTATTTAGCGCTTCGGTTGAAGCTTTTCTGATAAAGTCAGGAAATGGCGGGAACATTGAACCAATTATTTTCGCATTAAACAAACATGTCAGTTGGTACAAAGGAGATGGCGTTTATGGAGATGGCCCCGAATTTCATTGGGATTATTATAACAGTTTTGTCATCCAACCCATGATGCTCGATATCACTAAGGTTTTAAAAGATATGCGGAAAGATACCATTATTTCGTATGAAAAAGTTTTGGGCCGTGCCCAAAGATACGCAACCATTCAGGAGCGATTGATTTCCCCTGAAGGCACTTATCCACCTATTGGCAGATCCTTAGCCTATCGTTTTGGAGCATTTCAGGTGCTATCACAAATAGCCTTACTCAAAAAGCTTCCTGTTGATATTAAACCTGCACAGGTTCGTAGTGCATTATCTCTGGTTATTCATCGCTTAATTGAAGCTCCAAACACTTTTGATTCAAAGGGATGGCTCAATGTAGGACTTTATGGAAGTCAGTTAAATATTAGTGAAGATTATATTTCTACTGGTAGTCTTTATTTGTGCACGGTTGGATTATTGCCATTAGGATTACCTGCGGATGATCCATTCTGGACCAGTAAAGCCGAAGACTGGACCAGCAAGAAGGTTTGGAAAGGAATTGAAATACCCAATGACCATGCCTATTACGATCGGAAATAGTGATCATACAAAAAAAGCAGTAAATCAATGATTTACTGCTTTTTTTGTATCTATTTTGAATTCTGAATGTGAGATGTACTGGACTCGAACCAGTGACCCCCGCCCTGTCAAGGCGATGCTCTAAACCAACTGAGCTAACATCCCCTTTCGGTCGGCAAATGTAAGAAAATTAAAACTAAATTTGCAACTATCTATTCATACAATCCCGAAGAACATGAAATACTTTCTTATACTCCTGATTACCTTAACCTTTCAATCCGGCATGCTATCGGCTCAAAAGGGAACGAAGTCAATCTCACTCGAAGATATTTTCAGCAAACCCGCATTCAGGCCAGCTGGTGTTAATGGAATACAAAGTATGAATGACGGTATTCATTATACAACTACAGAAGTAAATGACAATCAGATTGTAGAACATGAATACGCAACTGGAACCGCATTAGACACGCTTTTTAATCTAAAAGATTTTCAACAAGCTGGCATTAAATCAATCGGAGAATACCAGTTTAGCAAAAACGAAAGCAAGCTGCTTATTACAACTGCCACTGAACCCATTTACCGCAGATCTTTCGTAGCCGAATACTATGTGTATGATAGAAAAACAAAATCGTTAAAGCGTTTATCTGAAAATGGGAAACAACAATTAGCTACTTTTTCACCTGATGGTACCAAGGTAGCTTTTGTTCGTAAAAACAATCTCTTCATCATAGATCTGACTACAAATAATGAAGTACAAATAACAACCGACGGAAAGTTCAATGCTATCATTAATGGTGCTCCAGACTGGGTTTACGAAGAAGAATTCAGTTTCTCAAAAGCTTTTGAATGGTCACCGGATAGTAAGTATTTAGCCTATATACGTTTTGACGAAACTAATGTCCCGTTATACAGTATGACAATGTTTGCCGGGGCTGCACCGGTACTTGAACAGAATAAACTTTACCCCTCGGTGAGCTCCTTTAAATATCCTAAAGCAGGAGAACCTAACTCTGTTGTAAGTGTACATGCTTATGATTTAGGCAATACAAGTACCCGGACAATAGACATAGGGACAGAAACTGATATATATATCCCCAGAATTCGTTTCACACAGGATCCTTCCAAACTGGCAATTCTCAGACTGAACAGACATCAGAATAAACTCGAAATATTGTTTGCCAATCCGGGGAATGGACAATCGAAATCAATATATTCGGAAGAAAACAAGTATTATATTGATGAACAACAATTTGATGCATTGCAGTTCTTATCAGATCAAAAACATTTCTGCATCACAAGTGAACGTGATGGATGGAACCATATATACCTTTACGATATGGAAGGGAAACTGGTCCGACAGGTAACATCAGGAAACTGGGATGTTACAGATTTTCTGGGGTTCGATGCCGTCACTAAACGGTTCTTTTACGTTTCAGCCGAAACATCTCCACTCAGAAGAAATGTTTACAGCATCACATTTGACGGTAAAAAGAAAGTAAGATTGACACCCGGCGAAGGGACAAACACCCCTTCCTTTTCAACCAGTTTTAATTACTTTATCAATAACTTTTCGAGTGTATCAACTCCCCGCCAGGTAACATTAAATGATGCCAATGGAAAGCAAATCAGGATACTCGAGAACAACAAAGCATTGATAACCAAACTAAACGACTATAAATTCAATGATAAAGAGTTTTTCACCTTCACGACCACGCAAGGTGTAACGTTGAACGGATGGATGATCCGGCCTATTGACTTCAATCCTGCTAAAAAGTATCCTGTATTGATGACACAATATAGCGGACCAAATTCACAACAAGTCGTCGACAGTTGGAGCATGAGTTGGAATGATTACCTGGCTCAGCAAGGATTCGTAGTGGCATGTATTGATCCAAGAGGAACCGCTGCCAGGGGTGAAGAATTCAGAAAAATGACTTATCTGCAGCTGGGGAAATATGAGACACAGGATCAGATCGAAGCCGCTAAATATATTGGTGGCCTCCCCTACGTTGATAAAGATCGTATTGGCATCTGGGGATGGAGTTATGGAGGATTCATTTCGTGTTCGTGTATGGTTAATGGAAACGGCATTTTTAAAGCAGGTATTGCAGTAGCTCCGGTAACCAACTGGCGATTCTATGACAATATCTATACAGAACGGTTCATGCGGACTCCGGCAGAAAACCCGAAAGGATATGATGACAATTCACCCTTGACCTATGCAGCCAATCTGCAAGGAAAATTTCTGATTTGTCATGGAACAGCCGACGATAATGTCCACACCCAGAACACGTATGAGTTTACAGAAAAACTGGTACAGGCTAATAAGCAATTCGAAATGCAACTTTACACCAACCGCAATCACAATATCAGGGGTGGTAACACCTCAATGCACCTCTACACCAGGATGACTGATTTTTTGAAAGCAAACCTTTAAATGATGTCATCAAATATATTATTGATTTTTCGAAAGGTTCTCCACAAAAAAAACTGAACCAGGAAGTAAAATTTTATGTTATTATAAACAGAGCAGAAAATTACCTAATAATAATGATAAAAGGAGCCTTTCAAGGATACTTTACGGATACTTGATGGATACTTGAAGGATACTTTATATATACTCTTAAGAGTATCTCTCAAGTATGTCTTAACTATATCTCAACTATGTTTCAACTATGCCTAAATGGCTGAATTTCTCTAAGTTATATAATAATATCCGAAGGGAAACCGAGTATGCAACAGGACAATAAAAGTTTACATTTATTTACCTGAAATTTTATCAGATTTCAACAGAGGAAATTTTTTAATCGTCTGATTTTATAACAGAAACACAGCAGTTTAATTTGTTTTTCAAACCAAAAATGATTTCTTTCTCAAACCAAAAATACACACAAAAATGTTTAAAACAAACGAATATTTTGAAGGAAATGTGAAATCATTATCTTTCCAAACAAGCGAAGGGCCTGCAACAATCGGAGTAATGGCAAAAGGCGAATACGCTTTCGGAACATCAACAATAGAAATAATGACAGTGACTTCGGGTTTATTGAGTGTTCAGATGCCTGAAGACGATGAATGGACTGTTTACAAGCCCTTTGAATCTTTCATTGTAGAAAAGGGAGTTAGCTTTAAAGTAAAAGCCGATTCAGACACGGCCTATCTCTGTCTATACCGCTAAAAACAGCTATTTTATTCAAACGATTCATGATCATTGGATTAAAAAAACATTTTTTTCGGGTAACGACATTAACTTTTATCAAAAATTATTGTTCGTTATGATAAAATATGTAATTTTGCCAGTCAAATATTTTTATTAATTAATTTAAAGAAAGAGAGTGTATTATTATGATTATTGTTCCTGTTAAAGAAGGTGAAAGCATCGACAGATCTTTAAAGAAACTGAAACGGAAATTTGAAAAAACCGGTGTAGTTAAAGAATTGAGAGAACGTCAAAAATTTACAAAACCATCGGTTAAGAATCGTGAAGCTTATTTAAAGGCTGTCTATATCCAACAGCTTCAACTTAATGAGGAAAAATAATCGGGTAGAAGAAACTTTACCTGCGTTAGGGAAGAAAATTTTACCAGCTTAACGATTATAATTATCTTTAAGCAAGATTACAGGGTAATATTTTCTTCCTTTTTCTATTATATGACAACACAATTTCTACAATACATCCGTGACGAAAAGCGCTACTCTGCACATACAGTTTCTGCTTACGCCAGCGATTTGACCCAATACAGCGAATACCTTGCTTCGACTTACGAGCTTAACGACACTTCTGAGGCAGACTATCAAATGATACGAAGCTGGATAGTTCAACTCAATCAAGACAAGATTAGTAACCGGAGCATCAACCGAAAATTATCTACCTTAAAATCATATTATCGCTTTCTAATCAGGGAAGGGGTCGTAAAATCAAACCCACTTTCAAAAATCATTAATCCAAAGGCATCAAAACGACTACCTGAATTTTTAGATAAGTCAAAAACAGAATTTCTATTTACACAGGTAGAATTTGCAGATACCCCTGAAGGTCATCGCGATAGAACGATACTTGAATTATTCTATGCAACCGGAATCAGGCAATCAGAATTAAGAACGTTAACTTTAGAGAGCCTGGATACAGATCGGATGAGTTTGAAAGTGTTGGGTAAGAGAAACAAAGAGAGAATAATTCCCATTGGTCCGCATATCGTTAAACTTTTAACATTATTTATTAAAGAATTTAGAACTTTAATGGTTTGCGCTAACCAAAATAATTTTATATTTGTTAATAAGGAAGGGGGACCAATATTGCCCCTGATGGTTTACCGGATTGTACGAAAATACCTGGGTTTGGTTTCGAGCAGGCAAAAGCGTAGCCCACACGTTCTTAGACATACTTTTGCGACCCACATGCTGGATAACGGTGCCGATTTAAATGCAATAAAAGAAATACTCGGGCACTCGAGTCTGGCAGCAACACAGGTTTATACGCATAACACGATTGACCGGTTGAAATTAATTTATAAACAGGCTCATCCAAAAGCCTAAAAAAGGAGGTCATTATGAAGATCAATATCAATGCGGTACATTTTAGAGCCGACAAAAAGCTGGAAAGCTTCATTACAGATAAAGTTGAGAAACTAACAAATTTATTCGATGGGATTGTTAGCAGCGAAGTAATTCTAAAAGTACTGAATACGGAAAGCCCGGAAAATAAGATTGCAGAAATCAGACTTGAAATCAGGGGATCCGATTTATTTGCAAAAAAACAATGTAAGACCTTCGAAGAAGCAACCGATACAGCACTTGAAGCACTAAGAAAACAATTAGTTAAATATAAAGAAAAGCTAAAAGAATAAGAAAAAAGAAAAATCATTAAAATTTTTCATTTAGGTATTTGGAATTCCAAAAAACCTTCTTACATTTGCAGTCCCTTTTAAAACAGGGACTGCTTTATTTAAAAGCAACCGCGTTCGTTGAAAAATCTGAAAAAGTCTCAATAAAAATACAAACTGCATTAGGAAAATGGATTCTTTTTTCTACCTTTGCAGCGCGAAACAGCAGCGCCGGTGTAGCTCAGTTGGCCAGAGCA
>Ga0209125_1003500_pt1 | contig 10730 bp, 6 predicted proteins | sample BarGraIncub1131A_FD_184503 | JGI IMG/M metagenome (GOLD analysis project Ga0209125, IMG submission 184503) | Arctic peat soil microbial communities from Barrow, Alaska - Barrow Graham LP Incubations 11-31A (SPAdes) (version 2) | ecosystem: Environmental > Terrestrial > Soil > Wetlands > Peat... | reverse complement strand
CAGAAAGACTCGGCATACAGTCAGCTTTTCGAGTCACTTAATCAAATTGAGCAGAATCTTTCTCTCATTCGGAATAAACAGAAGATGATTCAGGAAAGCACCCGTACCGGTGTTGAAATGAAAACTGATGTTCGTCAGAGAATAGCTGAGAACATCAAAGGAATTAATGATTTGATGGCCAAGAATAGAGGAATGGTCAATTCATTAAACAATAAGATGAAAGGTCTGAATATCGAAATTGAAGGTTTTAAACAATCTGTAGCAAGCCTTAATGAAACAGTAACACAGAAAGAGACTGAAATTGCAGATCTAAAGACTAAATTGACTTCGATGAACTTTACAATTGAAACACTTAATTCGCGTATTGATACATTGAGAAATGTCAATCAAGAAAAAGATGTGAAGATTGCAGGTCAGATCGAAACTATTCATACTGCCTATTATGTAATCGGTACAGCAAAAGAATTAACCAAACAGGGTGTCCTTACTCAAAGCGGAGGTTTTATCGGTATTGGTAAATCAACCAAGATAAAAAGCTCACTGAATAACGACTACTTTACAAAGGTTGATATCACCAAGCTTAGCGAAATTGCTCTTGGAGCCAAGAAGGCAAAGTTACTGACCGTTCATCCTTTAGACTCTTACCGTTTTGAAGGAACTAAAAAGAACGTAGATAAGTTAGTTATTACCGATCCTGATAAATTCTGGAAGGGTTCAAAATACCTTGTTATCGTTCTTAACTAAGTTTAACCAGGACATAAAAAAAGCCTTGTCGAATTCGACAAGGCTTTTTTTATGTCCTGGTTAATCAAACAGGCTCATGAATTCAATTTGTTCTATCGCCACAGGGAAGATCTCATTCTTAGAACAGAGCGCTACAATATAATCTGACATAAAATTGTAATGCCTGATATTCCATAGACCTGTTTCAGCATGATTAACCTGCCAACCCGAAGCTACACGTTCCGGTGTAAACTGACCCATTGAAGCAAATATGCCGATGCCTATTGCTTTGACAAAGCTTTCGCGAGCAGTCCATAATTCAAAGAAGAGACTATCACGTTGACTTTGTGTACAGTTATTGAGCATCTCCCTTTCACTGATACTAAAAAAACGATCGGCAACAGCCATTCTTGCAGTAGAGATACTTTCAACATCGACGCCAACAAGGTGAGAGTCAATGGCCAAGATAGCAAGTTTGTCAGTATGGGAAATATTAAAGTGCAGATTGGGAAAATCAGGCAGGAATGGTTTGCCATTGGGATATCTGTGGATGCTTATCGAAGGTACAGGGTAACCGCTTATACGACACACCATTTGAGCAAGCAACAGGCTTCCTGCTGCTGATCGTAAAGCATGATCGTTATTTGTGATACCCATAATTCTGTTTACCTCATTTTCTTCTATCTGTTCATTCAACATCGAAATGAGTTCCTTGTGTGGCAGATTGGGAATTAAGGTGGCAACTAGTTCCATAATGATTGATTTTTAAAATGATGAAACATATGCATTAAATATTCAGACGCGCTGCAGAAGAACAAATCAGTTCCCAGGCTTTATCAACATGCTGTTGCATAACATTGGTCTGTGCAATAACCATTCTCAAGGTGTATTTACTACCTAAGCGGGTATGTGTTAAATAAATACTCCCTGATTTGTTGAGGTCCTTTATCAACAACTCATTTAAGGCATTGATGCGATCCATGTCATTCAACCCTTCCGGGATATATCTGAAACAGATAACATTAAAGAGTACAGGAGCCAGTATTTCAAAATCGGGATGCTTTTCAACCAGTTTGCTAAAATATTGACCCAATTCAATGTGCATTCTTATCTTTTCCTGAAGTCCCTCGACGCCGAAGTTTCGAATCACAAACCAAAGCTTCAAAGCCCTGAATCGCCGACCAAGTTGTACTCCCCAGTCCCTGTAATCGTTCACTTTTCCACGGGTAGTTGTCCTGAGGTATTCGGGTAATATTTCAAAAGTACGCAACAGCGGTTCCTTATCCTTTACAAAAAATGCCGAACAGTCAAAGTTTGTAAACATCCATTTATGGGGGTTAAAGACAAAACTGTTTGCAGTTTCTATCCCTTTTATCATCCAGCGGTATTCGGGTAATATCAGCGCCGTACCGGCAAAGGCAGCATCGATATGGAGCCAGATATTGTATTTGTTACAGATTGTGGCAATTCTTTCTATCGGGTCAATAGCTGTAGAGCTTGTCGTTCCGATAGTAGCTATTACACACATCGGGTTAAACCCGTTGGCCATATCCTGAACAATGGCTTGTTCAAGTGCGTCAGGATTGAGTGCGAACTGTTTGTCCACACTGATTTTTTTAAGGTTCATTCTACCTAATCCTGCAATTTTAACAGCTTTATCTATCGAGGAATGCGTTTCTGTCGAACAATAGATTCTGAATTTTTCTTTACTTGTAAATCCCTGGTCGTTGATACTGAAACCTGATGCTCTTTCACGTGCAGAAAGAATCGCGGCCAATGTTGACGACGAAGCAGAATCCTGAATGACTCCTTCCCAGTGTGAGGGAAGACCGATCATCTGCTTGAGCCAGTTCATCGTCATCTCTTCCAGTTCGGCTGCAGCAGGAGAAGTTTCCCAGATCATACATTGAGCTCCAAGGGCGGCAGTCAGCATTTCCCCCAAAATTGACGGATAGCTGTTATTGGAAGGAAAGTATGCGAAGAAATTAGGACTCTGCCAATGGGTAATCCCCGGAAGTATGACAGTACGGAAATCCTCAAAAATAGCCTCCATCGACTCGCTCTTTTCCGGAGGCATCGTGGGAAGTTGATTAAAGATCTGGCGGGGTTCCACCTGAGATTTAACGGGATGTTTTTCTACAGTTTCAAGGTAATCAGCCATCCAGTCTACCATTAGATATGCCTGTCGGCGAAATTCATTTGCATCCATGTCTAAAAAATTTTGTATAAAGATACTACCTTTTTCTCTTCAACGAATTGTACTAGCTTTGTAAAACAAAAACACGTTATATCTACCCCGTTATCAATTATTTATTATGCCAGATTCAGATTTTCAACAAGCCATACTCCGGGGCATTCCGCCTGAACTACCGGAACTCCAACCGTATGATTCAACTGTGAATCACGCTCCTAAGCGTAAAGATATTCTCACCAACGAAGAGAAACGATTAGCCTTGCGCAATGCCCTTCGTTATTTTGAACCCCGTCATCATACAATTTTGGCCAAAGAGTTTGCAGAAGAACTTCAACAATACGGACGCATCTACATGTATCGCTTTCGTCCCACCTATGTCATGCATGCCCGTCCGATAACCGAATATCCTGCTCAATGCCAACAGGCGGCAGCCATCATGCTGATGATCCAGAATAATCTCGATCCTGCGGTTGCCCAGCATCCGCATGAGCTGATTACCTATGGTGGAAACGGAGCAGTCTTTCAGAACTGGGCACAGTACCTGCTCACCATACAATATCTTTCCGTAATGACTGACCGGCAAACCCTGACAATGTATTCGGGTCATCCCATGGGGCTTTTCCCCTCCCATCAGGATGCGCCACGCGTCGTTGTAACGAACGGAATGATGATTCCCAACTATAGCAAGCCCGATGACTGGGAACGGTTCAACGCGTTAGGTGTGACGCAATATGGGCAGATGACAGCCGGTTCTTACATGTATATCGGCCCGCAAGGTATCGTTCATGGTACAACGATTACCCTGATGAATGCCGGCAGGAAAATCAACCAACCAGGTGAAAATCTCTCCGGTAAATTATTCGTCTCCTCCGGATTAGGAGGCATGTCGGGCGCTCAGCCCAAGGCAGCAGTCATAGCCGGAGCCATTGGCGTCATTGCCGAAATAAACCCGAAAGCAGTCGAAGTCCGTCATGCCCAGGGATGGGTTGATGAAGTATTTTTAACCCTTGATGATTTAATCAACCGGATCAGCATAGCACGATTCAATAAAGAAACCGTCTCTCTGGCTTACCAGGGTAATGTAGTCGATCTATGGGAACGTCTGGCCATCGAAGACTTTCCCGTAGAACTGGGTTCGGATCAAACCTCCCTGCATAATCCCTGGGCGGGTGGATACTATCCTGCCAGTGTCTCTTTTGATGATGCAAATGAAATGATGGTGAAGTTGCCCGAACTATTCCGACTGAAGGTTCAGGATTCGCTTCGCCGTCAGGTCCAGGCCATCAATAAACTTGCCGCCAGAGGAATGTATTTCTTCGACTATGGCAATGCATTTTTGCTCGAATCGGGTAGGGCAGGAGCTGACGTCCTGAAAGACGATGGAAGTTTCACCTATCCTTCTTATGTACAGGACATCATGGGTCCCCTTTGTTTCGATTATGGTTTTGGTCCCTTCAGATGGGTGTGTACCAGCGGCAAGTCTTCAGATCTCGATGCAACCGATCAGATAGCTTTGAATGTCCTTACAGCGATGCTGCCCGATGTTCCAATAGAGATACAGCAACAGTTGCAGGACAATATCCGCTGGATCAGAGAGGCAAAGCAGAATAAGCTTGTCGTTGGTTCAAAGGCACGCATTCTCTATGCCGATTGTGAAGGCCGGACACGGATTGCAACTGCATTTAACGATGCAATTCGTGAAAACAAGATAGGTCCAATCGTCATAGGACGGGATCACCACGATGTATCCGGCACCGATTCCCCATATCGGGAGACCTCTAATATCTATGATGGCTCCCGGTTTACGGCAGATATGGCGATCCAGAATGTCATCGGCGATGCATTCCGCGGTGCAACATGGGTAAGTATTCACAATGGTGGAGGTATTGGCTGGGGCGAAGTCATCAACGGTGGCTTTGGAATGCTGCTGGATGGATCGGCAGATGCCGACTGGCGACTACAGCATATGCTTCATTGGGATGTCAACAATGGCATTGCACGACGTTCCTGGGCACGTAATCCCAAAGCCGTTTTTGCCATTATTCGCGCCATGCAAGCCGAACCACTTCTTAAAGTGACGTTGCCTCATCCCGCCGATGATGATTTAATAGGAAGTTATTTCAGTTAGATATTGGTATTTACTATTAAATCTTGGTTCTAGCCCTGCAAGAGTGTTATATAATAGCGATGGGTGAAGCCCATCGAATAGGAAAATCCCATTACCCCAAGCCCTGCGAGGGCGAAATAATTATAAAAATCAATAATACAACCTATTCAATAAAACAAAAATGTTAATAATTATTAATAGAATTTGGCAATATAATAAACCATTCCTATCTTTATCCATCTAAATTTAAAACAACGATTTCAGGTCCGTTTTTGATAATATGACCGACCCAATATTAATTTAAAGTTAATATTTGCTTAAAACGGCAATATTAAGAGATCTTAACAGTCAAAACGTTGCATTAAGGGTTCAGATGTTGTACTTTTGCATGGTATTTGTAGTAAATGAGTGAAAAGAAAAATGGTAGTATGAAAAAAAGTGTACTTTTAATGATGGTTGGCCTACTAATAGGGAGTGTAGTTTTTGCAAATACAATAGTTGCAATTGTACAAGCCCCCGCGATTGTAATTCCTATTGATACTTTAAGGAATAAAACGAAACAATTGGCAACCACACAGCGAATAACTGATGTTGTATCCGGTAAAATAGTTACTGAAACATGGCGTGTTAATAAAGTAGAGTCAGGTAATGATCTTGAAAAAGGCATTGAATTTTCAAATCCATTTCCTAACCCTGCAAATCAACAGACAGGCATCAGCTTTCAGTTGCCATCTCCAAGTTCAGAAGCCAGGATAATGCTTCGTAACCTACTGGGTTCCGTTGTAAAGGAAATCAAGGTTAATGGTTCAGCAAATAAAGTTTCTATCAACACCTCAGATCTCAATAATGGCTTATATTTCTATTCAATCTTGTTTGAAAACAAAATCTTATCAACCAAGAAGCTGATTGTAAAACACTAAGCTTTTTAGACGTAAAACATATATAAGAAACCAATAAAAAAGAGTCAGCCCCAAAGGTTGACTCTTTTTTATTTACCTGAGTGGTAAACAACAAAGGCTGTCCAAATCAGACAGCCTTTGTTGTTTTATATAGTTTTAATCTTAAATATCGATTCTGGCATATTTAGCGTTCTTCTCGATAAATTCCCTGCGTGGTGGAACCTCATCACCCATGAGCATGGCAAAGATGCGGTCAGCCTCTGCGCCATTATCAATAGTAACCTGGCGGAGCGTACGGTGTTCCGGATTCATAGTCGTCATCCAGAGCTGCTCAGCATTCATTTCACCAAGCCCTTTATACCGTTGAATATGCACACCTGTCTCTGTGCCATCCTTAGAATACTTGGCAACAATTGCCTGCCGTTCATCCTCATTCCAGCAATACTCTTCCTGCGCACCCTTCTTGATAAGGTAGAGCGGGGGAGTAGCGATGTAAACATATCCGTTTTCGATCATCTCTTTCATGTAGCGGAAGAAGAAAGTAAGTATCAAAGTTGCGATGTGGCTTCCGTCCACGTCGGCATCGGTCATGATAATCACCTTGTGATAACGGATTTTCGAAAGATTCAACTCCTTGGAATCTTCTGCAGTTCCAATGCTGACCCCAAAGGCAGTAAATATATTCTTGATTTCTTCACTCTCGAAGATTCTGTGTTGCATGGCCTTCTCCACATTCAGAATCTTACCTCTCAAAGGCAGGATAGCCTGGAACTTTCTGTCACGGCCCTGTTTAGCAGTACCTCCGGCCGAATCACCTTCGACCAGATAAATCTCACAAAGTGCAGGATCTTTTTCAGAGCAGTCAGCCAGCTTCCCCGGCAAACTTGAACCCGACAAAACGTTTTTACGTTGCACCATCTCGCGGGCTTTGCGGGCAGCATGACGGGCAGTAGCAGCAAGAATGACCTTGTTGACAATCGTACGCGCTTCCCTGGGATTCTCTTCCAGATAATTGGTCAGCATCTCGGCAACGCATACATCCACTGCACCCATCACCTCGTTATTCCCCAACTTGGTCTTGGTCTGTCCTTCGAACAGTGGTTCCTGAACCTTGGCAGAGATGATAGCTGTGAGTCCTTCGCGGAAGTCATCACCGTTGATGTCAAACTTTAACTTCGAAAGCATGCCCGATTTCTCGGCATATCCCTTCAGCGTCCGCGTTAAACCACGCCTGAAACCGGCAAGGTGCGTACCCCCTTCATGGGTATTGATATTGTTGACGTACGAATGGATGTTTTCTGTAAAAGAGGTGTTATATTGCATGGCAATCTCGATGGGGATACCATTTTTCTCTCCGGCCATGCAGACTGGTTCAGGCATCAGCTTTTCACGGTTTTCATCCAGATAAAGGATAAAGTCGTGAAGACCGTTTTCCGAATAAAATACTTCGCTTATAAAATTGCCATTATCATCTTTCTCACGTTCATCCGTAATCGTCAGATTAATACCTTTATTCAGGTATGCAAGCTCGCGTAAACGGGAAGTGAGGATGGAATAGTCGTAATTGGTGACGTAGAAGATACTGTCGTCCGGAGTAAAGTGAACCTCGGTACCGTGTCTTTCGCTATCGCCGATTATTTTAACAGGATATAGCGGGATACCCTTTTCATATTCCTGGCGGAATACCTTGCCTTCACGATAAACAGTAACCGTAAGATGTTTTGAGAGGCCGTTCACGCAGGAAACACCCACGCCGTGCAGTCCACCGGACACCTTGTAAGAACCTTTATCAAATTTACCACCGGCATGTAATACGGTCAATACAACCTCGAGGGCTGACCTTCCTTCTTTTTCCATGAACCCGGTAGGGATACCACGTCCATTATCCACCACGCGGATAGAGTTATCAGGATAAATGGTAACATCGATGTTTGTACAAAAACCACCCATGGCTTCATCGATCGAGTTGTCGATAACTTCATAAGCAAGGTGGTGCAAACCCTTAACCCCTATGTCGCCAATGTACATCGCGGGGCGTAAACGAACTGCTTCAAGGCCTTCAAGCACTTGAATGTTATCGGCGGTGTAGTTTCCGCTCTCAATAAAATTTTTATTCAGTTCGCCAATATTGTCATTCAGTTCGCTCATAATCAAGTATATCAGGATAAAACCCAATAGTAGCAAAGGTAATTATAATATTCCAAATAACCCAATTAACTTTCCCCTTTTGATGGCAGAAAAGAGCTAAAAAAAGTTAAGAGCTAAATTCTGAAATACTCAGACCTTAGCTCCTAATTTTTAATGCTTAACGAATGGCTTATTTAGCTCTTCACCCTCAGAAATCCATCGATATGAAAAGCCGCTTCCCGCCCACTCTGAATGGCATGCACCACCAGGCTGGCACCGCGAGCTGCATCACCGGCGGCAAATACCTTCGGCTGCGAAGTCTTATTTTCTTTTGCGGCACTGATATTGCCCCGGCCATCATATTCAACGGCCAGACTATCCAGTAACCCGTCATGATCCGGAGAGACGAAACCCATGGCCAGTAAAACCAAGTCAGCCTTGATAATTTCAGCCGAGCCCTCAACCTCCTCCATCTTCATCCTACCGTTTTCATCTTTCACCCACTTAACGCTGACAACCTCGGCCGATACAACCCTGCCATCTTCACTGTTCAGTCGTTTTGTAATCAGGCTCCATCTGCGGGTACAACCCTCTTCATGCGAACTCGAAGTCCGCATAGTAGTTGGCCAGTAAGGCCATGGATTGTCCACAGTACGTTCTAACGGTGGTTCAGGCATGATCTCAATCTGCGTAATGCTGACGGCCTTCTGACGGATGGAAGTGCCAACGCAATCAGAACCGGTATCACCGCCACCAATCACCAACACATGTTTATCCCTGGCCGACAACCTATCATTTTCATCAAACTCATCGCCCCTGATCACCTTGTTCTGCTGTTTGAGGAACTCCATAGCAAAATGAACCCCTTCCAGATCCCTGCCTTCAACCACGAGATCACGCGGTTTCATAGCTCCCACCGAAAGCAGGACAGCGTCAAAACCAGCAACAAGCTCTTCTTCAGATATATCCTGACCCACCTTTGTATTCACTTTAAAAGTGACCCCTTCGGCTTCCATCAGTGCAAGACGGCGATCGATGATTCCCTTATTCAGTTTGAAGTCAGGAATACCATACCGTAACAAGCCCCCAATAGCATCATCCTGTTCAAATACCGTCACCTTGTGACCTGCCTTATTCAGCAAATCGGCAGCAGAAAGCCCGGCAGGACCTGAACCTATGATGGCTACCGTTTTACCTGATCGTTTCTTTGGTGGTTTAGGGCTCACGAAGCCCCTGTCAAACGCATTCTCGACTACCGAACACTCATTTTCCCTTATAGTGACAGCCTCCTTATTGATGGCCAGCACACACGATTTTTCACAGGGAGCCGGACAAATCCGACCCGTAATCTCGGGCATAAAGTTGGTTGATGTCAGAATCTGGTAAGCCTCTTCCCAGTTGCCTTTGTAAACGGCATCCTGCCATTCAGGAATTTTGCTGCCGACCGGACAACCCCAGTGGCAGAAAGCGACACCGCAATCCATGCAACGGGAAGCCTGATCCCGGCGATCCTGTTCATCCAGTGTCTGTTCAACTTCTCCAAAGTCTCCGGTACGTTCACTGATTGGACGATATCCCCCATCCTTACGTTTTATCTTGATAAATGCTTTAGGATTTCCCATTGTATAATATTTTTGATTTTCAATCCAGAGGAGAAAAAATGATTATTATTCTATAATCATACCATGCCTTCGGCATTTACTGTTTTAAACCCGAAGGTGAAATGATTATTTTTCCAATCTACTGATGCATTTAATAATGCAATGCCGGATCATCCTCCGTCAACTGCAACTTCATCTCCAGTTCTTTGAGTTTCATTTCCTCCAACACCTTTTTATATTCAAACGGTATCACCTTCACGAATTTAGGAAGATACTCATCCCAGTTGGTCAATATTTTGGCAGCCAACAAACTCTGCGTATGCACCAGATGCTGATTGATCATCTCCTGCAGATCAGAGATATCATTTTTGTTTTCCACAGGCGTCAACTCGACCAGACCCTTGTTACAGAAGTAATCAAAGTTACCATCCATATTGAGTACATAGGCAATCCCGCCACTCATACCTGCAGCAAAGTTTCTCCCGGTCTTACCCAGTACAACCACCCGTCCACCAGTCATGTATTCGCAACAATGATCCCCGACACCCTCAACCACTGCAAGCGCACCGGAATTACGAACGCAGAACCGTTCACCGGCAATACCGCGGATAAATATTTTTCCGCTGGTAGCGCCATAAAGGATTGTATTTCCAATGATGATATTCTCTTCTGGAACGAATCCTGAACCGGCAGGAGGCACCACTGAAATCGAACCACCCGATAATCCCTTACCCAGGTAGTCATTCGCATCGCCTTCCAGCCTGAAAGTGACCCCCTTAACAAGAAAAGCCCCAAAGCTTTGTCCGGCAGAACCATAGAATATACAGTTGATAGTGTCTTCGGGCAAACCCGCTTCACCATACCGTTTGGAAATCTCTCCCGAAAGCATAGCCCCGATAGTTCTGTCCACATTGCGGATATCATGGGCAATCCAAACCTTCTCACCACTCTTGATGGCTTTGTTGGCCTCCCTGATCAGGCGATGATCCATGACGTCCTTCACCGTATTCACGGTCTGGTTGGAATAGCGCAGTGCATTCTTCTTCGAAGCCTCCGGGAAATAGATTAACCCACTCAAA
>Ga0209125_1003499_pt1 | contig 10733 bp, 9 predicted proteins | sample BarGraIncub1131A_FD_184503 | JGI IMG/M metagenome (GOLD analysis project Ga0209125, IMG submission 184503) | Arctic peat soil microbial communities from Barrow, Alaska - Barrow Graham LP Incubations 11-31A (SPAdes) (version 2) | ecosystem: Environmental > Terrestrial > Soil > Wetlands > Peat... | reverse complement strand
TCAAGCTGCAATAGTTTGTGTTATGATTGCGCTTGTATCCTTTGGTGGAAATAACATGGCAAAATTCTTCGGTGTACTAGTATCAATGACTAACGTAGCTATGACTCTTCCATACATGTTTATAGCGTTTGCATTCGCACCATTTAAGAAAAATAAAGATATTATTAAGCCTTTTGAAATATTCAAAACTGACAGTAGCGCTGTAATATGGACAGTAATAGTTATGTTTACTGTTGGATTTGCAAACTTCTTCTCAATACTACAGCCAGCATTAGAAGGAGATTTACCAACAACACTTTGGAGTGTGGGTGGACCAATATTCTTTGCATTAGTTGCATGGGCAATGTATAACAGATACGAAAATAAATATGTAAAATAATCTTTGTAATTCAATTTTACTTTCAACAAATTTAAAAAAGTCTACCCTGCTGGGTAGGCTTTTTTTCATGTATCTAATTTATGAAGGCCCTTTTACATAACTAATAATTTATAGATTTTATCCCCAGTCCTGGTGCATCTATAAGTATTATTTTAGATTCATTAAATATTGCTCCTCCATTTATTGGATCTTCACTACATAGAATAGGGCCATCTAAATCAATTTTAGTTATAATACTCTTTGCACAAGCTAAATGCACCGCAGCAGTTACACTTACCTTTGCTTCAAGCATACAGCCTATCATACATTCAACTCCATACATTTCTGCTAAGGAACATATTTTAAGAGCATTATATATTCCACCTGTTTTCATAAGTTTTATATTTACAAAATCTGCTGCTCTTCTCTGCAGTATATTTAGTGCATCCATAGGAGAAAATACACTTTCATCTGCTAAAACAGGTATATATACATTATCTGTTACAAATTTTAATCCATCTATATCATGTGCTGAGACTGGTTGTTCTACAAACTCAATTTGTAATCCTGCGTCCTCCATTTTTCTTAATACATTTACTGCTTCCTTTGGTTTCCAGCCTTGATTTGCATCAATTCTAAGATTAACATCATAACCTACCGCCCCTCTTATTGCCTTCATTCTTTCCATATCTTCCTTAGAATCTTTACCTACCTTTATTTTTAAAGTACTGTATCCCCTATTTATAGCATCTAAACTGTCTTTTGCCATTTCCTCAGGATCATTTACGCTTATAGTTATGTCCGTTACTATTTCTTTTCTATATCCACCTAACAACTTGTATAGTGGGGCTCCATAAAATTGTCCATATAAATCATATAATGCTATATCAACCGCAGCCTTTGCACTAGTATTCTTTAGAACACAGCCTTGTAATTTTAACATTAGATCCTCAAAATTTTCTATCTTCATACCTAATATAGTTTTCTTTATATGATCTTCTATAGCTCCTATTATAGCTCCTGTGGTATCACCTGTTATAACTCCGGTTGGTGGTGCTTCCCCAAACCCTATATTGCCTGTGTCAGTGTGTATTTCCACTATAACATCCTCCACACTGTTAACGGTTCTTAAAGCAGTTTTAAATGGTGTTCTAAGTGGAACAGATATTCGTCCTATTTTTATATCAGTTATCTTCATAAAGAACCTCCTTGTATTTAAGATTGTATGATAAAAACCCAGAAAAAGCATAACCAAAGGGTCTCTTTTACTGAGTTTCATTTACTTTAAAATAGGTGTAACCTCATTAACTTTAAACAAAGTAGTAAGCCTTAAAAACCATCTCAAAATATATTATACATTATATTATCTTATTAGTTAAGCATACATTTAGAAACTATGTTTAAATTTACATAAATAGTAACATATACTGCTGTTTTTCATAATAATATAATGTAGAAAGATTTTATAAGGAGATATGTATGGAAAATTATTCAACAAGATCATCAAAAAAATGCAAAGATATGAAGGGAATGAATCAAATGATGGGTATGAATCCCATGGCGCATATGATGCCTATGCATCAAATGATGCCAATGGACCACTCAATGCATATGATGCATATGATGCAAATGTGTATGTGTCAAATGATGCAAATGATGCAAATGATGCCTATGAATCAAATGATGGGTATGAACCCCATGATGAATATGATGCCTATGGATCAAATGATGGGTATGAATCCTATGATGAATATGATGCCTATGGATCAAATGATGGGTATGAATCCCATGATGCACATGATGCCTATGGATCAAATGATGGGTATGAATCCTATGATGCATATGGCAGAGAGAGACGATTTCGAAGATTAATTTATTACTTAGATAGGAATGGTTGTATAGTTATATAACCCAATGCTGCGATTAAGCTGCATTGGGTTATTTTGTATAAGTATACATTGGTTATATAATTATTACCCTATTTTTTACTTGTGCCTAAATAGGCTTCCTGAATTTTAGGATTTGCTGCAATGTCCTTAGCTGCTCCTTCAAGTGTAATTATGCCCTGTTCAAGTACATATGCTCTACTTGCTATTTGAAGTGCTTTATAAGCATTTTGTTCAACAAGTAAAATAGTCTTCCCCATTTTTTGTATGTCTATAATGATTTCAAAAATGGTTTGAACAAGCAGTGGTGCTAGTCCAAGTGAAGGTTCATCAAGTAATATTATCTCAGGGTTACTCATAAGACCTCGCCCCATGGCAAGCATCTGCTGTTCTCCACCTGACAAAGTTCCTGAAACCTGTTTTTCCCTTTCCTTCAGTCTTGGAAAAAGAGTATAAACCTTTTCAATATCCTCTGCAATTCCTTTATGATCTTTTCTTAAATATGCACCCAGAAAAAGATTATCCCTAACGGTTAAGTTAGCGAAAATAAGTCTTCCCTCAGGTACCTGGCATATTCCCCTTTTAACAATCTTATGGGGCATTGGTAGAATTTTTTCATTCTTATAAATTATCTCACCGGACTTTGTTTTTAAAAGTCCGGATATAGAATTTAACAATGTTGATTTACCTGCCCCGTTAGAGCCAATTATTGTAACAATTTCACCCTGCTTTACCTCAATACTCACTCCCTTTAGAGCATGTATTCCACCATAAAAAACATTTAAATCCACTATTTTCAGCATATTATTCACCCCCCAGGTAAGCAAGTTTAACCTTTGGATTATTTTGAATTTCAAAGGGATTTCCATCTGCAATAACGCAACCAAAATTTAAAACCGTAATATCATCGCAAATTCCCATAACTAAATCCATATGATGTTCAATTAAAAGAATTGAAATTTTAAATTTATTTCTTATTTCTCCTATTAATTCCATAAGCTTGTCTGTTTCATCTGGATTCATTCCTGCCGCTGGTTCATCAAGCAAAAGAAGTTTTGGACTAGCTGCAAGGGCTCTGGCAATTTCAAGTCTTCTTTGGAGTCCATAGGGAAGGTTATTTGCAACAAAATCCTTTCTGCCAGTAAGTCCCATGATTTTCATTAACTCCTCAGCCTCATCACGAAGCATCTTTTCTTCCCTTGCAAATCTAGTGTTTTTAACCAAAGCCTTAGGCATTGCTCCAAACATTATGGCTTCCGCCAATGTGTATTTGGAATTATTATGGCATGCAGTTAAAATATTGTCATATACAGTTTGTTTTTTAAAAAGTCTAATATTTTGAAAGGTTCTTGTTATTCCAGCAGTTGCAATTTTATAGGTCTCCTTATTATGAATATCACTATCATTGAACATAATTGCTCCTGAGGTAATCTTATATACTCCTGTAATAAGGTTAAATACTGTGGTTTTCCCTGCTCCATTTGGCCCTATAAGACCCATTATTTTATTATTTTCAATTTTGAAACTAACATCGTTAACAGCAGTAAGACCACCAAATTGTTTAGTTAAATTATTAACTTCTAGAAGTGCCATTCTTATACGCCTCCTTCTATGGTGGTGTCTAAGTCTTTTTTATTTTTCTTTGTAATTTTCTCAAATAAATTATATATACCTTTAAATGTTATTTCTTTGCCTCCAATTAGACCTTCAGGTCTTGCAATCATTATAAATACAACAACTACACCATAAATTACTAACCTCCAATTTGCAAAGGACCTTAGTAATTCTGGTAGTATAATAAGCACTAATGAACCAATTACACCACCACTTATACTTCCGAGACCACCGAAAATAACTATTATTATAAGCTCAGTGGATTTTGTTAAAGCAAACATCTTAGGCTGAAGGAACCCAAGATATGAAGCTAAAAGACCTCCCCCTATTCCACCATAAAATGCACTTATTACAAATGATAACATTTTAGTTTTAAATACATTAATTCCTATTACTTGAGAAGCTAACTCTTCTTCTCTTACAGCTATCATATTTCTACCATGTCTTGACCTCACAATGTTTGCCATAATTATAACGGCAATAATATCTATAACAATTACAGTTGTCAAATTTGTTTTTAAAGGAATTCCTGCCCAGCCGCGAGCTCCTCCAAAATACTGAAAGTTATCTAATATAAGTCTAAGAGCTTCCCCGAACCCCAGGGTAGCAATACAAAAATAATCTCCCTTTAATTTCAAGGTAAATTTACCAATAACTAATGCACCTAAAGATGCAAAAACACCTCCCACAAGTAGCGATGGCACAAATGGTACTCCCAAATTAATCATCATAAATGCTGTTGTATATCCACCAATAGACATAAACGCTGCATTGCCAAAAGAAAACAAACCTGTAAAGCCCGTCAGCAGAGCAAGACCTAATACTGGAATCATATTTATACCTGCGAACATTAAAATCCCTTTTAAATAATACCAACTTAAATCCACTAAAAGCCCTCCTTTATGCCTTGTCTTCAGTAACTTTACCCATAAGACCAACTGGTCTTACAATAAGTATGAAAATAAGAAGTGCAAATGCTATTAAATCCCTATATTGAGATGAAAAATATCCAGAAGCAAGTGTTTCTATAACACCCAAAAGTATTGAGCCTATAACCGCACCTTTAATACTTCCAAGACCTCCAAATACCGCAGCAATAAATGATTTTATTGTTATATTACCTATTTGAGGATAAACTGTATATTTCATTCCAAATAATACACCAGCGATGCCCGCTAAAATTCCTCCAACAGCAAATACTATTATAATAATACGTTCTGCATTTATTCCCATCAGTGTACTTGCCTTCATATTGTATGCAGTAGCCTGAATTGCTTTTCCAATTTTAGTAAAATCAATAAGATATATTAAAAATCCAAGACAAATTGCAGAAATAACAAACATCATTAAATCAATTCTTCCGATGTTTAGAGCACCTATTTTTATTGGTATTTCTGAAAAAATAGCTGGGTATGTTCTAAAAGTAGGTCCAATGGTTGCTACAACTATATTTTCAAGGAATATAGATACGCCCATTGCAGAAATTATAAAATATAGAAAAGGAGCTTTTCTGTCCATTAGTGGTTTATATGCAATTCTTTGAATAACAACTGCAAGAATACCAGCACATAAGCCTGAAGCTATAAATGCCACTGGAAAAGGAAGTTTATAAAGTGTTATAAAGAAATAACCGAAATAAGCACCAAACATAATTACACCACCATGGGCAAAATTGGAAAAATTCATTATGCTGTAAACAAGTGAATATCCAACAGCCATTAATGCGTATACACTGCCTATTGATAATCCATTAATAAGTTGTTGCAGAAAATTTGTCATCCTAATCTCTCCCTACTTTCTTATATTATAAATTAAAGTGGGGAGAACCCCACTTTATTGAAATTTAATGAACTGCGTATTTTTGTTGGAAAATATATTCGCCGTTCACTATCTTTATGATAGCGGCATCTTTATTCTCTGGGTTATGTGTATCTTTTCCTATAACTATCTTTCCAGTAATTCCCGTCATATTTGTAGTTTCAAGTGCAGCCGTTATCTTTATTGGATCAAAGCTATCTGCTCTTTTAACCGCATCAATTAACATATTTGTGGCATCATATGCAAGGAAACCATTAAGTTCTACATCTTTTCCAAATGTAGTTTTATATTTAGCTCTAAATCCAGCAACTTCAGGATCATTAAAGTCAAGATGATTTACAAAATATGAACCTTCAACAGCATCCTTTGCCATGGATATAAGTTGTTCTGATGGCCAGCCATCTCCACCCATTAGGGTAGCTTTTATTCCAAGCTCTCTAGCTTGCTTTGAGCTTAACGCAACTTCTTTAAAGAAATAAGGCATGAAAATTACATCTGGGTTAGATTCTTTTATTTTTGTGAGTGGTGCTCTAAAATCAACATCACCAGTTTTAAAGGCTTCTTTAGCTACTATTTTCCCACCTTTTTCAGTGAATGTTTTCTCGAAAAACTGAGTAAGTCCTTGTGAATAGTCATCCGCTACATCGTATAAAATAGCTGCATTTTTTGCTTTCAATACGTCATAAGCATAACCTGCAGCGGCTGCTCCTTGATAAGGATCTATAAAACAAACTCTAAAGTTGTATGGTTTAACTTTTCCATCAACAATTGTAACCTTTGGATTCGTGGCAACAGTAGCAATATCAGGAACCTTCATTTCTTCAAGTACTGAAGAAATTGGAATAGCTTGCCCACTTGCATTAGGTCCAATAATACCGATAACTTTATCCTGCCCAGTTAACCTTTTTACAGCATTAACGGCTTCTGTTCCATCACCTCTAGTATCATATGGTACTAATTGCACTTGCTTACCCAGAAGTCCACCATTTTTGTTGAGATCATCAATAACCATTTTAACTGTATTAGATTCACATTGTCCCCATACAGCTTGATCACCTGTAAGTGATCCAATCCAGCCTATTTTTACTGTGTCTGAGGCTTTTTTAGAACCTCCACAACCTGTTAACCCAAGTGATAGGGTAAAGATGCCTGTAATTATTAGAGCAAGAGCTTTCTTTTTCAAATTTATTCCCCCTTATTTTATTTGCTTATTAAAAATTTAAATCAATACACTTTTAATATTTTAACTAAGTATACGATTCTAGATTCAACATTATTCTAAACACCTCAAAAAAAAGACAAAAGATCATTAAAATGCTCATAGATTTTACCTTTGCCCTATGATAATCATTGAAAAAATATTTAGTATGCTATATTATTATAATAATATATACATTATAAAGGGGTGAATGGTAATGAATAATCACAATCAGCTTTTGTGTATAAATTTAAGGCATACACTTCATGAAAATGCTGAAATATCTGGTAATGAAAATAAAACTATGGAGATATTAATAGATTTCCTAAGAAATAATACTACGTTCAATATAATTGTGAAAGATGGTTATTTCATTGCAGAAAAAACAGCCTGCAAAAATGCCATGAATATTGCCTTTAGAGCGGATATGGATGCAATTCCTATGGTAGAGACAACAGATATTGAATATAAATCCAATAATAGAGCAGCAGCTCATAAATGTGGACATGATGGACATTGTGCAATACTCATAGGATTAGCGTTAGAAATAGAGGAAAGACCAATAGAGAATAAGAATATCTTTTTATTATTTCAGCCCTCTGAAGAAGTGGGTGAAGGCGCTAGAAAAATTGTTCAAGATGGTTTTTTAATGAATAATAAAATTGATGAAATATATTCACTTCATAATATTCCTGGATATGATAGTGGAAGCATTCTTTATAAAAGAGATGTATTTGCTTGTGCCTCGAAAGGAGTTATAATTACTTTGAAAGGTAAGCCATCTCATGCAGCATATCCGGAGTATGGTATAAATCCTTCCTATGCCACGGCTGATATTATTAAGTTTTTAAGTGATATAACTAAATCCAATATTTTTAGTGGTATGGTTCTTTGCACTATTGTAAATATTAATATTGGAGAGAGAGCCTTTGGAACAGCTGCAGCATCCGGTGAAATTTTGTTAACATTACGTGGAGAGAATGAAGATGATTTAATTAAACTTCAAAACAACATATTGCAATTTGTTGAGCAGTGTTGTACCCAGCATAAAATTGAATTCAACATAAGTTTTTCCGATGAGTTCCCAGAGACAAGGAATCATGATGCGTGTATTAATAAAATACTAGAATCATGTGTTAATAATAATTTTAGTTATGAAGAGCTTCAATGTCCATTTAGATGGTCTGAAGATTTCGGATATTATTTAAAAAATACAAGTGGTGCAATGTTTGGGCTCGGTGATGGTAAATTACAACCTCAACTTCATACTACTGATTATGATTTCCCGGATAGTATTATAAAAACAGGTGTGGATATTTTTTATAGCATTGCCGAATTAAAATAAAGGCATAAGTTATGCAAAAATCAGCTTATTACTTTTGAAAAGTTATTTCTAAAGGTAATAAATAGTGATAAACTTATAAAAGAAGTTTAAATAAAATATAAACCGCTTATTTTTCTAATGATTATAAAATTTATTTCTGTTTGGGAGGAGCCAATATTGGATAATTCAACAATAGATAAAGAAAATTATGAAAAAATGGTAAACTTAACTCCACAAATTCTATGTATGGCTTACTTTGACGGTAGAATTAAATACGCAAATCCAGCTTTTAGTAATGTTTTTGGATACAGTAATGATGAAGTGAAGGAGTTAAATATATTATCTATTGTACACCCGGATGATAAAAATAATTTAGATAATGCATTATTATTAGCTCATAAGGATTGCCAAGATACTGTAAATTTGGAATCTAGATATAAGTGCAAGGATGGAAATTTTAAATGGATTTCATGGAATATAAAATTTGAGTGGGATGAAGGAATTTTCTATGGTGCTGGCAGTGATATAAGTAATACCATTAACCAAGAACAAACAATATATGCCAGCAATAAAAAATTAAATGCAATTATTGAAAATGTATCTGAGGCCATGTTTATTTCTGATAAGGATGGTAAATACACTACATTCAATCGATCAGCCAGGGATATGTTTCCTACTACATTCCATAACTTTAGTAAAATAGGAGATAGTCTTAAAGAAAATAATTATTACGATATTTCTGGTAACTTAATTAAACATGAAGATATGCCTGGTTTTAGGATATTAAGAGGCGATAAAATACTAGGATATAGAGTCATGAAAACTAATGATAGTATTACTTTTTATGATATAAATGGTATTCCCATTTATGATGATAATGGGAATTTTATTGCAGGGATACAATGTTGGAATAATATTACAGAGTCTGTATTACATGAAGAAATACTGCAAAGTCAATTTGACCTTCTGCATAAAACCATAGATACCCTGGATTTACCTTTTATAAGATTGTCATATCCTGATTTTATTGTAACTGACATTAACCAAAAGGCCCTAAATATTATAGAGGGATTAAAATCTGAATTGAACTCTATTGATATTGTTAAAGGAAAAAATTATAGGGATATTATTACTGAATTTGATAAAACTGATGTGTTTTATCATTTTCAAATGATTAAAGAAAAGAAAGAAACGTCCTACATAAACTATAAGGAGTTAATCGTATTTGGCGAGAAAATATTTGTAAATGTATTATATCAACCAATACTTGGACTCGAGGGCGACATCCAACAAGTAATAGCAATAATACTTGACGTAACTAAAGAAACCAAAGCTAAACTTGAACTGGAAAAGAACTTGAAAATGCAGGAAGAATTTTTTATAAACATTTCCCATGAAATTAAAACTCCTTTAAATGTTATTTTTAGTACCACTCAATTATTTGGCTTATACATAAAAAATAATTCTTTAGCAGAAAATCAAGATAAGCTTGAAAAATATATTAAGGTTATAACGCAAAACTGCAATAGGCAATCAAAATTGGTTAATAACTTAGTAGACTTATCTAAAATTCAATCTGGTTTTTTTCAAATACACTTATCCAATGCAAATATAGTTAGTGTTGTTGAAGAAATTGTTCAATCTGTGTCTGAATATGTTGAAAATAAAGGATTAAAGATTGTTTTTGATACCGACATTGAAGAGAAAATTATGGCTTGTGACCCTACTAATATTGAAAGGGTTATGCTAAATCTTATTTCCAATGCAATTAAATTTTCATCGCAGGGAGATGAAATATTCGTAAATATACACGATAAAGCCCATAGTGTTGAAATATCTGTTAAAGATACGGGTATAGGGATTGAGAGTGATCATTTAGATGTTATATTTGAGAGGTTCAAGCAGGTTGATAAGTCATTATCTCGAAATGCTGAGGGAACTGGTATAGGTTTATGCCTTGTTAAATCAATTGTTGAACTGCATGGTGGAAGTATTAACCTGGAAAGTGAAATAGGCAAAGGTAGCAAATTCACAATAGAGTTGCCTAGTAGAACAGTATCAGTACCCTATGGCACTGAAAATAAAAATATAAGAAGTGAACATCAAACAATTAACATTGAATTTTCTGATATTTATTCATAATACATGGTAGGAGTATTACTTATTCTAAAAACCGCAAAATAATAAGCCAATATCAAAATTCAAGATATTGGCTTATTTTATTTAATTTTTATTTGTCATTTTATTTTCATAGCTGTTATACATTATCCATGCAACTCCAGCAAAGAATACTGGTCCAGCTATACTCCAAAGAGTTGTTGCTAAATCTCCTGCCAAGGCCGGTTGTAGTATTGAGAAGAAGTTTGCAAATCCAACAGTGAACATAACTATTACTGTCCATATTACAGCACTTCTGTCAGTTTTGAATATTTCAAAAGGCTTAATAATATCTTTATTTTTCTTAAATGGTGCGAATGCAAACGCTATAAACATGTATGGAAGAGTCATAGCTACGTTAGTCATGGATACTAGTAC
>Ga0209125_1003498_pt1 | contig 10734 bp, 9 predicted proteins | sample BarGraIncub1131A_FD_184503 | JGI IMG/M metagenome (GOLD analysis project Ga0209125, IMG submission 184503) | Arctic peat soil microbial communities from Barrow, Alaska - Barrow Graham LP Incubations 11-31A (SPAdes) (version 2) | ecosystem: Environmental > Terrestrial > Soil > Wetlands > Peat... | reverse complement strand
ACTGACCGGTGAAGGTCTTGCGATTCTTTTCACTCATAGCCTGCTCCTTTTTGGTCAGGCTACCATCTTAAACTATTGTCCTCAAACCGGGGTCCACTATACGTGCTACCATGTGTAACCTCCTTTCCTCCAGCGGCATTACCCGCCTTCATTGGTACTACGAGGTTATCCGACTCCCTTACACCCGATTTGCCATTCTCCCTCTTCGGTCGGCAGGCATACTCTCAGAATCTGAAAGAGGCGCAGGGTCTCCCGGGTTCCCATGTAATCAGTATGTCAGTCATGCCATGGTCTCAGACCCCGGGGAACAAACATCGCCTTGCCATTAACGGAGGTGTTTGTGTTGATTTCCACTATCGCAAGAGTGTCATCTTCCCATTTAATCCCTTTCGAGGCTCATTCCCTTCACCCTTTCGGATTACGGCCTAACTGCTCGCTATCCTACGCATAAAGCTGAATGTTACCATCCAACCTCCAAGGACTCGCTACCCGGTGGCTGGCCAGCCTTCCAGGGCGGGGGTCTCACCCGCTAGATTACACGACCTTGCCCGGTCGCAACTACGAATTGGATTTGTTAGAAGGGGCTAACGGTATCCACTACAACGGGCGTGACGCTAAGGTTCCCCTCCTAGCTTTTGTGGCTAGGATGAGAGCTAAATCTCCCCTTGCAGGGTTGTTTCCTGGTGCGGAGACTGCAGGCCTTCGAGTCGTTGCACCGGAGAAGGATTTGATTGTTCTTCGTGATGAGGCGAAGGCGGATGTTGCCTTTGCTGAAAGCCAAGAGATTCGGTTAATGCGGGAAAACTGCATACTTCCCGCGCAGCACTCTCACTGCTGTGATAATTCACTGCCACGTCGGCACCCGTCTGCGCGAGCGCCACGGCAATTGCCCGGCCGATGCCGCGGCTTGCTCCAGTGACAAGAGCGGTCCTGCCTTTCAGATCGTTATTCGTCATGATCCCTCCCCCGATGACATTCCTCTTCCCGCCCTTTGCATCGCTCGTAACTATATCACCGCTCATCTCAGTGACAATTTACGGCTGATTATTCGGGGCATGGCAGGGTGCACTGTTATGGCGCGGTACACGGGAAACTAACGGACAGAGCAATGGATACCTACCTCACCAATGAAACCGAGGTGCAGGTTCACTTCATTTGAGGTACGCCTTCGAGTAAATGCGATATTATTGTGGTCGATGAAAGATGCGTTTGTATACGAAGTGCTATACTTCCAAGGCGTTGAAGGATTTAATGGGAGTTGGCATGGATGGTGCTAAATGGATTGATAGACTTTAAAAATACTCTTTTAGGAGATTCCAAAATAAAAAAGATCATGTCCTCTATCGTTGCTGCTCTTGTAGCCGTTGCTTTCGCTGGTGTTGTTTTTGCTGCTGAAGTCAAAACTGAAACCAAGTCAGAAACCACTACTACCAGCCCTTCCGGTGAAGTAAAAGTCGAGAAGAAAGAAGTTAAAAAAACCGTTAAACACAAGAAACACCACAAGAAACATAAAAAAGCAGTGAAGAAAGAAGCCGTTCCGGCAGAAGCTCCGGCTGCACCGACTGAAGCTCCGGCTGCACCGACTGAAGCTCCGGCTGCAAAGTAATTCACTCTTAACTGAGTTTGGAAAAGACCACATCTTTAGGTGTGGTCTTTTTTTTATCGAAAACGATTAAGATTTCACCTAAACCCGACATTCCATCAAAAGAGTGCAGGCAGTGACACCGCCTTAACCGTGGGGTCAGAATCGCGTAAATGCCCGTTGATTCGCAAGAGAGGCGCTCCAACGGGTCCACCCCCTTCAAATCAAACTGATGGCCTACAGACGGCATTTTGGAGCTTAACGTAATAAAACAGGATGGTGTGCTTCGACTTTTGGGTTTGAAGATGGTGAGATGGGAACGGCGGGGGTGCTGAGAATGCGGAATACGGAATACACATCGAAAAGGGCCTCTAACTGACCAGGGTCCCTTTCGGATCATACTTAACGGCGCGCATTTTCCTCTAGCAACAGCATGAGTAATTGTTGTGAAATTTGTAGGCAGTTCTTGGTCAGGACATTTGCAGTTTCAGCCTCAATGTCGCTTTTCCCACTCGGGTGAGACCAGTATCCGATATAGTCACCAATCATTTTTTGAAGTTGAGCCGCAGTAAAATACTGGTGACCAATTTTCGATTTACCTTCCAAAACATCCCCCTCAAACTCCGAACGGTTCTTCTTCGACCGCGGCAAAAATCCAGCTCAAATCCTCTATATTGAAAGAAAGTTCAAAAGTCCCCATGTCGCAGGTTGTGGCAAAGTTTATTACCTTGGCTAATCCTACGTAGCTAGTCCAGGTCGAGTTGACCTTTCGTATGAACACCCGCTCCCTCCCGGGCTTATCAATCTGTTCAAACCACACGGGCCTAATCTGCCCTTCATCGATAACTGATGCCACCCGTACAGCATCCGCTGTTCCAGACTTAACTATGGTTGCCATCACTTGACCAATCGTAGATTGCCGCGGCTAATCTCTGGGGTTGGTGAGGCCTTCGGCGCCGACGGTGGAGTGAAATATTCGACAATAATTTGCCTAAATAGCTCGTTACTGTCGTCATAGTGCTGCTCGAGAGCATCCTCAACGTCCACTGTTGCTGTTCCGTAAGGGACGACTGTACTGCATGTTGCAGTGAGTTTGCCATTTGCCAGGGGTATTTCAACGGAGGACCCTGTATGCCCGCTATTAAATGCGGTCGCCGTGGCCGCCAGATCCACCTGTAGGCACTCCAAAACCGCAGGCTCACACCAATCTACGTTTGGCAACTCGAGCTCGCTCTTGGCCATCAAAAATCCACCGTGATGAGCCCCTATTGTCACATAAATGGCCATAGGCACGTGAATCTCGATTTCCTCGGCGCCCCGGGGGAGATTATGAGGAAGTAGAATGTCCATCGCGGGCGCGGTGAGTTCGCCGGGCGTGGTGGTTAGGGGAGAGGCGACGCTTACTTTAGCCTCGTAGCCGCCGGCCGCGGCCCATTCGCGGACTATCGACATCATTTTAACGAGTTCATCTGCAATGCACGGTTGTTCTTTTTCGATCATTTGGGATTACCTCTATGCTCAGCACTTCAGCACAATAGCAGATAACTCTCATTTGATGTCAAAATTTCCAGGCCGAGCCGATGAACAATACATTTCTTGCTTCAAGGGGCCTTAAATTATTTCTGACATCTCTCATATCGTTGGCTACGAGGTGTAGATGGACGATTTCAACTCCACCAGGGGGTATTTAGCGGGCACAACCCCACCCTGGAAGGGGATAGATTGCAGGTGCGCGATGAGGGTAAAACGCGAACCTCGCCATACCCCAAAAGTCACGCCTCAGGTCTTTCCATAGAACCGTAAAAATCTCTTAGATCACCTGGAAACCAACCTACCATTTGCGGTCCGATTGGCCGCGGTTGGGGGAGCACCCTTTTTTTGATCCAGTTATAAACTGTCGTCCGGGAAATCCCGAACTGCGCCATCAGGGTGGATACTCGAATAATTTTACCGACTGGAATCTCTGGAATCTCAACTGACATAATGTACCTCTGAAGTTTATTTTCAGAGGTACATGTGCGAGCCAGCAACACCTGAGACAGAAAACCAGCACGAACCGAAAAATGACCTATAAGCTTGAGGCTCCAAAAACAGGGTCACAACTCTAACTCAAACTCTAACCCAAACCCTAAAAACAAGAACAGCCACTTAACCGTGTTGGCTAAGTGGCTGTTTTTATTGGTCGGTGCGACAAGATTCGAACTTGCGACCACTAGACCCCCAGTCTAGTGCGCTACCAGGCTGCGCTACGCACCGATTAAAACCTGATTATTACAACAGATCCCGTAAACCTTTGAGCTCTTCTCTCACATCCTGGAGGATGGCTGCGAGTGCTTCTTTTGACTGCTCCGGCTTATGGTACCTTTTCCTCACTTCTAATCGCTTCCTGGCCCCCTCTATGGTGAGCTTTTCGGCGTACAGAAGCTTTTTAATCTCTGTTATCTGTTCTATATCTTTCTTCGTGTAAAGACGCTGCCCTGTCGAACTTTTCTTCGGCCTCAGGAAATCAAACTCACTCTCCCAGTAGCGAAGCACCGAGGCAGGAAGTCCCGTGGCGGCTGATACCTCGCCGATCCTCAGGTACAGCTTGTCCGGAATCCCGGTGCCCATGGCTACTGACTGTTGATGGCGCTCTTCAATACCTGGCTCGGCTTGAAGGTGAGAATCTTCCGCGCCACGATGGTGATCTCCTCGCCGGTCTGAGGATTCCTGCCCCGACGATCAGATTTTTCTTTGACTACGAAGTTTCCGAAGCCTGCAATCTTGATCTTGTCCCCATCTTCGAGGGTCGTTTTGATCAAGTCGAAGACAGTCTCAACGAGTTCGGCGGATTCCTTTTTCGAAAACCCAACCTTCTCATATATTTTTTCTACTATATCGGCTTTGGTCATAACCCCCTCAACAGGTTCAGCATTTCATTTTTGCGTTCATCAACAGCGGCTTAATCTAATACCATAGCGTTTCTTTTTTCGCAACCCATTTTTACCTAAAGGAAACATTTAATTTCTTCTGCAGTGCGGCGATGACGCGCTGATGCAGCCGGGTCACCTCGTCATCGGTAAGGGTCCTCTCACGGGAGCCGTAGCGCACCCGTATGGCGATACTCTTCTCCCCTTTGGGGATGTTGCCCCCCGTGTAGAGATCGAAGAGCTCTACCCCCTCCAGCTCCGCAGCCTTGACTCCCTCGACGCAGGCGATGATCTCCGCCGCGACTGTCTCCTCTGGGAGCAGCATTGCGATGTCGCGGAAGGTCGACGGGAAACGTGACGGCACCTGCGCCGCGCCCATCTCCTTGCGGCAGCCGATCAGCTTCTCGAAGTTGAGCTCCAGGTAGAGTAGCGGCGCGTCGATGCCGTAGTTCTCCTGGACGCTCGGGTGCAGCTCGCCGAAGGAGCCGAGCTCTTTGGCGCCGCTCAGTATGCGGCACGCCTTGCCCGGGTGGTAATAGGGGTCGAGATCCTGCGCGCAGTAGCTCACCCCCGGCACGTTCAGGTCGGCCAGGATGTTCTCGACGATCCCCTTCACGTCGAAGAAGTCGATATCGCCCTTGGCCTGGTTCCACCCCTCCGGGTCGCGCCTGCCGGTGAGAAGCGCCGACAGGTAGAGCGGCTCGTCCGGCAGCTCGCTCTTCTCGCTCGGGATGTAGATGCGGCGCATCTCGAAGATGCGCAGGTCCAGGGTGCGGAAGTTGATGTTCTTGACCGCGGTCTCCAGCAGGCCGGGAAGCAGCGTGGTGCGCATCACGGAGAGCTCGTCGGAGATCGGGTTCAGAAGCGCCACCCCCTTGCTCCTGAAATCGTCGGGCGGGAGCAGGATCCGGTCGCAGCTCGACGGCGCCACGAAGCTGTAGTTGATCACCTCGGAAAGCCCCTGGGAGACCAGCAGGTTCTTGATCCGGACCGTGAGGCGCTGCGCCGGAGAGGGGAGATCGGAGAAGACGGCGGCCCGGGGCATGGTGAGCGGCAAATTCTCGAAGCCGTTCACGCGGACGACTTCCTCGACGAGGTCGATTTCGCGCTCGAGATCGACCCTGAAGAGCGGGACCTGCACCTGGAACAGACCCTCCCCGGTCTCGGTCACCAGGAACTCGAGGCGCTCGAAGATGTCCTTCACCTCGGCCGAGCTGAGCGAGAGGCCGGAGACCGCGTTGATGCGGGGGAGCCGCGCGGTGATCACCCGGGGGAGGATCTCCTGCGGATAGACGTCGATGATCCCCCGGGCGATTGCACCGCCGGAGAGTTCTGCGATCAGCGAGGCGGCGCGGTCCAGCGCGCGGGTAAGCCCCGCCACGTCGGTGCCGCGCTCGAAGCGGTGCGACGACTCGGTGTGGATCCCCAGGCGCTTCGAGGTCCTCCTGATGGCGGAGGGGTCGAAGTAGGCGCTCTCCAGCAGCACCTCGGTGGTCCCCTCCCCTATTTCCGAATTGCCGCCGCCCATGATCCCCGCCAGCGCGACTCCCTTCTCGGCGTCGCGGATGGTGAGGTCGGCCGCGGTGAGGAGGCGCTCCTGGCCGTCCAGGGTGCCGAAGGGCTCACCCTCGCCGGCCGCGGCGACGACGATCCTGCCGCCGGCCAGGAGACGGAAGTCGAAGGCGTGCAGCGGGTGGCCGTACTCGAGGAGCACGTAGTTGGTGACGTCCACGATGTTGTTGATGGAGCGGATGCCGGCGACGCGCAGGCGGTCGGAAAGCCAGGCCGGTGACGGCGCCAGGGTGCAGCCCGAGATGTGGCGCGCGGTGTAGCGCGGGCAGAGATCGGGCGCCTCGACCGTCACGGAGGCGATTTCTGCGATCGGCGCACCGGTCTCGACCACCTCAAGGCCGGGATAGCGCACCTTTTTGCCGAGCTTGGCGGCGATCTCGCGGGCGACCCCGACCACGCTCAGGCAGTCGGCGCGGTTCGGGGTGAGGCCGATCTCGAAGACCGTGTCCTTGGCCCCCAGCGCGTCGAAGAGCGGGGTGCCGAGCGCGAAGCTCTCGGGGAGGATCATGATCCCGGCGGACTCGGTGGAGAGGGCGAGTTCCTTTTCCGAGCAGAGCATCCCGAAGGATTCCTCGCCGCGGATCTTGGAGCGCTTGATCTTGAAGTCGCCGGGGAGCACGGCACCGATCTTGGCCAGCGCCACCTTGTCGCCCGCCTTGAAGTTCTGGGCGCCGCAGACGATGGTGAGGGTCTCGCTGCCGTCGTTCACCTGGCACAGGGAGAGCTTGTCAGCGTTTGGGTGCTGGAGCTTTTCCACCACCTGGGCCACCACCACGTCGTCCATCCCGCCGCCCACGCTTTCCATGCGCTCGACCTCGAGGCCGAGCATGGTGAGCAGGTGTGAGAGTTTTTCCGGCGGCAGGTCGCAATCGACGAATTCCTTGATCCAGTTATAGGTAACTATCATAAGTGTTCCCGTTGAGTCGTTAAGTCGTTAAGTCGTTAAGTCGTTAAGTCGTTAAGTCGTTAAGTCGTTAAGTCGTTAAGCCAAGACACAGCACCTTAACAAAGGCCATGGTAATGTAATATTACGACTCGACGATTTAACGACTCAACGTTTTACGGATTCTCAGAACTGCTTCAAAAACCTGAGATCGTTCTCGAACAGCAGTCTCATGTCCGCGATGCCGTACTTCAGCATGGCGATCCGCTCGATACCCATGCCGAAGGCAAACCCGGTGTATATCTCGGAGTCGTAGCCAACGTGACGGTACACTTCGGGGTCGACCATGCCGGCGCCCAGTATCTCCAGCCAACCGGTCTCCTTGCAGACCCGGCATCCCTTGCCACGGCAGATGACGCAGGCGATGTCGACCTCGGCGGACGGCTCGGTGAACGGGAAGAATGAGGGGCGCAGCCGGACGCCGATGTCGCTTCCGAAGAGCTGGTTGATGAAGAGCGTCAGTATCCCCTTCAGGTCGCCGAAGGTGATCCCCTTGTCGACCATGAGCCCCTCGATCTGGTGGAACATGGGCGAGTGGGTGGCGTCGGAGTCGCAGCGGTACACGGTCCCCGGCGCTATGATGCGGACCGGCGGCTGCTGCTTCAGCATGGTGCGGATCTGGACCGGCGAGGTGTGGGTCCGGAGCAGCACGTTCTCGGCGACGAAGAAGGTGTCCTGCATGTCGCGCGCCGGGTGGTCCTTCGGGAAGTTGAGCGCCTCGAAGTTGTAGAAGTCGTGCTCCACCTCGGGCCCCTCGGCAACAGCGAAGCCAAGGGCCGCGAAAATGGCGCAGATCTCTTCGGTCACCAGCGTGATCGGGTGCTTGGAACCGACGGCACGGCGCCTTCCCGGCAGCGTCACGTCCAGCCGCTCGCCGGAAAGACGAGCCGCCTTCACCTGCTCGCGGATCTCCTGGGCGCGGGAGTCGAAGGCCTCTTCGAGGCGCCCCTTCACCGAGTTCACCACCTGGCCTATGGCCGGACGCTCCTCGGCGCTGAGCGCTCCCAGCCCCTTCATGACGGCGGTGAGCGCCCCCTTTTTCCCCAGGTACTTGACCCGCAGCTCCTGCAGTCCGTCTTCCGTGGCGGCGAGGCCAAGCTCGGCTACGGCGTCGCTTAAAAGTGCTTCAAGTTTATCCTTCATGATCTTTTGACCCTATTCCCGTATAAAAAAAAGAAATGAGACATCGCTATCTCATTTCTTTTTTATGCCCGCGGTAAGTATTAAAAGTTGGCTTGGGCTACAGCGGCTATCGCCGCGAAACCTTTGGGATCGGAAACGGCCAGGTCGGCCATGACTTTTCTGTCGATTTCGACCTTCGCCAGCTTCAGGCCGTGGATCAGTTTGCTGTAGGAGAGACCGTTGATCCTCGCTGCAGCGTTGATCCTGGTGATCCAGAGCGACCTGAAGTCCCTCTTCTTCACCCTTCTGTCGCGGAACGCGTAGTTAAGCGCACGGTCCACCGCCTCGGTGGCGCTTCTGAACAGTTTGCTTCTCGCGCCGCGGTAGCCCTTGGCAAGCTTCAATACCTTGTTTCTTCTGTGTCTCGCTTTAAAACCGCGCTTTACTCTTGGCATACGTACTCCTTCTGGTTTTTATTAGCCGGATCCGCAAGGGGAGACATTTCCTCACGGTTCTCGGACTCTCGCAACGGGATCAAAAGATCAGGGGCGGCGGGTCGGAGACGGCAAAAGAGAGGCGGAGCCTCTCAAAGTGCAGTTCCCAGTCCCTGGTCCCTGACCGCTGGTCCCCGGTTTATTTGTACGGAATCTGGCAGGCGATCGCCTTGTGGTTGGCAGCAGCAACGATGCCGCCCTTGCGGAGGTTACGCTTGTTCTTCGTCGACTTGGAGGTCATGATGTGGCTCGTGAATGCGTGGCTCATCTTGATCTTGCCTGTGCCGGTCTTGCTAAAACGCTTGGCGGCGCCCCTATGGGTCTTCATTTTAGGCATTGGTTACGACTCCTTTATGGTGGTGTTTACTTCACTTTTACCTTGGGGGCCACAATCATGAACATGCTGCGCCCTTCCATCTTCTGCCGCACCTCGACGATCGCTATGTCCGCAAGCTCCGCGGAGAACTTCTCCAGGGCGGCCATGCCGAGCTCCTGGTGCGTGATCTCGCGTCCGCGGAAAACGACGGTGATCTTCGCCTTGTTCCCCTCTTCCAGGAAGCGTCGCACATGCTTCACCTTGAATTCGAGGTCGTGCACGTCGGTCTTGGGGCGCAGCTTCACTTCCTTCAACTCGACCTGAACCTGCTTCTTCTTGGCTTCCGCCTGCTTCTTTGCCTGCTGATATTTGAACTTGCCGTAATCCATGATACGGCAAACCGGAGGTACGGCTGTCGGCGAAACCTCTACCAAATCCAGTTGCTGGCTCTCGGCCAGCGCCAGGGCCTCGCGGAGCGGCAGAATTCCGAGCTGTTCGCTTTCGGCACCGACTAGCCTTACTTCTTTGGCCCTGATGGTCTGATTGATGTTTACTGTAGGTTTAGCTATGACGCCACCTCCTAATGAAAGCTTTTAACTTCTGATTCGATGAATGAAATGAACTGTTCCGGGGTCATGCCTTCGAGGTTCTTGCCGTCCCTGAACCTCGGCGCAAGCAGGCCGCTTTCGACCTCCTTGTCCCCCACGACCAGCATGTACGGTATCTTCTGCAGCTGGGCTTCCCTGATCTTGAAGCCGAGCTTTTCGTTGCGGAAATCCTTCTGCACCCGGACGCCCGCCGCGCGCAGCGTGTTGAAGGCTGCCTCCGCGTAGGGGATCTGGCTGTCGGTGACCGTGACGACGGTCGCCTGGACCGGCGCGAGCCAGGTCGGGAAATTACCCGCGTAGTGCTCGATGAGGACGCCGATGAAGCGCTCGATGGCGCCCAGAATCACGCGGTGCACCATGACGGGACGCTTCTTCTCGCCGTCGGCGTCGACGTAGGTGAGCTCGAAGCGCTCGGGCAGGGTAAAATCGCACTGGATTGTAGCACACTGCCAACGCCTGTCAAGGGCGTCGCGGAGCTTGATGTCTATTTTGGGACCGTAGAAGGCGCCGTCCCCCTCGTTGATCTCGAAGTCGCGGCCGGAATCCTGGAGCGCCGAGAGGAGCGCCTTGGTCGCCTGCTCCCAGTCCGCGTCGCTTCCGATCGACTTCTCGGGGCGGGTGGAGAGTTCCATCTCGTACTCGAAGCCGAAGATGCCCATGACGTCGGCGACAAAGGCGAGCACGCCCTTGATCTCGGCATCGAGCTGTTCCGGGGTGCACAGGATGTGGGCGTCGTCCTGGGTGAAGCCGCGCACGCGCAGCAGGCCGTGCAGCACGCCCGCGCGCTCGTGGCGGTGCACGGTGCCGAGTTCGAAGTAGCGCAGCGGCAGGTCGCGGTAGCTTCTCAGGTGCGACTTGTAGATCATCATGTGGGCCAGGCAGTTCATCGGCTTCACGCCGTAGCTCTGCTCGTCGATCGTGGTGAAGTACATGTTCTCGCGGTAGTTGTCGTAGTGGCCGGAGCGCTGCCAGAGTTCGGTCTTGAGGATCTGGGGGCCGAGCACGATGTCGTAGCCGCGCTTCAGGTGCTCCTTCCTTTCGAAGTCCTCAAGGGCGGTCCGGAGCATGGCGCCCTTCGGGTGCCAGATGACCAGGCCCGCTCCCACCTCGTCGCTGAAGGAGAAGAGGTCGAGTTCGCGGCCGAGCTTCCGGTGGTCGCGCTTCTTCGCCTCCTCGATCCGGGCGAGG
>Ga0209125_1003497_pt1 | contig 10734 bp, 11 predicted proteins | sample BarGraIncub1131A_FD_184503 | JGI IMG/M metagenome (GOLD analysis project Ga0209125, IMG submission 184503) | Arctic peat soil microbial communities from Barrow, Alaska - Barrow Graham LP Incubations 11-31A (SPAdes) (version 2) | ecosystem: Environmental > Terrestrial > Soil > Wetlands > Peat... | reverse complement strand
TTTATCCATGGAAATTCATCAAAGAATACAACCTTTTTTTGTTTTTTAAGGATAGGTGTAAGATAATTTGTGAGTATTTTAAAAGCCTGCATCCATGTTGCAGGTTTTGCCAAAGGTAAACTTCCTGAAAATCTTGATAGTACCTCGCTGAAGTTTTCCAGTTGCTGATTAAGTGTTGCATCGTGAATGCCGGAAAATTCAAATGCCATTTGTCTCTGAAAGGCATTGCGGATCAGAAAAGTTTTGCCAACCCTACGGCGACCATATACAGCAAGCAGTTCAGCCTCTTCTGATGTGATGATTTTTGATAACAGTGCGATTTCCTCCACTCTTCCAATGATATTTCCCATTCTTCATTCATATTATATTTCGCCAAATGTACAAAATATATATATGATTTGGCAGGATAAAGAAATTTATATTTCGCCAAAAGTGCGAAAAAATATATGATTTGGCGAGATAAAAAAATGCGTTTCGCAGAATTTGGCGGCTATTAGGAAAATTATTTTTCCTGGTTAGAGACGGGTTTGTTGTTTTTGATGGAGGATCCCAGGTAGGCGCCGGCAAAACCAAACAGTGTGACGAGCAACATTTTGAAGTCCCCGGTTCTGACTATAGCATACAAAGGAATCCAGCCACTGACAGTCAAAGCCCAGATCCAGGGGCGTTCCGGTTTTAGATATCCGAATATCGCGGCAGTCAGAACAATCATTCCGGCTGTGATACCGGTATCTCGTCCCAGCCGGGACGGTTGTCGATCCAGGCAATAACCAACCCGCATGCTACCGATAACACTGGCAGTATGATGAATTTGATGTTTGGTCTCATCTGAATTAAATTTTCTCAACCACCACAGCCGTGCCATATGCCAGCACTTCAGTCAACCCGGTCATCACAAGAAATGAATTCTTCTAAATTCGTGTTTACTATTTGTTCGTCAAAAGTGACAGGAATTACGTACGTTACCGTGACATTTTTTCCGCCATACACGCCTGCGAACCATTCATCTGGCAAAGCCAGAATGACTCTGAGTGCTTCGATATTGCATCCAAGGCTTAAGCCCTTTAATACGTGATGATTGGAAGTCTTACCTATACTGTCAATGGTAAATTCTACAAAGACTTTTCCCTTGATTTTGTCGTTTTGTTTATGAAATGGAACAGTAATTGTTTTTTTGATGAAGTCGTCGATCCTGGATTGTCCTCCCAGATAAAGTGGGGGTCTGTCCAACGCTGAAATGATGGTGTCTGAACCTCTGATAATTCTGAATGCATGACTGGCAAACTGTGTACGATAAAGTAAAACGTCGAAGTTGGTAAAGTCTAATCTCTGTTCCAGTTCTCCCTTTTCATTGTAGTATTCCCAAACCCCGGCTCTTTGATTCTGTACATACCAGCCCTGAAACCGCATTTTCCCATTTTCGTCAAATTCTGTCCAGAGGCTGTCCTTCTGATTATTCCTATAATTGCCTTGTAACAGAATCTTTTTGTTGACAACCAGCTTATAGGGTCCCTCCCTTGTAGAAGTATCTGACTTCAATACATAAAATATTTCCTTGCAGGATGGCAAAAGGTAGGTTCGGGTCACTTTTTTTACTGCCTGTCCGTTCAGGGAAAGAGGTGCAAAATATAATATCAGCAGTAGTATCCTGAACATAAAAGTGACTTTCTGGGCGATCAGTCGTTTGTTTTCTTCGATTTATTTACCATTTCTGTGAAACTTTTCGCCGCATTGGTGAATTCTGACGGCATCAGAATCACGGTAGTTGTGTTGTTGTCGATCCCAATTTCGGAGAGCATCTGCATTCGCCTTAACTCCAGGGAGAAGGGACTGCTTTCCATCTGTTTGGCTCCCTGGGTAAGTTTGATGGATGATTCAAGCTCTGCTTCCGCCTTGATAATCCTGGCCCGTTTTTCACGGATGGCCTCCGCCTCACGTGCCATGGCTCTTTGCATGGATTCCGGTATTTCCACGTCTTTCATCTCGACCATCTCAATCTTGACTCCCCACGGTTCGGTGGTCTCGTCAACAATTTTTTGAAGGGTGGCGTTAATGGTCTCCCGTTCTCTTAAGACCTCATCCAGATGATGTTGTCCAATAATGTTTCTCAGCGCGGTAACTGAAAACTGGTAGACTGCCTGGTTGTAATTGGCGATTTTGATGACAGCACTTTCGGGATTGGTGACCCTGAACCACAGTACCGCGTTCACTTTAATGGTGACACTATCCTTGGTGATGGTCTCCTGCTGCTCCAGATCTACCGTTTTTGTCCGGATATCAATCGTCTGCTGACGGTCGATGAGCGGAATAATCCAATAAAGTCCGGGGCCTTTGGTGCCTGAGTACCTTCCAAGTCTGAAAATAATGGCACGTTCGTATTCCTGCGCGATGCGGAATCCGCTGATAAGCAAGACCGCTAAAATAAGTAGAAGAACAAGTGGTAGTTCCATGATGATAAATTTAAGTATAGTATAAAGTTAGGAAATATTTTTTACACAATACCCGAGAATCCCATGAAGGCCATGGCGAGAATCCCAGCCGTAATCAGGGCTATCGGGGTACCTTTTAATCCTTCGGGGATGTTCATCAGCTCCATCTGTTCACGGATATGAGCAAAAATCAGCAGTGCCAGCCCGAATCCACAGGCGGTGGAAATGGCGAATACTACGCCCTCAATCAGATTGAACTGCTTGGTAATGGTAAGGATTGCTACACCGAGAATGGTACAGTTGGTGGTAATTAGCGGAAGGTAAACCCCGAGCGCCTGGTAGAGCGACGGACTCATTTTTTTCAGGATGATTTCAACGAGTTGTACCAACGCGGCGATGACAAGAATGAAGGAAATAGTCTGCAAATAGCTGACATGCAGTGGATCCAAAATGAAGTACTGGATCAGGTAGGTGACAATGGTGGAGAGTGTCATCACGAAGGCGACTGCCGCGGCCATTCCGATAGCGGTTGTGCTGTTTTTGGAGACGCCTAAAAATGGACAGATACCCAGAAACTGTGCCAAAACAATGTTGTTGACAAGGATGGCGGAAATAATTATGATAAGGTATTGCATGAGTTTCAGGCTTTTTTGATTTTATTGATGATGGCGATCAGGTATCCCAGGGCAATGAAGGCGCCAGGTGCCAGCACGAAGAGCAGACTTCCGAAATTTTCTGGGTAGAGCGTGAATCCGAAGATCTTTCCAGTACCCAGAAACTCTCTTATCGAGCCGAGCAGCGTCAGGGCGAAGGTGAAGCCGAAGCCCATGCCGAGTCCGTCGAGGATAGAGAGGACGGCGCCATTTTTGCAGGCGAAGGCCTCCGCACGACCCAAAACGATACAGTTAACGACAATCAGCGGAATAAATAATCCCAGCGAAGCATAGAGAGAGGGCAAGTAGGCCTGCATGGTGAGCTGAACCACGGTGACGAAGGTGGCAATGATGACTACATAACTTGGAATGCGTACTTTATCAGGGATATAGCCTGCCACCAGCGAGACAATCAGGTTCGACATCACCAGCACAAAAGTGGTGGCCAGTCCCATACCGATGCCGTTGGTGGCATTGGAAGAGACGCCGAGGGTAGGGCACATCCCTAACATGATCACGAAAATCGGGTTTTCCTTCATCAGCCCGTTCAGAAATGTTTGCATGCGGTTCATTGGTTGCCTCCTTTCTTTGTGGGCCCGGCCTTTACGGTAGTGGGCGCGTTTAAAGCTTTTTCGGATTTCCAGGTGTCGTATGCCCTTCGAATGGACTCCAGAAAGGCTCTGGATGAGATAGTTGCAGCTGTAATAGCATCAAATGATCCGCCGTCTTTCATTACCATGAAGTTACTTTTATCAGGATTTGTGCCGATCACATTCTGCTTCGGTTTATTCTTATCCGAGAACCAGTTGTACATTCGGGAACCCAGTCCCGGGGTCTCCTTGTGTTCCAATACCCTGAACCCCGATATATTTCCCTCGGTTGTGAATCCGACCATCACCGTCACCAGTCCTGAGAAACCCTTCTTCGAGTAGGTCTTGACAGCAGTTCCGACCAGTGCACTATCTTTGCCGAAAGCGGGGAAAAACTGCAGGGAATCTTTCTCGTCCTTTGGAAGAGATTTGTAGCTCTTTCCCAGGTAAGTAAAGGGTGGTAGAATGGTTGCGATAGCCAGGTCCTGTTGTTCAATATCCGCCCTGGCAATGGCTGTCTTGGTTCCTTCGTTGACGAGTCCGAGGATGGCCGCCGCCACAAAAGTCACGCCAAAAAGCGCGAGAAACATATTTTTGAAATTGGATTCCGGTTGTGCCATACTTATTTTCCTCCAAATCTTTTGGGTTTGACAGTCGCATTGATCAACGGTGTGAATCCGTTCATGATCAGAATGGCGAAGGATATACCTTCGGGATACGCGCCGAAATTTCGAATGCACATGGTGATGATACCAATTCCGGCGCCAAAAATCAGCTTGCCTTTTGGAGTCATCGGCGAGGTAGTCAGGTCGGTAGCCATGAAGAAGGCTCCCAGCATGGCACCACCGGTAATCAGATGGAAGACAGGATCCATGAACCTTCCGGGGGCCAAAATCCAGAGGAGCCCTTCAAAAAGGAAGATAGAACCCAGCACAGCTGTGGGGATGTGCCAGGTAATGACTTTTTTCCAGAACAGGTAGAGTCCGCCCAGCAGAATGGCAATGGCCGAAATTTCACCCAGCGAACCACTCATGTTACCCCAGAACATATCAAAATATCCGGGAATATGGTTGTCTGAAACTATCTGCGACAGGGATTTACCGCTTCTCAACCCTTCTTTCAGCAATCCCAGCGGTGTTGCACCGGTAAAGGTATCTGCCGCCGTGATGTTGGCCGTCCAGGTAGTCATCTGTACCGGGAAAGAAATCAGCAGAAATACACGTCCCACCAGCGCCGGATTGAAAGGATTCTGACCCAGTCCGCCGAAGGAAAGTTTCGCGATACCGATAGCGACCAGCGAACCTGCAACGACCAGCCAGATCGGAATACCTGAAGGAAGATTGAAGGCGAGTAAGAGTCCTGTGATGACGGCCGACCCATCACGGATAGTCGTTGGGACTCTGAGCAGGTATTTCTGAATGGAATATTCAAAAAGCAGACAGGAAATTACCGCTACTGCCATAATCATTAAGCTTGCTGGACCGAAAAAAACGACAGACATGATCATCACCGGTATCATGGCTACGATCACAGTGCGCATGATTTTTGGAATGGATTCTTCTCCTTTGGTGTGAGGTGAGGGTGAAACGGTCAATATAGGATTCATTGGCACTGCTTTGTGAGTAATTATAGTTTGATTTTTCCAACTTTTGACTTGCCGACCCTGATATTGTCCAGGATCGGTCTCGCCGACGGACAAGTGTAAGAGCACGATCCGCATTCCATGCAATCGGTTATGTGATTCATCTTCGCCTGATCCCACATCCTTTTTTCAACCAGCTGCATCATCAGGTAGGGTTCCAGATTCATCGGACATCCTTCCACACATTTGGCGCACCGAATGCAGGGCAGATCAGTCTGCCGGGAAGCCTCCGACTCAGGTATCAGCACAATTCCCGACATCCCTTTGGTCACCGGAATATGGAGATTAGCCACCGCACGTCCCATCATGGGTCCGCCGATCACTACTTTACCTGTATTTTCCGGCATTCCGCCTGTCGCTTCAATCAGCTCACTTAGGGGTGTCCCGATCCTTACCAGGAAGTTCCCAGGCAACTTTACCGCCTTCCCGGTTACGGTGACAACGCGTTCAATCAACGGCTTGTTTTTTGTAACAGCCTCGTAGACAGCATAAGTTGTGGCGACATTGTTGACCAGCACGCCCACCGATGCAGGAAGCGCTCCCGGTGGAACCTGCCTTCCTGTGAGCGTCTGAATAAGTTGTTTCTCGCTTCCTTGCGGGTATTTCATTTCGAGGGCTTCGACCGTGATGCCTACGAATTTCTTAGACAGATTGTTTAGCGAGTGGATGGCATCCGGCTTGTTGATTTCGATCCCTATGATGGCACGATCTACGCCAAGTACTTTCATCAGGAGTTGCGTGCCTTGCAGAATTTCCTCTCCCTTTTCGAGCATCAGCTGGTGGTCGGCGGTGAGATATGGCTCACACTCGACCCCATTGATCAGTAAGGTGTCCACTTTCATCCCCGCTGGGATTTCCAGCTTGACATGTGTAGGGAAAGAGGCGCCACCCATCCCGACGATCCCTGCTTCTTTGATTTTTTGAAGTATTTCTATTGGAGTAAAGTCCTTGAGAACAGGAGTTAAAGAGATAGTGTCATCCCATTCATCGCCTTCCCTTGTGATTTCAACGGCTTTAGTTTTGTATCCGGACGCATCCACGGTTTCTTCAATTTTTGACACGATACCGGAAATGGAGGAATGAATGTTAGCCGAGATGGCACCTGACATTCGGGCGATGAGACTGCCGGTTTTTACCCTGTCTCCCACTTCAACGATTACAGTGGCAGGAGCTCCGGCGTGCTGAAGCACCGGTAATATAATTTTTTCGGGCAGTGGCAGTACCCTGATGGTCCTCCCGGCAGTAAGCTTATCTGCACCAGGGTGAATCCCTCCAAATCTGAATGTCTTTAATATCTTCACTATTTGATATAATTTAAACCATTACTGTTGTATACTGCGTCATGCTGAAACAACCAGCTTCATGCTGTATTAAATTCAGCATCCCCCCGTCATTGCGGGCTTGACCCGCAATCCCCTCATTAATCGGGGGATTCCGGATCGAGTCCGGAATGACGTTCTGTCAATTGGCACTTAAAGCAACACTACTTCTGTTTCATTCTTAATTTTTCTTGCCGGGAAATTCATTTCCAGAATGGAGTTGCTCTCACAAACGGAAACACATTTGCGGCATAAAGTACATTTCTCCGCGTCAATATAGGCCAGATTCTTTTGAAGCTCTATGGCGTCAAAAGTGCAGATGTCATAACATTTCGAGCAACCGGTACAGGCCACGCGACAGGCTTTCGATGCGACCAGTCCTTTGTCCTGGTTCCTGCAGGCCACAAAGATCTTCCGGTGTTTGGGCATCTGTCTGCGAAGTTCTATCAGCAACTTCGGACAAGCATCCACACAGGCCCCGCAGCCATTGCATTTCACATCATCAACTTCCGGTAGACGAGTGACAGGATTCATGTGGATCGCATCAAACAGGCAAACAGGCACACAGTCGCCATAACCCAGACAACCGTATTGACAATCAGTCTCTCCCCCATAAAGTGAAGAAACGGCCACGCAGGTTTTTACTCCCTGATAGTTGCTTGTTACCGGTCGGGATTCGCAGGATCCGTTGCACCTGAGCACAGCGGTCTGCGGTTTGAAATGGGCGGCATCGAGTCCCAGTAGATGCGCCACTGCCTGCATGGTTTCCGCACCACCCACCGGACAGGAAAGATGAGACATGCTTTCTGCTGCCACGCAGGCTTCCGCAAAAGCCCTGCAACCCGGAAATCCACAGCTACCGCAGTTGGAAGCGGGTAACAACGCCTCTGCTTCATCTATTCGCGGATCGGTGAATACCTGAAATTTCTGGGATACCCAATAGAGGACAACAGCCGAAACGGCTCCGATAGCACTGATGACAACAACGGTATATAATAGCGTATCACTCATTAAATGAGATATTTGACTGTTTTTGTATGGAAAAATGGAAAGAGTCTTGAAGCTTATGTCTGAAGAGCCAAAGCAGCGAATAATAGGGTGCCAGGCAAATGATCGCGCCCACGGCTGCTGTTGCCTCATCTTTGGTAAGGGAAATGAGTGCTATCAGGCAGGTTACGAGTAGTATCAACGGAAGCAGATAGGCATATAATAATGCCCTGTAACCCTGCCCAACCGAAGTGACAATCAGAACTTCCTCTCCGACGGCAAATCTATTTTCACTTTGCCTAACTTCTATCTCTTTTTCGGATTGCTCGGACGAAGAGCAGGACCCTTTGGCATGACAAGACGCACAAGCGGTTTCAGATATGATCTTAACAATAAGACGCTGATTGTTAATGGATTTTATGGTGCCTGTATGACTTATCATCATGGAATTCACAGCAATCAGTTTGAGTAACACTTCTGTTTGATCAAAAATAATCACTTTTTCGATAAACACCTGAAAACACTGTGAAATCGGAGTATTTAAGACTAATTTAAAAGCAATAAAAATAGCCTAACTGATGGCGCCCCAGTTTAGATGATTCTTGCGCAGTGCAAGCAATTGTCTTACCAGGATGTTGTTCTCAGATTTTTGCAGCAGCGGATCGGAATCCAGAATCTCTTCTGCCTTGTCTCTTGCATATTGAAGGACCTGACCATCTTTAGCCAGGTTCGAGATCCTCAGGTCGAAGGCCAGTCCGCTTTGCTGCGTTCCTTCCAGATCGCCCGGTCCGCGAAGGCGCATATCGGCTTCGGCGATTTCGAAACCGTCGTTGGTGCCTACCATGGTCTGGAGCCGTTGCCTGCTTTCGTGACTGAGTTTAACACTGCTCATCAGAATGCAAAAAGATTGGTCGGCACCCCGTCCCACCCGTCCCCGGAGCTGGTGCAGTTGGGAAAGTCCGAATCGTTCGGCGCTTTCGATCACCATCACGGAGGCGTTCGGGACATCCACACCGACTTCTATCACGGTGGTGGCAACCAGAATCTGCGTCTCCCCGTTTTTGAAACGTCGCATTTCCTCCTCTTTCGCTGAGGATTTCATCTTACCATGAACTATACTGATCGAATATTCGGATAGAGGGAAGGCTACCCTCAAATGTTCGAAACCCTCTTCCAGATTCTTGAAATCCAGTTTTTCGGATTCTTTGATCAAGGGGAAAACGATGTAGATCTGACGACCCAGGGCAACTTCCTTGCGGATAAACTGATTCAGTTCGGCCCTGTGGCTGTCGTAATAATGATAGGTCCGGATAGGCTTTCTTCCCGGTGGCAGTTCATCGATTACCGAAACATCGAGGTCTCCGTAGACGGTCATGGCAAGGGTCCGAGGAATCGGAGTGGCCGTCATAACCAGCACATGTGGGGGAATGAAATTCTTGCGCCACATCTTGGCCCGCTGCATCACACCGAAACGGTGCTGTTCATCGATGACCAGGAATCCAAGGTTCTTAAATTCGACGATATCCTCCAGTAAGGCATGCGTGCCAATCAGCAAGTTGAGCGAACCATCCAGCAGTTGCTGGTGAATGATCAGCCGCTCAGATTTCTTGGTCGAACCGGTCAACAACCTGACGTTAACAGGCAGATTGCCAATTAGTTTCATTACAGACTGGTAATGCTGTTGGGCCAGAATCTCGGTAGGAGCCATTATACAGGCCTGGAAACCGTTATCCATTGCAATCAGGGAAAGCATCAGGGCAACCATGGTCTTGCCACTGCCTACATCGCCCTGCAGGAGCCGGTTCATCTGCTTTCCCGAGAGGGTATCCTTACGAATTTCTTTAACTACACGTTTTTGGGCACCGGTGAGTTCGAAAGGCAGATGATGATAGAAGAAATTATTGAAATGATCTCCCACTTCCTTGAAAATATGTCCTTTAAACTTGTGTTGCCGCTCGTGTTTCAGGTGCAGCAGCTTGAGCTGGATATAAAAGAGCTCTTCGAATTTCAACCGGTATTCAGCCTTTCGCAGGGTAGTAGGGTCGAGAGGGAAATGAATGTTAATCAGCGCAGTTTCGAGCGGGATCAGTTTGAGTTGATCGATCAGCCATTCGGGGAGGGTCTCGGTAATCTTGCCTTTGCTAAGTTGCAGCGCCGTATGCTGCAGTTTCAGGATGGACTTCGAAACGAGAAAACTGTTTTTCATTTTCTCGGTAGTATTGTAGAAAGGCTGGATAAAACCCTCGTTTTTTTCTATATCCTCCTTTACCTCTTCTATCTCTGGATGAACAAGCTTCCATTGGCCGTTAAATTCGGTTGGCTTTCCGAAAATTATGTAAGGAAAATTAATTTTGAGCGTCCCTTTGATGAATTTGATTCCCCGGAACCAAACCAGTTCCATATGATTTTCACCATCATAAAAATCTGCAACCATTCTTTGCGCACGACCGATCCCAACTGTTTCGATCGTGAGAATCACCCCCTGAATCTGAATGAATGGCAGGGTCTCATTAATCTCCCTGATCTTGTAAAATTTGGTTCGGTCGATGTATTTATAGGGAAAATAATAGATCAGTTCAGCCACAGTGGTGATCTTCAACTCCTGACTCAGAATTGCGGCTTTCCTGGGACCGACGCCCGGAAGGAATTTTATGTCTTGTTCCAAGATACCAGTCATAACAGGTGTATCGGGTGCTCGAAGAATCGAGTGCTTAAAGTTAATCAGAAAGTAAATAAAATACCCTATTTTCGGGGAAACGAAATTTTATGGTCTACCGTCTGAAAAAGCGAATCGCCTATTTCCTTAGGGCCCGCCACCGCAAGGGGCATGGGATTCATTCACCCTTTTTGTTCAGACTGATCACACAGGTCATTGAGAACGGAGGATATTTTTCGGCTTATCCGGTTCTGAAGGCAGCTGATGAAAATGTGAAGAATATGCTGGAGATTCTGGATGTTGAGGCTTATAAACAGAAAGAATGGAATGGATCTGGCAGTCATAAAATAAAGCAGATTCATAAGTTGCCCTCAAAATATGACCGGCTCCTCTTCAGACTGGTCAATGATTTCAAGCCTGAAAGGATTGCTTTTTATGGTTCCACTTTTGGATTAACA
>Ga0209125_1003496_pt1 | contig 10735 bp, 4 predicted proteins | sample BarGraIncub1131A_FD_184503 | JGI IMG/M metagenome (GOLD analysis project Ga0209125, IMG submission 184503) | Arctic peat soil microbial communities from Barrow, Alaska - Barrow Graham LP Incubations 11-31A (SPAdes) (version 2) | ecosystem: Environmental > Terrestrial > Soil > Wetlands > Peat... | reverse complement strand
TATTTTAATGTTAAGTCATTAGCTCCAGAAACAACGCCTTGTATAATGTTAGCTATTTCAATAAGTCTGACTCCATTTTCTTTTATTCTAAATAAAAGAGTTGATTTTGGGTTACTTTCGTCATTCTTAGCTTTGCCCTCAATAACAATATTAAGTTTTGATTCTTCAAAAATATCGGTGCTCTTAAATGTAAAAGATTTTGTTACTGAATCTATCCCATATAGAATATTATAAATTGTCTTCCCATTAATAATCCCCTTATGCGAAGTAATAGCTGTTTCAACAATTTCTCCTTCTTTTTTACCAACTTTTAAAACTGAAACAGCATTATGCTGGCCAGTTGCACTCTCAAATATTTTAGCTTCATTGAAGTTAAAAAGGCGAATAAAATTACAGTTATCAAAAAGGTCTTTTCTAAGTTTATCAGCATATGTGGCATTTAGAAAGTAATTTGTTGTTATGAAGGCAATAACAGATTGCGATTTAGTTAATCTAATAGCTTTGTGGAAGAAGAAGTAGAAATAGTCCATTCTCCTTTGGTGAAATAATTTTCCAAATTGTGAATTAAGTACTTCTTGAAACAAATCTCTATTACCACTTTGCCCAATATAAGGAGGATTTGCAATTACTATATCAAAACCTTCAACTCCTTTTGTAATATGAGGATTTAAAACCTCTGGGAAATCCAGTTTCCAATCGAAATGGACAAAGGGTTCCTCGGGAGTTTTCAGCAGATTTTTCAGTTTATAAATCAGGTCGTCAAAACTGATAATTTGTCGTTCCCGTTCAGCATTGTGTTTTGTATCAGCGGCAGTAGGCATAAAGCCCCCTTTTTGAACTGTTTTTTCGACATAGACTTCCTTATTAAATGAAAGCTGGTTAATAAGCAGTTCAATTTTCAGACTACGAATTTCGGCCTGCAGTTTTTTCTTATTGTTCGAGTTAGGATTAAAGTATTTTTTTTGTTTGTCGGCTACTTGAACCAGCAATCGCTGTACATTTTTTACATACTCATCGGCCTTGCCCACACTGCTTTTTCGTTCCCAGTCAATTTCCACAATCTCACCATCAAACTTGCTTATTAGACTATCGCCTACCACAATTTTGTAGTCGAGATTAGGTAGCGCTTTGGGCTTTTCTTCATCCACCACCAGGCTCAGCCAGAAGCGCAAACGGGCAATATCAACGGCCCCCTTTTCAATATCCACTCCATAAATAGAGTTTTGGATAATGTTAAGTTTGGTTTCTGCCGGTTTCCATTCTTTACCGGTTTCGTAGGCAATAAGTTCTTTCACACAAAAAATCTCCTTCAGTAAACCCATAGGGAAAGCTCCTGAACCAATAGCCGGGTCGCAGATTTTTACACAGTCCAACGCTTTTTCAAGTTCGTCAATTTCAGGTTTCAGGATGGCAACCACAATTTTTTCCTTCAATAGCTTGTTTACGGCTTCTCTTTCGGCTACTTCATCTTTTATTTGGAGGGCTGTGCACAGGTATTCCGTTAAACTTTCCTGGCACATGTAGTGCACAATTTCCTTCGGAGTATAGAAGGCTCCCTTGTCTTTGTTGTCTTCAAGCAGGTTTTCAAAAATATGTCCAAGCATTTCGGGGTCAACGGCAACGGTATGTTCATCAGGACTGTCTTCATGTACCGTGAAATTAAAGGCGTCCAGAAAGTCAAGAAATCCACGGGCATTTTCCCGGTTCTTTTCGGTCAGAATAGTATCTTCAAAATCAGGATGATGAAATAGTATTGGTTTGAAGGTGAGCAGATGTTCGTCAAATTCTTCCTTGTCGAACAAGCCTCCATTGAGAAACGGGACTTTTACTACCTTACCATCAGGCATTTTAAAATCACCGTTTACACGGTTTCCGGCTTCACTGTTCAATGTATCGAAAAACAATGCCTTCAGCCATTCGCTGTAGAATGCTTCGTTCCCACCGGATTGATTGAAAAGTTGTCTAATGAAGTCGCTAGGACCGTCTGTATAGTTGATATCGCTCGCACCAAGCCAGCCCTTTTTCTGAACGAAGTAAAGAAATACAATACGTCCGAGTAGTTTCTTGACAAAATCCCTAATGGGTTTACTTGCCTTGTCCTTTTCCATTTCAGTGGCATTCTCTGGGAAGGAAATACTAAAAACCGATTTCCGGAAATTTGAATTCTGGAGATATTTGCAGAAATTATAATAATGCTGCGTGTATTCATCAAAAAATGCCTTGCTCAGCTTTTCAACAGAGAAAGCATTTTCCAAAGCCTTGAAATCGATAATTCTCTCTGTACTTAGTATTTCGAATCTTTCAGCAGCCGTCTTGCATGTTTCTGCCGGGCCTAATAAAAACGTGTATCGCTTCGCGTTGGTGGTTTTCTCTTTAACCCCCTTATCGGTCAGCACACTATCCTTGGCAACCAGTGTAAGCCGCCATATATTCTTGTTTGCAGGGGCAACAAAATTGATCAGTGCGGCCTGTCCGGCAGTGAGCAATTTTCGCATATATTGCTGGATGGCAACCTTACTTTGCTCTATTTTTACATGTGGCTGAAGCAGAACTTCATAACAGATAATTTCAGTACTGTCGTCCAACTGAATGTTTCCGTAAATCCATACTTTATCAATAACAGCAGATTCTGATTTATTGGGAGTAACCGGAGCCGTAATTAATGCTGAACTTAATTTAAAACCTGAACCAAAAACCGGACTTAGAACCTCTTTTGCAAAAAGAAGTCGATCGTAAGGTTGATGTAATGCGGTTTTTAATTGGGATCTATTTGCTGCCATATTACTCCTCTATTTTTCTTTTGTTTAGCTCTTTGATGTGAGGATTTTCTGTAAGTGACTTCATTTGAACAATGGCTGTACGGTTCAATTTTATAAGTCGTTCACTTACAGATAATTGCATTCGGATGAATTCTGCATTCAAACTCTCAATATTGGCTAAAACCAATAGTTGTTCAAGTGTACTGTGGTCTCTGATGTTTCCCTCTTTACCAGGATTTTCATTTCTCCATTGCCCGGCTGTTTTTCCGAACATGGCCACATTGAGCATATCCGCCTCACTGGCATATATAAATGCAGCCTGCTCTTTCGTAATCTCAGCGGGTATCATCTTTTCTTTAACTGCGTCTGTATGTATGCGGTAATTTATTTTTGAAAGTGTACGATGCAGATCCCATTCCAATGAAAGGCGCTGGTTTTCATCGTCTTTTAGCCTTTGAAATTCTTTGACGAGGAATAATTTAAAAATTGGGCTTATAGCGGAACAAAATTCCAGTGCAATATCTTTGTGTGCAAAGGTTCCTCCATATTTTCCAAGTTTAACATAAAGTCCAATTGCTTTGGTTTTTTCAATCCATTGTCCCGGGCTCAAAACGAAATTGGGTAATCCTGCCTGCATTTTAAAGTGGTCGAATTCGACCACTTTAAAATCTGGATTATAGATTTGCTCCCATGTACCTAAAAACTCAAGTGTTGAACGGTTCCTTATCCAGTTCTTAATGATATCAGCTGCACGTGAGGCACTCCCCTTTGATTTGGCTATATCTGTAATGCAAATAAAGTCATCGTCTTTGGAAGTTATAACTGTAATATCAATATTCTGAACTTTGAGAATTTTTATTTTCGAACTCATTTTAGCTAAAACTTTGGGTCAATACAATTTGTGGATTTACGATGCCCCTGTGGTTTCTTTCGGGTTGCAGACCTTCTTCGGAACCTGGAGAAAGATCGTACCTGTCAAGAACAACTATAAAAAGCTGCTCAATTAATTTTTCAGGTTCCATAAGCAATCCTGCATTTGATGTAAAATAGTCATTAATTGATTTGGGCAAACCCTTTGAAGCGAAAGTCCCTTTCTTGATAATATCCAAAGCACGGATTAATGCCATTCTTTTCTGTTCGGTAGGGGCAATTTTCAGCACTGCATTGAGGTTAGAAATGGCTTTGTTTTCAGCAGGGCTTAAATTTTTTCTTGAAACTGTTTGTACATTTTCCTGGTTTTTTTCCGATATAAAATACGCCAGAGCTGCCAATGTTTGTTTGTGGTGAAGTGAATGCAGTTCAATTGCTTTTTCAGTATCAGTTGCTTTAAACAATTTGACTGCCTGTAAAAAATTCATCTCAATTATATTCAATTCCGGAGTTATCAGACAAAAGATACCCGGATGATTTTCGCTTTTTAAGTAGGTCAATGAGGTGTTTCGCAAAGGATAGTTTAATTCGTTGCTTTCGGAATCCAACAAGGTTAGTTGTGTGCTTTCAGTTACGCTTCGTCCACACCTGGCTTTATTCGGAATTTTCGATATATCATTGAAAATCTTAGGATGATGTTTCCTGAAATCTCTTAATTCATTCAAATATTTAAGAATTTCACTCTCTTCCTTTTGAATTTTATTTCCGAATAAAGCGCCTTCGCCTTTTTCCTCAAGAATTGAAAATACTTTATTGTCCTCCCCAAAAGCTGTATGAAAGGCTTGTAATTTGCGCAAGGCATTATTCACAAGATGAATTTGTGCATCACCGTGAGCAGAAGGATAATAATTGTACACATAAATTCTTTCAGATCTCGAACCTATCCTGTTAACACGACCGATTCGTTGCATCAAACGGGTAGAATTCCATGGAACATCGTAGTTCACGATCAAATTACTGCGGTGCAAATTGATTCCTTCAGCCAAAACTTCGGTGGTGACAATTATATCGTAATCGTTTTGCCATTTTTCCTCTTCGAGGTTAGCATCAAAGTTATCCCTGATGATATTCTCAATAAATTTTCGGTTTTCGGAACTTACGGTTAATACTCTTTTCTTTGTAATTTTTGAAAGTTTGGCCGTTAGTTCTTCTGCTGTTTCCTTTGATTCAGAGAAAATAATCAACTTGCCGCTGATGTTTTTCTTCGGTTGAAAGAATTCGTCTTGAATTTGTTTTGAAAATTCTATTAGTTTCGGGTCCTTCTTTACCTCTTTCCAGCGTTCAATTAAACCATCGATTTTTTCTTTATCTTGTTTCAAAAGGGTGACAAATATTTTATCAAAGGCATCTTTGTTGTATTCCTTGTTGTTTCCACCTTTTTCATTGATTTTTGATTCAATCTCGTCATAGCTCAAACCTTCCTCTAAAAGCTTATTAATATCTAAGTCGGGTGCGATAAAAATCCGGTTATCATCGAACATTCCAATCATGTTATCAATGGCTTTCTGAAACCTTGAGAGGGATTGGGTGAATGCATAAAAACTACTTTCAAGTCGTTTAACCAATAGCGTTTTCATTATTGCGGATAATCGTCCGGATATGGATTCTACATTGCCATAGATCTTTTTGTCTTCAGCTTTTGTCAGAAACTCAATGGCCCGGTATCTGAAATAACCCAAACCATCAATTTTGTTCCCCTCTTCATCCAGGTTGGTGATTAGTGAAACAGTGTCAAGAAACAGCTCGCTCAATGGTCCATCCAAATCATAATAAAGTGCAATTGGGTCACCCACCTTAGGGAATTTAATACCCTGAGCATCCAAGTCCTCGAGGTATTCATTGTTGCTTTCTATGTCTGTCCTGGTTCTGCGTATTACCAAAGGTTCAACAACATCATCCCTTAATTTTTGAAACAAGGCTTTAAGCTTCCTGATATTCAATTTTTTCTCGTAAGCGAGTTTTTTATATTGTTCGTTGATTGGTTTAAAATAGTCCTGAAGGTTACGAATATTTTCCAGAGTACTGTTTCTTCTATCCTGGAATAGGTAAAGTTGATTCTCAATATCCTGTGGTCTATTGTTCAGTGGGGTAGCCGAAATAAGAATAACTTTCTTTCTGGTATCTCCGTTTTCAGCAATTCTTGACCTTGGCATTTTACATATTTCCTGCAAGGCAAGATACATTTCGGTGTAGTCATTCCTGAATTTATGCGATTCATCCACCACAATCATATCAATTTCTTCAGGGTTGGGATAAGAATAATTATGGCGATCGAGAATTTTATGCAAACTGCCAAGTGTGATGAATGTGAAATGATTATCCAATTCAAAGTCCTTTACTGTTCTTCTCCAGTTATCTTCAATTGCCGGTGGCACAACAACTAAAACCTTTGTATGTGTTCCATTTTCATAAATAAACTTCTTAATAATCATGCAGGCAATAATTGTTTTGCCCAAACCAACGACATCAGCCAAAACGAATCCGTTGTGCTTCATCATAATTGCATAGCCCTGATTGGCAGCATCAGACTGATATTTTAACCTGAAATATTTTGGTGGAAGGAGTAAGTCAATATTGTATGGGTCATAATCGACCCGTTTACCAAAATACTCAATGAGCATTTTTATATAAAGCTCGAAAGGGGTGAAATCATCCCTTAAATATGTTTTGTTTTTTATCCTTTCAGCTTCTGCCTGCAAGATAGGAACAGATTCATCCCAAAGCCTTTCAAATTCTTCGGTTGCGAACTTCACATCTTCATAATCCCGCAAGCTGACATTAAATTCATAATTGGATTGAGGATTTGCACCAAGTCCTGCATCCGTCAAATTGGAAGAACCGGTAATGACTTCACAAGGAGCATATTCATTAAATGAGGCAGAACGGAAAATATAAACTTTGGCGTGGATTTTCTTATTTGGATGTGCCCTAAATTCAATCTTGCCACTGACTAAATCTTCAATGAATTGTAGTATTCCCTTTTCAGTAATTTCGTCATAATCTGCCTCCTGAATATTTTTGATAATTTCTTCGAGAAAATCCGTTTTAGTTTCCTCAGGATTATCAAGGTAAAGTTGTCCTTTATCGTGATATCTCTTAATTAACTGGTCAACATTTATTCCAACGAGGATTCTGATTCTGGGAATCTTGTCAAGAAAAGCACGTACTTTAAAATAGCCAGAAGTCCTGAAATAGCCGACTAAAGCATCGAAATGACGGATACTCTCAATATTGGTAAATACTCCCTCAAATTTTTTAAGTAGGCTATTATCGTCTTGATTTGTAAAAAACTTTGTTGGCATTTACTATTATGGTTTATGATCTGGCATACCAAGAACCTACCTGACAATCTTCGTAATTTAAATTTAGATTTTGGTGTGTGAACAAATATACCAATTTTTCAAGGTTTTGGTCTATGTGTCAAAGTTAACTTTTATTCAAATAACCTGTTCTGACAGGAATATGATGTTTAAGTGCGGTTCACCTGATATTCCAGTTATTGATAGTGGATAAATCCGTTTGCTGGATTCCCAACTCATATTTTGTAAATGGATTCAAACTATCTTTCAGTTTTTGGGTTCTTACTTTACAGTCTATACTCTCCAAAATAGCCCCAACCAATGCCCTTACTCTTTTTAAAATGTCATGTTTATTGCTCAAAAAACTTGACAAATGTTTTCTTCCACCGAGCATCAATCTTGATGTAGCCATCGGGGAACAATTCCCCAACCTTTCTGCGATCCTGATCTCAAGGATCTCCACTTTCATTTTCTCCAGAGAAACTCTCGCCGGATGCTCACTTTGCAATCCACCACAATGGTAAACAAAGGAAGTAATTGACCATTTTGCTGTGGTCAGCAAAATCGTCGAAACGGGAGCAATTGGGCCTTTGCTGACTAGCTCACCATCGGCCTGTTTCTGATCAATTATGGCGACTTCAGCTTCGATGTTGACGTTCGAACTCTTTGAATACAACGAATGCCTGTGAAATAAAATATTTGAGAGCCATCTTGCTCTTGTACCCATGCTTTTTTGTTAATTTAGTGCATGAATTGAAAATTGCATTTATAAATAGGCTAATGATAATATCGAGATTGATTTTACGAAACTGGAAAAACTTCAAGGAACTTGATGTAAAACTTCAGGACAGGGTGATAATAGTTGGAGCCAATGCATCGGGTAAGTCAAATCTCTTAGATGTTTTTCGGTTTTTAAGAGACATTGCCAAACCAGGCGGAGGTTTGCAAAAGGCAGTAACAGACAGAGGTGGCATCACTAAAATCCGTTCATTGGCTGCAAGAAAAAATCCCAATGTTGAAATTGAAGTACATCTTTCTGAGTTTGGCTCTGATGAAGTACTTTGGAAATATGGAATTGGGATAAAACAAGAATCAAGAGGTTATCGCTTACCCTATTTGTCGTATGAAAAAGTTTGGAAAGGTGATCAATTAATTGTCAACCGACCTGAGGAAGATGATAATAGAGATATTGCACGATTAACACAGACTTATCTGGAACAAATAAATACCAACAAGGATTTCAGGGATGTGGTGAGGTTTTTTGAAAATACCTTATACCTTCATCTTGTTCCGCAACTATTGAAATATCCATCCTCCTTCACTGGACCAGATTTGCCTGGCGATCCTTTTGGAAAAGGATTTTTAGAGCGGGTCGCCAAGGTGAATGACAAAACCCGAAAGTCATGGCTTCACAAAATAGAACAAGCGTTGAAGCTTGCCGTTCCACAGCTTACTCATCTTGAATTTACAACAGAAAATGGTTATCCTCATATTGAAGCTACTTATGCGCATTGGCGTCCGGGAGCTGGAAAACAAAAAGAAGACCAGTTTAGTGATGGGACATTACGATTGATTGGATTGCTATGGGCCTTGCAGGAAGGTGATTCTCTTTTGCTGCTTGAAGAACCGGAGCTTTCTTTGAATGGTGCAATAGTTTCGAAGCTTGCCCCATTAATTCATCGGTTACAAAAGCCAAGGAAGCGACAAGTGATTATTTCAACGCACAGTTCTGACCTTCTAAACGATAGAGGGATTTCTTTAAATGAAGTAATAGTTCTTGAACCTGCAGCTGAAGGAACGAAAGCCTGCGTAGCATCCGATATTGATGAGGTAAAAAATATGCTTAAAGGAGGAATGACACCCGCTTCTGCTATTTATCAGTCGTGCTATGGAACGTTCCGACAGTTTGAGAAGAGCATTGGTTCATCTTTCAACTTTTAATGCAGTTTACAATTAAAAAGTATAAATTATCCTATAAAATGGCATTCGTTTTGCTGAGATCAGCAAAACGATCAACTATTTTATAGCAGATAGCCGATCTTCCAGAATCTTGATCTTCTCCTTTGCATCGGCCTGTTTCTTTCTTTCCAGCCCCACAACAGAAGCAGGAGCGCTGGAAACAAATTTTTCGTTGCCTAGTTTTTTCAATACTGTATCCAGGAATCCGCGGTAGTAGGTCAGCTCCTCGTTGATTTTAGCGATCTCAGCCTCTACATCAACATTACCTGCAAACGGGATATAATAAGCTGTGGACCAGACCATGAAGGTAGCGGCGCCTGCTATCTCTTCTGCTCTCAATTCGAGATTGGAGACATTTCCAAGCTTGCTGACTACCTCGTTAAATTTTGGTACATAGCCTTTTTCTCCCGGAATTATATAGAGATCAATCGCATCCCTCGAAGCGATGTTTTTGTCCTTTCGGATGGTGCGGATACCTGAAATAACCTCTTTTGCGAGTTCGAATCTTTCGCACAGAGCTTCGTTTCTACCGGTAGCCTTCGGCCATTCAGCCATCATAATGGACTCATCTGCTTTGCGTTCGCCTATTAACTGCCAGATCTCCTCGCTAATAAACGGCATAAAAGGATGCAATAAACGCAGCAGCTCGTCAAACAACACAATAACCTCGTCATAGGTCTTCCGGTCGATCGGTTGCTGGTAAGTCGGTTTGATAATCTCCAGCAGCCAGCCCGAAAATTCGTCCCGAATGGTAGCGTGGATGGTAAGTAACGCGTCATTCAATCTGTATTTTTCAAAATGGTCATCCATCAGGAGAATTGTCTCATTCAGCTTGGCCCTGAACCATTCAATCCCTAACCGGGAATGTTCCGGCTGAGGTATCTGCTCATCAATCTCCCATCCATTGATGAGACGGAAAGAGTTCCATACTTTGGTCAAAAATCCCCTACCCTGCTCGGTGAGCGATTCATCAAAAAGAATATCACTTCCGGCAGGTGAACATAACAACATTCCGACACGTACACCGTCCGCGCCATATTTTGCGATGAGATCCAGCGGATCGGGTGAATTGCCCAGTGATTTAGACATTTTCCTCCTCAGCTTGTCCCGCACCATCCCAGTAAAATAAACATTCTTAAAGGGAATGGTTCCTTTATACTCGTATCCGGCAATCACCATCCTGGCTACCCAGAAAAAGATAATATCGGGGGCAGTTATCAAATCGCTGGTCGGATAGTAGTAATCCACATCGCGGGTGTCGGACGGATCCTCCTTCTCAAAAACCGAAATTGGCCATAGCCATGAGGAGGCCCAGGTATCGAGCACATCCTCATCCTGAAGCAGATCGCCGAGTTTCAAAGAGGAATTCCCTGTCTGCTTTCTGGCAAGTTCCAATGCCTCAATTTCTGTTTCCGCTACCACGAAAGTCCCGTCCGGTAAATAATATACTGGGATGCGATGTCCCCACCAGAGCTGACGGGAGATGCACCAGTCTTTGATGTTCTCCATCCAGTGACGGTAAAGGTTCTTGAATTTAGGTGGATAAAATTTAATGGTATCACTTTCGACTGCCTCGAGTGCCGGTTTAGCCAGTTCGCTCATCTTCAGAAACCACTGGGCCGAAAGTTTGGGTTCGATCGGAACGTGCGTACGCTCAGAATAACCGACTTTATTGGTATAATCCTCTATTTTGACCAGGTTACCCGCGGCTTCCAGCATCGGGACAATTTGCTTGCGGGCTTCGAAACGATCCACGCCGACCAGCAACTGCGCTTTTTCACTCAGCGT